>ENA-ORKV01002131-ORKV01002131.1-human-gut-metagenome-genome-assembly--contig:-NODE-2131-length-12465-cov-3.303923_pt1 | contig 12465 bp, 14 predicted proteins | sample MGYA00243058_ERZ508805 | MGnify/ENA primary metagenome ERZ508805 (study PRJEB26277, sample SAMN04329770) | human gut metagenome | biome: human-associated habitat | host: Homo sapiens | place: USA... | reverse complement strand
ACCGTTCTTTGTAGATGTGATACGCTCCTGCAGAGCACCCATCTCTGTCTGTAATGTCGGCTGGTAACCTACGGCGGAAGGCATACGTCCTAACAGCGCGGATACCTCAGATCCTGCCTGTGTAAAACGGAAAATATTGTCAATGAAGAGCAATACATCCTTACCGCCTTTATCACGGAAATACTCTGCCATCGTAAGACCTGTTAAGGCAACACGCATACGTGCTCCAGGCGGCTCGTTCATCTGTCCGAACACCATGGTGGTCTTATCGATAACTCCTGATTCTTTCATTTCATAGTAAAGGTCATTTCCCTCACGGGTACGCTCACCAACGCCGGTAAATACGGAATATCCACCGTGCTCGGTTGCGATATTGTGGATCAGCTCCTGGATTAAAACGGTTTTACCTACACCGGCACCACCGAACAATCCGATCTTACCACCTTTCTGGTAAGGGCAGAGAAGATCTACGACCTTGATACCTGTCTCTAACATCTCCTGGGATGTTGCCTGTTCCTCAAATGCAGGAGCAGGTCTGTGGATCGGCCATTTTTCCACGCCGGCCGGAGGATCGATCTCGTCGATCGGATCTCCTAATACATTAAACATTCTGCCCAATGTATTCTCACCTACCGGCACACTGATCGGTCCGCCGGTTGCAACTGCATCCATGCCGCGGACTAATCCATCGGTTGATCCCATTGCGATACATCTGACTGTATCATCGCCCAGATGCTGGGAAACCTCAACGGTCAATTCTTTTCCCGCCTGATCGCCTCTTAACGGGATACGAATCGCATCGTTGATCTCCGGCAGATTGCCCTCTGTGAATTTAATATCCAGAACGGCACCGATAATCTGGGTAATCTTACCGATATTATTTGCCATCGCTTCTTTCTCCTTGTAATCAAATTTTGTGCTGCTGTCTTTTTATTCGATTGCAGATTACCTGCAGCTTCATCTGCTTATCCAGAGATTGCCGACGCACCGGCAATGATCTCTGTTAATTCCTGTGTAATCGAGCCCTGACGTGCCCGGTTATATTTGAGCGTCAGATCACTGATCATATCCTCTGCATTGCTCGTTGCAGAATCCATTGCCTGCATTCTGGCACCGTTTTCACTGGCAACTGCCTCCACAAGTGCCCCGTAAAACAGGCTTGTAACGTATTTTGGAATGATCATATCAAGTGCTTCTGTCTCATTCGGCTCATAATTCATCAGAACATTTGCCTCTGCTGCTGCGCCGAGTTCTTCTTCATCAAACTCGATCGGAAGCAGCTTCATCAGCTTCGGTTCGTGTACGACTGTATTTTTAAAATGTGTATACACAAGATAAATCTCGCCGATCGTGCCGTTGGTATAATCCGCAAGCACCTTCTTGCAGAGTTCTGCCGCATCATCATAAGACGGGGACTCAATGATATAGGAGTCATCCTCTTTGATATGATAGCCGCGGCGTTCTAATACCTCGCGTCCCTTTCCACCGATGGCATAGATCTCTACATCATCTTTGGAAAAGTCACTTCCCGTAACCAGCTTGATCAGGTTGGAGTTGTATCCACCGGCAAGTCCACGGTTGGATGTGATCACAACGATCGCTTTCTTTGTGGAAGTACCTTTTTTCAGATATGGATGATCGATCCCACCTGATCTTGCAAGCATGGAAGTAACGGTCTGGTACATATAGTTCGAATATGGATTCGTCTGTTCTGCCCTGCTTTTTGCTTTCTGCAGTTTTACGGTTGAAACAAGCTTCATGGCTTTTGTGATCTGCTGCGTACTCTGTATGCTGCTTTTTCTTCGTTTAATGTCCCTCATTGAGGCCATAACAACTTCCTCCTTTTTTTGGCGAAGTCCTGCTTGTTACGCTTATTTCAAGAAATCTGCCTTACATTCTTCGATTGCTTTGACGAGTTTTGCCTCGGTCTCATCACTGATGACTTTCTCTGTGCGGATTGCTTCCGGTACATCCGGATATTTGGTATCCACATACTCAAACAGTGCTTTTTCAAACGGTAAAACCTGTTCTACCGGAATATCCAGAAGGTATTTTCTGGTTGCAGCATAGATGATGATGACCTGTTTTTCAACCGGCATCGGCTGATACTGCGGCTGTTTTAACATCTCACGGATTCTGGCACCCTGTGCTAACTTCTCTGTCGTGTCGGCATCGAGCTCAGAACCAAACTGTGCAAATGCTGCAAGCTCTCTGTACTGTGCCAGCTCGACACGGATCGGTGCTGCAATCTTCTTGATCGCCTTGATCTGTGCGGAACCACCTACACGGGATACCGAAAGACCCGCATTGATCGCCGGACGGAAACCGGAGTTAAACATCTCTGTCTCAAGATAGATCTGACCATCGGTGATAGAGATAACGTTTGTCGGGATATATGCTGAAACGTCACCAGCCTGTGTCTCGATGATCGGCAGTGCAGTCAGGGAACCTCCGCCAAGTTTGTCGGAAAGTCTTGCCGCACGCTCTAAGAGTCTTGAGTGCAGGTAGAATACATCTCCCGGATAAGCCTCACGTCCTGGTGGACGTTTTAAGAGCAAGGAGAGTGTACGGTATGCGGCTGCGTGCTTACTTAAATCATCGTAAACAACGAGAACATCTTCTCCGTTCTCCATCCATTCCTCACCGATCGCACATCCTGCATACGGTGCAATATACTGTAATGGTGCAAGCTCACTTGCAGTGGAAGCAACCACTGTCGTGTAGGACATTGCCCCAAATTCTTCCAATGTTTTTACCAGAGCGGCAACTGTGGAAGCCTTCTGTCCGATGGCAACGTAAATACATTTTACGCCCTGTCCCTTCTGGTTGATGATCGTATCGATCGCAATCGCTGTCTTACCGGTCTGTCTGTCACCGATGATCAGCTCACGCTGTCCACGTCCGATCGGCACCATGGAATCGATTGCCTTGATACCGGTCTGTAACGGTGTATCTACGGATTTTCTGGAAATAACACCCGATGCGACACGCTCGATCTGACGATATTTGTTCGTCTCGATCGGTCCTTTGCCGTCGATCGGCTGTCCTAACGCATTGACAACTCGTCCTAACATGGCGTCACCGACCGGAACCTCTACTACTCGTCCGGTGGTCTTTACGGTATCACCCTCGTTGACATTGCGCTGCGCACCTAAAAGTACGGCACCGACATTGTCTTCCTCAAGGTTTAATACCATTCCATATACTTCTCCCGGAAATTCCAGAAGCTCGCCCTGCATTGCGTTGTCAAGACCGTGAATACGTGCGATACCATCTGCTACCTGAATAACGGTACCAACGTCAGCTACCTCTAACTGCGCTGCATACCTTTTGATCTGTTCTTTAATTACGGAACTTATTTCTTCTGGTCTTAAATTCATGAAGCGCATTCACCTGCTTTCAACTGTATTTTTGACAATTCGCGTGTCAGATCATTTAATTTGGTCCGGACACTGGAATCAACGACTCTGTCGCCGATGCGAATCACCATTCCGCCTATCAGTGCGGAATCCACTGCATAATGCATCTCAAATTTCACATACTTTGTAGTCTCTAACAATCTTTTCTCCACTGCTGCTTTCTGCGCTTCGGATAATTCCATTGCCGATGTCACATAAGCGGTTCCGATGTTCTTATACTCCTTGACACAGTCAATGAAATAATCCAGCACCGTATCCACTTTTGCGAAATGACCTTTTTCTACAATCAGGCGGAGCAGTCCAACAAACTCCGCGGAAATCTTTTCTGCAAATATGTCTTCTACGATTTTTACTTTTTCTTCTTTAACGATTTTTGGATGACTCATTAATTTGAAGAGCTCAGGATTCTCATTCAAAGCAGCTTTTACTGCCACTGCCTCATCCCGGAATTCATCCATCCTTCCGCTCTCTAGCGCAACTTCAAACAATGCATCACCGTATGTTTTTGATACTAGCTTTGCCATGTCGAATCACCCATTTCTTTCAATGTTTCTTCTACCAGCGTATCCTGCACGGTCGCATCGATATTTGCTGCAACAACTTTTGCCGCCATCATGGATGCAACTGTGATCATTTCCTGTTTTACTTCATCCATTGCACGCTTCTTAGAAAGCTCTGCTTCTTCGTTGGCTCTCTTTATGATGCGCGCCGCTTCTTCTTTTGCGTCACTCTCAATGCGGGCTGCATTTTTCTGCGCCGTCTTGCGAGCCTCGCTTAAGATCTGCTCTGCCTCTTTATCGACTTCCTTTAACTTCGCATCATATTCTGCTTTGAGTGCTGCTGCGTCCTGTTTGTCCGTTTCTGCAGTCTTAATATCGGCTGCGATACGGTTCTTTCTGTCATTCAGCAGCTTACGTGCCGGTTCAAACAGCATCTTGGACATGAATAAAAATAAGAAAAATACTGCTAACGCCATCAAAACCACATCATGCAGTAACTGAAAATCCAGTCCAAAAAGTCTTGTCATTTCCTCCAAGGTTCGGCCTCCTTTCCAATTTTTTTATTCCAAGAATGGAGCGCCATTCATTAGCCTAAAGGCTGTACGAACAGTAAGAGCATTGCGATCAAGAGTCCGTAAAGACCTGTTGTCTCTGCAACTGCCTGTCCTAAAAGCATGGTTGACATGATATCTCCTTTTGCACCCGGATTGCGTCCAACTGCTGCTGCACCATGTCCTGCTGCGATACCCTGTCCAATACCAGGTCCGATACCGGCAATAACTGCCAGACCTGCACCGATAGCTGAACATGCCATAATTAAATCGTGTCCTGTGATATTCATATTAATCCTCCTTGTTTTGCGAAGCAAAATCCGAACTCATTCGTGAGGAGAGGATTTTACTCCTAAATATTATTATTCTTGTTCGTAGTTCTGACCAATGTATGTCATTGTCAACATACAGAATACATACGTCTGAATTGCTCCTGAGAACAAGTCAAAGTATACATGGAGTGCTGCCGGCCAGATGATTGCTATTTTGCTCAGCAGTCCATAAACCAGTGCCATCATAACGGTTCCTGACAATACGTTTGCGAAAAGACGCAAGGACAATGAAATCGGCACTGCGATCTCACTGATCACATTAATCGGAAACCAGATTGGCAGCCATGGCGGCAATGGGGAACACATATCTGTCCAGATCTGCCTGATCGGCAGATTCTTAAACTGCGTGATATGGATCAGGAAGAATGTAATAAGACCAAGTGCCAGTGTCGTACCATAGTCAGCCGTTGGTGGTCTTAATCCAAACAGACCTGAGATATTACTCATAAGAATAAAGATAAAAATGGTACTGATATAGTTGACAAACTTCGGTGCTGCCACTTTTCCCATGGTGCCGTTTACCATGTTATCCAGCATTTCTACCATCAGCTCGATAACATTCTGAAATCCCCCGGGGATCTCCTTTGCATGTTTGATCGCCCGGTTTCCTGCAATGGCAAGCGCCATCATAAGAAGCATAACGATCAATATGCAGACATGTGATGTCGTAATCCAGACTTTGTGTCCGAAGATCTCATACTGAACGATACCATGTATCATAAAGTCGATGTTTTCGGCTCCGGATGACATCAGAATTGCGTGATTCACTCTCTCACCTCCCTCATATGAAATTATTATCTTCACTGTCTGAAGATACATCACCTCTTCCTTGCAGTTTTTGTATTACTCTATGTGTAAAGGGCTGTAAGTACGCAGATACCTTAAGTCCCAATACCCCGATAAATGCAGTGATCAGATTTCCCAGATTCCATTTCATCATAACAAAGAAAACGATCACAACGACAGCATAGCGGAGCAGCGATTTTGCAACGATCTTCTTCTTTGCATTGTCCTCGCCGTACAGTTCCACCGCATCTCTTAACACGGTCGCAATGTTGACTGCCATACCGCACGCTAAGCTGATACCGATCAGAAGTCCTGTGGTGTACCTGACTTTATCTGTGACAAACCAGACACCCGCCAGTTCCACGATCACTCCATACACAATAATTCCCAAAACAAGTCCCGGCAATGCATCATTGATCCTTCGTAACATTTTTTCTGCCACCGTCCTGTCCGTAAATCTTTTTTGCCATTTTAAAAATGTTGGTAAATCCCGCCAGGGCTCCCATGATAAACAGCGGGATCACGATCCAGAGCATATCATATTTCCTGCCGATCCATGTACCAAACAGAGTGCACATCACGATCGGAACGATCATATTCAGTCCAAACTGCAGGATCAGTGTCAGTGCCTGAAATACCTTTCTGTTTTTTCTCACTTACATCGTTCCTCCATAAAGTACAATCTTTATTCATTATAACATTTTTCGCCATTTTGTCCATCAAATATCCGTCATTTTGTATAGATAATATTTCCTTTTTACTAATAAATATTTTAATTTTTACATGCTCATTACAAAAGAGTTTCCGTGCAATATGATCTGGTTCAAAAAGTATTTTTTCGTAAAAACGTTTTGTGAGATAAAAAAAGCATGTATGCCAGATTTCTGTATACATGCTCTTTTTATTCATGATAATAGAATGTTCACGGACTGAGCATTCTATTATTTATCACCTTCTATAATTCCAGTTCTATCCTGCGGTTTGTATGTTCATAGCGCTGCAGCACGACCCCAGCCGCATTCAGCATCTTTTTGGATGCCACAACTGCCGGTGTTGTCTCATATTTGTCGCTGTCATACACGATCCTGCGGATTCCCGACTGAATGATCGCTTTTGCACATTCATTGCAGGGAAACAGCGTAACATAGATCGTTGCGCCCTCCAAGCTTCCTCCGCGGTAATTTAAGATCGCATTGAGTTCGCTGTGCGTCGTATAAAAATATTTATTTTCTAAAGGTTCTCCCTCACGTTCCCATGGGAATTCATCATCCGAGCAGCCAGTCGGAAATCCGTTATACCCCATCGAGAGTATCTTGTGATCTTCGCTGACAATGCAGGCACCCACCTGCGTATTCGGATCTTTTGAACGCATTCCCGAAAGTACCGCAACTCCCATAAAATATTCATCCCAGCTGATATAATCTTTCCGTTTGCCGCTCATGCCAACCTCCAAAGCTTTCCGTAACCTGTACTGTTATTTTGTTCCAAAAATACGGTCTCCGGCGTCTCCATGGCCCGGAACAATATAACCATGCTCATTCAAATGGTCATCCAAAGCCCCGATATATACATCTACATCCGGATGATCCTCCTGCATTTTCTTCACACCTTCCGGTGCTGCAATAATGCACATCAGACGGATATTTTTAACTCCTTTGTCCTTTAACATCTGGATGGCTGCCGAGGAAGAACCTCCGGTTGCCAGCATCGGATCTACAACAAATACTTCACGCTCATCGCAATCCTCTGGAAGCTTGCAGTAATATTCTACCGGTTTTAATGTCTGTGGGTCACGGTAAAGTCCGATATGTCCGACTTTTGCTGCAGGAATCATTGCCAGCATACCATCCACCATGCCAAGACCGGCACGTAAAATCGGTACAACAGCAAGCTTTTTGCCCTTTAACTCTTTCACAGTCGTTTTGCAGATCGGTGTATCGATCTCCACATCTGCAAGTTTCAAGTCTCTGGTTGCCTCATAACACATCAGCATTGCAATCTCGCTGACTAATGTACGGAAATCTTTTGATCCGGTTTCTTCTCTGCGGATGATACCGATTTTGTGCTGGATCAACGGATGATCCATTACTACGATTTTTCCCATTTTAATTTTCCCCGCTTCCTTCGTTACTTTCTTCATTTAAAAGAGTGACCAGCTTTTTGATGGTCTTTCTCATTGTTTCATAGCATAGCCCATATGCCTGCAGACTGCCGCCATACGGATCTAAAATCTCCAGTTCATCTCCGACAAGTTCCGTGAGAACATATACATTCTCCGGGTTGGCTCTCTCGTATTTTTCCAGAACCTTTTCTAACTGGGCGTGTTCCATAACAAGAACTAATGTGTCCTCTGTAAAATCCTCCTCCGTCAGCTGCGCTGACATATAGCCTTCCAGATTGATGCCATTGCTGATCATGACTGCTTCTGCCTTCTGATTGAGCGGCTCCGGGAATAAAACGATCATTCCTCTTGCCCCAATCTCAACCGGATGTTTTAATACATACTCCCCAAGTATGCCTGCTGCCATCGGCGCGCGGCATGTTCCGTTTTCCGCGACAAACAGGATTCGATTATATTGTTTCATGCGTTATCCTTCCTTCTCCCATCAAACATGAATCACCTGATGTCCTGCTGCTTTCATTAACCGGTTCATGATCGCCTGACCGATCCTCGGTGTTGAAAAACTCTCTGAATAAATCGCATCCACATTCCAATCATCAAATTCACGCAATATTTTGTACAAATGTCTGGCAATGGCATCCTCATCGCTTCTCGCTCCGATCGTCACCACATAATCTGCCTGATACAAAGACTCCGTCTCATCCGTTGCAACAACACCGACCTTAAGTCCTGCCGCCTGTTTTTCCCTGACCAGTGCATTGATCTCTGCAACAACAGTCTCCTGTTCTCCCTCAACCAGTACCAGATCCGCCTTCGGCGCATAGTGTTTATACTTCATTCCGGGTGCTTTCGGCTTCTTTGTGGAATCCGACGCAATGATGCCCGGATCAATGCGCACTTCTTCCCCGAGTACTTCCTCTAACATCTCTTTTGTAATATAACCCGGGCGCAGAATCATAGGTATCTTTTCCGTCAGATCAATGATTGTAGACTCAATACCGATTCCAACCGGCCCCCCATCCAGTATCATCGGTATCTTACCATCCAGATCTAACGCCACATGTCCCGCTTCTGTCGGGCTTGGTTTTCCGGAAGTATTCGCACTCGGTGCCGCGATCATACAGCCGCTCTCATCGATCAGTGCAAGCGCAACCGGATGATTCGGCATACGGATCGCCACCGTATCCATTCCACCGGTGGTCTCATACGGAACCTTTTCATTCTTCCACACAATCATGGTAAGCGGTCCCGGCCAGAACGCGTCTGCCAGTTTCTTTGCCTGCGGCGGAACCTCTTTTGCAATGGATAAAAGTTCTTCAAATCTGCATATATGAACGATCAGCGGATTGTCCGAAGGACGTCCCTTTGCCGCATAGATCCGTTTGGACGCCTCCGGATCAAGTGCATTTGCCCCGAGTCCGTAAACCGTTTCGGTCGGAAATGCTACCAGCCCGCCGGATCTTATGATCTCTGCCGCCTCCCGCATATCCTCCTTATTCGGATCGTCTGCGTCTATTTTTATTAATTTTGTCTGCATATATCACTACTTCTTTTCTAATATAATTCTTATTTTTATTTTTCCCAAACATTTGTATTATCGCACATTTTATCCAAATAGGCAACAGAGTGTGCATAATTCGCGGATTTGTACCTTGATTTTCCAGCAAAATTACCATAGAACCCGAACTGTAACTTGCTATGTTTCCGTAAATGTGGCATAATTATTACTGTTCATCTGCAAACAGTTATGTTTGGAAAGGGGTTTTCATGAAAATTACAAAATCTGATTTCGGTACAACTAACACAGGAGAAAATATTAATATATACCATCTTGAAAATGAGGCTGGTGCCTATGTAGAAATTCTTAACTTCGGATGCCGCCTTGTAAAGATCGTCGTTCCGGACCGCAATGGCAATTCAACGGATGTCTGCCTTGGCATGGACACCATGTCCGCCTATGAAAATGACGATGCAAGCCTTGGCGCCGTTGTCGGACGTGTTGCAAACCGCATCAAAGACGGTCATTTTACTTTAAACGGAAAAGAATACCAGCTTGCCGTAAACTGTGGCACCAACCACCTTCACGGAGGTCTGGTCGGTTATGCATCTAAACCATGGGATGCAAAAGTCAAAGATGATAAACTGATCCTTACTATGGTTTCCGCCGACGGCGAGGAAGGTTATCCGGGCAATCTCACACTTTCCGTAACCTACGGCTGGTCGGAGGACAATGAGCTGTCCCTTCTCTACGAAGCTTCCACGGATGCGGATACGCTGTTAAATGTTACCAGCCACGGCTATTTCAATCTGAACGGTGAAGGCTCCAGTGAGGTTTTATCCCACGAGCTTTTCATTGACGCCGATCAGATCACAGAGCTCGATGACTCACAGGCACCGACCGGCAGATTCCTTCCGGTAGAGGGAACGCCGTTTGATTTCCGCTCCATGCACACCATCGGAAAACTGATGGATTCCGACTACGAGCAGTATCACAAGTTCGGCACCTACGATCACAATTTCGTCATCAATGGCACCGGATTCCGTGAGGCAGCGGTTCTCCAGTCAAAGGAGAGCGGTATCCGCATGACATGCTTTACCGATCAGCCGGGTATGCAGCTGTATGTGGCAAACCAGCCGATCGAGGTCACCGGCAAGAACGGTACGCAATATGCCTGCCATACGAGCGTGTGTCTCGAGACACAGCATTTTCCGGACGCGATCAACCATGACAATTTCCCGAGCATCGTGCTGACACCGGATGAGCCGTTCCGTTCCAAGACACTGTATCATTTTTCAACATTCTAGCAGAAGCTCCAGCATGGAATATATTTCGTAACAGCATTATGTGCTAATTTAAGTACACGGCTTTTTTGACTTGAAAGCCGTGTATTTTTGTATTAGAATGTCTTAAAGGTTATCTATAAGGGTAGCCGGGTTTTGATTACAAATTAAGGAGGGAATTTAAAATGGCATACGTTATTTCTGATTCTTGTGTAAGCTGTGGAACATGCGAGCCGGAATGTCCAGTAGGAGCTATTTCTCAGGGAGACAGCCAGTTCGTAATCGATGCAGGTTCCTGCGTTAGCTGCGGAACATGTGCAGGAGTTTGTCCTACAGGAGCTATCAGCGAGGGTTAATCTTTCGTACATAGCCAAAAGCCGTCACGCTTGTGACGGCTTTTTCTTTTTCCAGAGTTTCTTTTCTTTCTGTTCGTCCTTTTTGCGGATATTTCCACGGATCGCAGCATCCAGCCTGCGGAAGCGGTCCTCCTCTGCTTCCTCCCGCTCCCGCATGAGGTAATTCATCTCCTTGATCACCTGTTTTCCTACCTCCTCGCTGATGCTCTGCCCCAGTTCTTCATTGTTGGCGGCAAGCGCTTTTCCCACAATCTCGGTCATCAGTTCTGTGAACTGTGCCATCTTATCCGTATTGTTTAGAATACTCTGCGGGCTCTCGGTAGTATTTTTCACCGGAAGCTGCTGGGGTGCCACAGGCTGTACCGGCTGTGCGACTGCTGCCATCTGTGCCGCGACCGGTTGTACCGGCTGCGGGATCGTAGCAGCTGCTCCCGCAGAAAGCGGTGCCTGTCCCACGGGAATCGGTGCTTCTGCCGTCAGCCCCTCGATCGGTCCGTTATGTACAATCATGCGTATCGCCTTCAACTGATAGCCCTGTTCCTTTAGTTCCTTGATTCTCTGAAATTCCGCAATGTTTTCCTTCGTATAATACCGGTGTCCCATCTCATTGCGCGGGATATTCAGTTCCAGTTCATCTTCCCAGTAACGTAACACATGTGATTCGACGTGGACGATATTTGCCGCATCGGAAATCATATAACGTACCTTTTCCATACACCCTCCTATATTGTAGTTCCTTAACTTATATTATAGGTGTACCGCTTCTTCTGTACAACAAAAACCGCTCGTCTTATTGCGACACAAATCGCCGGACGCGGGGACGCAGCATATCCACGGTAATACGATATTTTTCACTGATTTCTTTAATTGTCATGTACTCTGCTCCTTTCCGGCGCCCTTTATAACCCTTTATAACGTGTGATGATGTTCTCCGGCTTCTCCCCGCAGATAAAATAGTAGTCGAGCTGTCTCTCGCCTTCCGCGTAGAGATATTGCCCGTACGTCTTAATATCGCAGAGCAGCACCGTATTTTTTGCCGCCGCAGCGATGCCATAGCCGCGGTTCGACAGCACAAGCGGCATTCTATGCTTTTTCCCTCCGAAGGATATATAACGCGCATTTAATGTCACATCCAGAAAATCCGTATCGAGCATGCCCTTTGCCTTGATGCGCTCTTTCTTGTCCCAGTCGAAAAATACCCAGCTTCCCTCCTCGCCGATCACTCTCGGCTCCGCGGCATTTTCCGCAAGCAGAAGCTGATTCTCCCTGTTCCAGAAAGAGACCGCTCCGCTCCGTTTATCTACCCGCACCGTAATCTCACCCGCGGCAATCTCAACAACGCTTTTGGATTCCCTGGCGCTCCATGAAAACGCTTCCTCCGCTTTGGCCATCCAGCCCGTAGCTGCAATTTTTTCCGTCACTCCTTTTACAAAGCTGACCCGGATGATGTCCGGAGCGACCGGCGTAATCCGCATCAGCCCGTACATGCTCGCCATCTCTACATAGGATCTGCTCTTTTTTACCCACCGGACCGCATGATTTCCCTTTGCGTGCCCCCGGACGCGCAGACTGGTATTCTCCGGGATCGTCCCGAATGCATACGGGGACGGATTGGTTC
>ENA-ORKV01002130-ORKV01002130.1-human-gut-metagenome-genome-assembly--contig:-NODE-2130-length-12466-cov-2.538300_pt1 | contig 12466 bp, 10 predicted proteins | sample MGYA00243058_ERZ508805 | MGnify/ENA primary metagenome ERZ508805 (study PRJEB26277, sample SAMN04329770) | human gut metagenome | biome: human-associated habitat | host: Homo sapiens | place: USA... | reverse complement strand
GGCCGGACCGGAATGCCAAGCGGAAGCAGCTTTTCTTTCGGGATGCCGTATGATGCAAATTCCGGGATCAGGTCTTTGTGCGGAATGACATAATCATCGCAGTTTGTCTCCTCCCAGAACGGAATGCAGGCGTAATCTGTAGCGATGGCGACACATGGAATGGTCAGCAGCCCTTTCTGTTTCATCCAGGTCAGTGTTTCCGCCGGATAAAGATGTGTGGTGACAACGGCATTAAAATGGTTTTGATCAATATAATCTGCAAGCGCATTTCCAAGCCGCGCATTTGCATAGTAAACGGGGGATTTCCAGGGAAATTTCCGTACCAGCTCACCAAGCTGATAGAGTGCGCCGAAGCCGGCCGGAAAAACGGAGACGAGCTTCACATAAGCTCCGCCGACCAGGGCGGAGGTATGCTTTCGCCCGAGGCTCATCAGATCCAGAACCTCGGCTTCGTGGTGATAAAAATTCAGACTTTCTTTTAATGCAGAGGCCGCAGCATTGTGGCCACCGCCAGTATTGCAGGATAAAATCAGTACCTTCATAAGAAAACTCCATTCTTTTGTTGTATCCCAAAGAGAACCTGAAAAAGGGGATGCCGATGATTTGTTTTCAGACACGCTTTAGTATAGAACGCTGTTATTTTTCGGACAATCCACAAAATGAGAAAAGTGTCTGATATAACAGAAAAGCGACAAGCTGCAGAAACACCGGGGAGACGCAGAGGGAGCATCCACCTGCGGATCAAGATATTGAGAGAAAGGAAAGAAACAACGGATGCCTGAAAAATTGGCAAAATAGAATAAAATCAAAAGAAAAAGAAACGAAAAACAGGATAAAATGCTGAAAAATCAATTGACATCCACTCCAAAACTTCGTATCATAAAGACAGAATGGGGCGCGTTCGGAAAGCGATCTGCGCACCGGAAAATACAGGAGGTAAGCTTAAAATGGGTAAATGGCAGAGAAGTCTTTACCAGCCGGTTCTGCCGCTGGGAAAAGACGGAAAAAGGGTAACAGGAAGCGCGGAACATATCGCACTTTCCAGAAAAGCAGCAGGCGAGGGTATGGTTCTGGTGAAAAACGAGAACGACACACTGCCGCTCGCAAAAGGCACAAAAGTAGCTTTATTTGGAAAAGGAACGATTGATTACGTAAAAGGCGGCGGCGGAAGCGGTGACGTTACCGTTGCGTATATCCGCAACTTCTACGAAGGCATGAAGATCAAAGAGGCCGAGGGGGAGGTTTCTCTGTTCCATGAACTTCCGGAATTCTATGAGAAAAATGTAAAAGAACAGTATGCTGCAGGTGCTGTACCGGGCATGACAAGAGAGCCGGAAGTACCGGACGAGCTGGTAACAAAAGCGAAAGCATATACCGATACCGCAATCATCACCATCTGCCGTTTCTCCGGCGAGGGCTGGGACCGCAAATGCCAGATCAACGATGAAGGCTATGAGCTGTTTGAGGATGAGAAAAAACAGATCGAGCTGAGCGCCAGCATCTTCGAAAACGGCGACTTCTGCCTGACAAACGGCGAAGCAGCCATGGTAGAAAAAGTAAAAGCAAACTTTAAAAATGTCATCGTTGTCATGAACGTCGGCGGTATGGTTGATACCAGCTGGTTCAAAGACTGCAAAGAGATTCCGGCGGTGCTGATGGCATGGCAGGGCGGCATGGAAGGCGGCCTCGCGGCAGCGGACGTTGTAACAGGCGACGTCAACCCATCCGGTAAACTGGTTGATACCTACGCAGCAACCCTCGAGGATTATCCATCCACCGAGAACTTCCATAAATCCGTTTATTACGTGGATTACAACGAGGATATCTACGTTGGCTACCGTTATTTCGAGACGATTCCTGGCGCAGCGGAGAAGGTCAATTATCCGTTCGGCTTCGGCCTTTCCTACACCAGCTTTGAGACAGAAGTTCTGGGTGCAGAAGAGAAGGATGGAAAGATTGTTGTAAAAGCATCTGTTACCAACACCGGAAAACGTGCCGGAAAAGAAGTTGTACAGCTCTACTATGGCGCACCGCAGGGCAAGCTTGGCAAACCGGCCAAAGAGCTCGGCGCTTACCGGAAAACAAGACTGCTGCAGCCAGGCGAGACACAGAGAGTCGTTCTTTCCTTTACAGTGGAAGATATGGCATCTTTTGATGACCTTGGAAAGGTTGCAAAATCTGCCTATGTTCTTGAGGCAGGAAGCTACGTCTTCTACGTTGGAAACAATGTAAGAGATGCGAAGAAACTGGACTTCACCTACGATCTGGCAGAGGCAGAAGTGACTGCACAGTACACCAGCCTTGCCGCTCCGCATAAGCTGGAAAAACGTCTCCTTGCGGATGGAACCTACGAAGCGCTTCCGACCGATAACGGCCCTGTCGAGGAAGAAGGACTGGAGCGTCAGGATAAGCTGACTCTGGAAGGCTTCCTCCCGGCAGTCAAAGCACAGGAGAGAAAGAGCTTTGGCGAGCTTATGGAAGCAGCAAAGACGAATCCGAACCTGATGAATGTGGTCGAAGGAAAAGAAACGCTCGACGAGTTTGTAGATAAGCTTCCGACAGAAGCACTTATTCATCTGCTCGGCGGTCAGCCGAACACAGGAGTTGCCAACACGTTTGGCATGGGAAATCTGCCTGAGTACGGCATCCCGAATATCATGACCGCAGACGGACCGGCAGGCCTTCGCATTCAGCCGCAGTGTGGCGTCAACACGACCGCATGGCCGTGTGCAACATTGCTTGCCTGCACCTGGGATCCGGAGCTGATCGAAGAGATCGGTAAAGCCGGCGGAGAGGAAGTCAAAGAAAACAACATCGGCATCTGGCTGACCCCGGCTGTCAACATTCACAGAAGCCCGCTCTGCGGAAGAAACTTTGAGTATTATTCCGAGGATCCGCTTGTAGCCGGAAAATCCGGTGCGGCAATGGTACGCGGTATGCAGTCCGAGCGTATCGGGGCAAGTGTGAAACACTTCTGCTGCAACAACAAAGAAACAAACCGAAAAGACAGCGATTCCCGCGTTTCCGAGCGTGCGCTGCGTGAGATTTACCTGAAAGCCTTCGAGATCATCGTAAAAGAGGCAGATCCATACACAATCATGTCGTCCTACAACCTGATCAACGGCGTTCAGGCATCTGAGAACAAGGATCTTTTGACCGGTATTCTGCGCGGTGAGTGGGACTTTAAGGGAATGGTAACGACCGACTGGTGGACACACGGCGAGCATTACCGCGAGACAAAAGCCGGAAATGATATCAAGATGGCAAACGGATACGAGGAGCGCGTACAGGAGGCATTTGAGAAGGGATACATCACCCGCGACGAAATCGCTCTTTGTGCAAAACGAATCCTGACCATGATTCTTCGCATGGACTGATGTGGATGCATGTGAATAAATAAAGAAAAGTGTGGATAACGCATAAAAAAATCGTATGCTGTTGTGGAAAAAGCAACAGCATACGATTTTTTACTTTCCGGACAGGATTCTTTCCTGTTTACACGGCAATGATCTGTAGCAAGACTCTGGCGACCGCAGCGCAGTAAAAACGAGCGGAAACGCTCCGGGAAAGAAACCTGTTTTCAGGCAGTAGCCTTCTGTAGCTTTGCCATAATCTTAAATTCCCGCACGACCATAACGATGCTGACTGATGCGGCTGCAAGGTCTGCAATCGGTGCAGTGTACATCACGCCGTCAATGCCGAAGAGATACGGAAAAATCAGCAGCAGCGGAAGCAGGAAAATAATCTGTCTCGTCAGCGAAAGAAAAATACCCTTCTTCGGCGCTCCGATGGAGGTAAAGAAGTTTGAGCTGACCGGCTGGATACCGTTCAGGAATGTGAAAAACAGGAAAATGCGGAAGTACCGCTCTGCAAAATGCAGGTACTCTTCTGAACCGGAACCAAAAATGCCGATAATCTGGCGCGGAAAGAGCTGGAAGCAGAGGAAGGCGACGATGGAAATGGCAGTCGCCGCAAAAACTGCTTTTTTATAGGCGTCCTTCACGCGGTCATATTTCTGCGCACCGAAGTTGAAGCTGACAATCGGCTGAAGTCCCTGGGAAATGCCGATGACAAAGGAGAAGAACAGCATATTCACCTTTGAAATAATGCCGGCGCATGCAAGCGGAATGTCGCTTCCATAGACGGAATTGGAGCCGTAGTAGGTCAGTGTGTTGTTCATAACGATCTGAACAACCATCATTGCCACCTGATTGAATGCCGGAGTTGCACCAAGCGCAGCGATCCGTGCCCAGCAGGCCATGTTCGGTTTCAGATCGGAAAGAGAAAGCGGCAGCGTTTTAAAACCGCGCAGATAGAAGACAACGAGCGCGAACGATAAAATCTGTCCGGTGATCGTGGCGAGCGCTGCACCTGCCATGCCCATGTGGAAAACGAAGATGAACAGCGGGTCGAGAATCGTGTTGACGATCGCGCCGACCAGGTTGCACAGCATGGAAAATTTCGGGCTGCCATCCGCGCGGATCAGGTTGGAGCCGCCGATTGTGACGATCAGAAACGGGAATCCGATGGAGGTGATTCGAGTGTAAGTACAGGCGTAATCAATGACATCCGGCGTTGCACCAAAGAGAAGCATCATCGGATGCAGAAAAAGCTGAACGGCAACGCAGAGAATCACACCGAGGATTGCCAGCATGGAGATGGCACTTCCAACATAAGATTTTGCGTGCTCCGGCTCTCGTCTGCCCATGCAGAGATTGAAGTTTGCAGCACCGCCGATGCCGCAGAGCAGACCGATGGATGTGCAGACCATACTGAGCGGAAACGCTACGTTGGTAGCTGCGTTTCCGAGTACGCCGATGCTGTGACCGATAAAGAGCTGGTCTACCATGTTATAGAGGGCGCTGACGAGCATCGCGATGACGCTCGGAACCGCAAAACGCCGCAAAAGAGTGCTGACCGGTTCCGAGCCGAGAGGATTTTCGGAAGGTTTCATAGAGGGTATCTCCTTTCAAATGAGGTAAAAGTTCATCGTTTGTATCGGGTGAACATTCCCGGAAAAACTCCGAGACTATATAGTATACCATAGAAAGAAAACAGAAAACAAGAGGGTGACCGCTATTTTCAGGAAGTGTAACAGAATCGTAGCAGAACTCTCTGCATTTTTAAAAAAGAGATTGACAAAAATGAAATATTAACCTATATTGTAACAAGGTTAACAATTCAAAGACAGAAAGAATTGCATACAAGAACCTGCGAGGAGGACTTACATTCATGAAAAAATCAAAACTTACAACAAAACAGATTGTACTGACCGGCATGATGACGGCAGTGCTTGCGGTACTGTCCATTGTGACGATTCCGCTTCCGACCGGCGTTCCGGTGACGCTGCAGACCTTTGCAATGGCATTTTGCGGCTACGTGCTTGGCTGGAAATTGGGAGGTGCATCGTCCGCTCTTTATCTGATCCTCGGCGCGATCGGCGTTCCGGTTTATGCCGGCATGAGCGGTGGATTCGGCGCTCTTCTCGGACCGGCCGGCGGCTTTATTTTCGGATTTATTCCGATGGCAATGCTCTGCGGTGCCGGAATTAAAAAAGGCTTCCCGGGCAAACCATTCGTTCTTGGAATCGCAGGTCTTGCGGTATGTCACGCATTCGGTGTGGTACAGTTTTCTATTGTAACAGGAAACACGATCCCGGCTTCCTTCCTGGCAGTTTCCGTTCCGTACATCGTAAAAGATGTGATTTCCGTTGTAGTAGCTGAAATTCTCGGTGTAGCCGTTCGAAAAGCACTGTCAGCAGCTCATGTAATGAACTACGGAACCGCAGCATAATCACAGAGCGTTTCTGAAAAACCAAAAGATAAAAACAAGAGACAGGCATCCTGACAATCTGCCAGGTGTCTGTCTTTTTCTGTTTTGTCAAGCGGATATTCGTAATCCGCTTCGCTACTTGCCTGATTCGGTTAAAGTATTCCGCAGCAGCAGCGGTTATTTGAAAAAACGTGCAAAATGCATTTCATACAGTTTCACAATTTTAATGAATTCCTAAGAAAGAGGCAAGAAGGCGTTAAGGGAGATATGGTAGGATAGAAAGCAGGAAAGAACAACAAAGGGGTTTGAAACTATGAGAAAAAGAACACGAAAACACCGGGGAACAGCGGGAAAAATGGTTGGAGGTTTTCTGGCATTTTTCTGCCTGATCCTGCTGACGGCCGGAATGTTCTGGGCAATCCAGGGATATGTTTCCTATCAGAAGGCAGTGAAGGAAAAGCCGCTCGCGCAGGCAGTAGAGGAAGCCAGAAGCGGAGCACAGTGGGCTTCTCTTGAACAGGTGCCGGATCTGTACAAAAAAGCGGTGCTTGCTGTTGAGGATCACCGGTATTACACACATCACGGGATAGACTGGATCAGCATGGCGCGGGCCGTTGTACATGATATCCGCGTGATGAAACCGGAGCAGGGAGGCAGTACCATCACACAGCAGCTGGTAAAAAACATGTATTACGATCAGAATAAGACATTTGCCAGGAAAGCGGCAGAGGCGTGGACGGCACTCTATGTGGAACGGCAGCTCTCGAAAGAAGAAATTCTGGAATTGTACATCAATACCATCTATTTCGGGGATGGCTACTATGGACTGAAAGAAGCATCGCTTGGCTACTTCGGGAAAGAACCGCAGGAGCTGACCGACAGCGAAGCCATTCTCCTCGCCGGAATCCCGAATGCACCGTCCGCCTACGCACCGTCGCGCCACGCGGATCTGGCGCTGCAGCGGGAAAAGCAGGTGCTGGCGGCAATGGTAAAATATGGATACCTGGAACCAAGTGAGACGGACAGCCTGCTGTGGGATGCGGCAGCCGATCCGGTTCTGGCACGATAGAAAGAAAAGTGAGGAAAAAAGAATGGGAAAACTGATCAGACTGGGGGCAACAGCGCTGTCCATGATTGGAATTTTGGTGATGATTCTCTGTGTGCAGGCGGCGATTTTATTTGTGAGGCTGTGCATCCGAAGAAAGCAGAAAAAAATTGAGCTGAAATAAGAGAAGGAAAAATGTGAGCAGAATTGCCGGAAGAAAAACGGTGATTCTGCTCGCGTTTTTTCTGTGAGCAATCCGATTGCGTTTCTGCCGGGAAAAGGGTATAATGAAAAACAGGCAAAAAAATGGTAAAACAGACAGCTTTTGAGGAAAAATAAATGGAACAGAAAGGCAGCGCAGAACGGATTTTAAAACAGATTCCCTATGAGATCGTGTATTCCGCCCGTAAAACGCTCGCCGTCCAGGTCAAAGCGGATGGAAGCGTGGTGGTGCGCGCACCGAAACGGATGGCAAAATACAAAATCGAAGCATTCTTAAAAGAAAAACAGGATTGGATTCACACACACCGGGAAAAAGCGTTGGCGGCCGCAGAGCAGAAAGAAGCGAACCGTCTGACGGAAGCAGAACGAAAAGCGGCGGTTAAACGTGCGGCGCAGATGCTGGCGGAAAAGACGGCACATTTTGCAAAAGAGATGGGCGTAACGTATGGCAGAATCACAATTCGTGAGCAGAAAACCCGCTGGGGCAGCTGCAGCAGCGCCGGAAACCTGAACTACAACTGGAAGCTGGTGCTGATGCCGGAGCACGTGATGGATTACGTCGTTATCCACGAGCTGGCGCACCGGAAAGAGATGAACCATTCCGCGCGGTTTTACGCGGTGGTGGCACAGCAGATGCCCGATTACAAAGTGTGGCAGAGCTGGCTGAAGGAGCATGGAAGAGAGTACTGAAAAAGAGAGGCAAAACAAATGATACTGACCGAAGAAAAAACATATATCATCAATGTGACGGAAGTCGATACCGACGCAGAGCTCGGTTTAAATAAGAAAGATATTATGATCAAATACACGAATCTGGAGCTGCTGCACGCGGTTCTTGCAAGCACGATGCCGTATGGCCGTCTGTCGGCGCGCTACCGCGGAAAACGGAAGGCGGAGCTGCAGTCACGGATTGCGATGGTGGAGAGTGTGCTCGAAACACGCGGCGACCAGCTGGCAAAAGCGGAGCAGATTATGTATCTCGACACGGCGGAGCGCAGTGCAATCTGTCATTATCTCGGCATCATCTACACGCGGCTGATTGCGCAGAAGCTGTACGGAATTGACTGTATGGTACCGCTGAACCTGATCGAGCAGCCGGGGGAGAAAAAATTTGTAAAATACAACGGTGCATACCGCCAGGATCTGATCGGATACGGAAAGCAGAACGCATGGAGCGTCTGGGAGCCGGTCGGCAGGAGCGAGAACAGCCAGGCGGCCTTTGGAAACGGATGCCGGGCGGCGTCGGAGATCGAGAAGATCAATGAAAATCCGCTGGCGAAGAGCGCGGCGTGCATGACGTATTACGAGAGAGGCTATCTGAATGCCGTTGTAAAAGAGCCGGAGCGGACCGGGGACGGGACACTTTGGTTTCCAGAGGAGAATTATTTCAAGGCATATTATCAGCCGTTTTTCGAGCTGTTTGCGGACGAACAGCCGGGTGAGCTGTACGGAAGCAGCGGCGGCTTTGAACTGGAGCTGACTCTGCCGTGGACGGAGGAAGGAAAACGCGGCTTCCGCCATCTGCAGATCGGAACGGATCAGGTGACGATTGCATTGATGCGGGAAGGGAAGTACGATCAGATCTTAAAGCGGATGGAAAACGTTTTGGATTTATCAAAAGAGTGCAGATTCTGCGGGGAAGACGGCATCTGGGTAGGCGCAGAGTAAATGTCATCGGAAGTGCCGAAGCTGCCGGGGATGATGGTATACAGATTCTGTGTGGGAAAAGCGAAAAAGAAAGGACAAGAGCAATGGCAAAAGAAATGGAAACTCTAAAGGACGAAGGGCTGCAGGGGAATGAAACGATAGAGGAAGCAATTCTGGGACTGCAAAAGGAGCCGACGCCGGAACTGCTGGCACACGTGCTGACGGTGATCCGCCGCAGAATGAAAGAGGGCGGACAGGCGATTCTTTCCGTGGAACCGCCATCCGGCGACGATCAGATCCGGATCGGAACGGTAAAGAGCGCAGACGGAAAAGTCTGGTGGGCCGCGTTTACGAGCTTTGATGAGGAATTAAAGGGCGCCGGCAGCGTGAAATCCACGTTTCTCGTGAGCCTGGAGCAGCTGATCCGCATGGCATCTGAGACAAAAGAGATCAGCGGCGTGATTTTGAATCCGTGGAACCGCACGATCATGCTGGATCATACGCTGCTTTCGATTATCATCGGGGAAGAGAACGCAGGACATTGATATCATATTTCACTTGGCCAGATTACGATGCTGCTCACAATCAACTTCGATTACGGATTGCGTGGGTGATGATGCTGAGAGAAAAAAAGAAAATAGCATAAAATAGCGGAAGGTGTATCTAAGGCACAAAGCACAGGAGGGAAAGATATGGGGTATCGAAAGGTGTATCGCACGGTAGATGAACAGACTACAAAAAAGATGGTAAAGATGCTGCAGCGTCATGGAATCACGGCTTATGGAAAAAGCGAAGGAGCCGGAGAAATTCTGCAGATTACAACTGGAATACCGTATCAGGGACGCGTTGTTTATGTGAAGGAAGAACAGGCAGAGGAGGCAAAAAAACGGATTGCCGACTGGGAGAAAAAAGGGGAATTTCCTGAGCCGCTCCGAACACAGTCCCATACGCCAAAAGCAAGAATTGCAGCTCTGATCTGGGTTATTATTGTTATGGGGATTTTATTCAACATAGGGTTCAGTATGTTCCGGTGAACAAAAGGGAGGTTTTACAAAATGGAAGGTTTTCAGGTAACAGAAATCGGAGAAAAAATTTACTGTATTCTTGACGCGGGAAATTCGTCGTTCTATGTGGTAGAAGGAGAAGAGAAAGCGGCTGTGATTGATACCGGCATCACAGCAGGCGCAAAGATTCTGCCGGTGATAAGGGAGCTGACAGATAAGCCTCTGCTGCTGGTTATCACGCATGCGCACCCGGATCACATGTATCACATCGATGAATTCGACGAAGTTTACATGTGCCACGAGGAAAAGAAAATGGACCCGGAGACGCTCGTGATGCTGACGGCGGGAAAACTAAAACCGTGGGAAGAGATTCATGATATCCGTACGGATTCGGTCATTTCGCTTGGCGGCACAGAACTTACCATCTGTCAGGCTCCGGGCCATACGCCGGGCAGTGTTGTCGTGCTGGAGACGAAACAGAATTACCTGTTCACCGGAGATGCGATCGGAAGCGGCTGCGGTGTCTGGATGCAGGTGCCGGGCGGAACGAGCCTGGAAGAGTATTACGACGGGCTGGTCGGACTGATGGTGTGGCTTGTGAAGAGGGGCGGCCGCATGAAATTCTTCGGCGGTCATCACACGCAGGTGTTTGAATCGACGGCGCATCCGGTTTACAATCCGCTCAGCCTCGGCGTTCTCGCAGATCTCATCGACCTTGTGGATCAGGTGATCCACGGCGAAAACCTGGGACGGCCAAGCAATGCGAAGCCGTTTTCGAAAGAACAGGTCCGCTACGCGTCGTACGGCCGCGCAGAAATGCAGTACTGTGCATCGCGGATTCACCGAAAATAAGCGCGTGAAATCTTAAAACTTCCATAAGAAGAAAGGTTTTTGCCCGCGGCGGCTTGACAAAATAAAAAAACGCGATTATGATAAATGCAGTTTCTATTCCAACAGAAAAAGAAAAGGTTATGAGGAAGAGGAGTACATGGCAGGCCCCAAAAGAGAGGATGGTTCACCGGCTGAAAGGCTGTCCGGGAAGGTGGTCATGGAAGGTAGCTTCTGAACCGGAGAGCTGAAAAGCACAGAAGATGTGATGATTAGGTTCTCACGCATGAGTCACGTTACAGACTCCGAAACGAGATACAAATTAAGGTGGTACCGCGGAATTTTCGCCCTTTGCATGCATGTTATGTGTATGTGAAGGGCGTTTTTGATTTAAGACAAGCCTCTGCGGGAATAAATACCACAATACACCAAACATAAAAGGAGGATCTCATGAGCAAAGAACTCGCAAAGACCTACGATCCGAAAGGACTCGAGGACAGACTGTATCAGAAATGGCTGGATAAAGGATATTTCCACGCCACTGTAAACCCGAACAAAAAACCGTTTACCATTATGATGCCGCCTCCGAACGTAACCGGACAGCTTCACATGGGCCATGCACTCGACAACACCATGCAGGATATTCTCTGCCGTTTCAAACGAATGGAGGGATATGAAGTCCTCTGGCAGCCGGGAACCGACCATGCGGCGATTGCAACCGAGGTAAAAGTTACCAATATGCTCAAAGAGCAGGGCATCGACAAAGATGAAATCGGACGCGAAAAATTCCTGGAGCACTGCTGGGAGTGGAAGAAAGAGTACGGCGGACGCATCAACAGCCAGTTAAGAAAGATCGGCTCCTCCGCAGACTGGGAGAGAGAACGCTTCACCATGGACGAGGGATGCTCCAAAGCCGTAGAAGAAGTATTCTGCCGTCTGTATGAAAAAGGATGGATCTACAAAGGAAGCCGCATCATCAACTGGTGCCCGGTATGCCAGACTTCCATCTCCGATGCAGAGGTAGAATATCAGGAGCAGGCAGGCCACTTCTGGCACATCAACTACCCGGTAGTTGGAGAAGAAGGCCGCTTCGTAGAAATCGCAACGACCCGTCCGGAGACTCTGCTCGGCGATACTGCCGTAGCTGTCAATCCGGAGGATGAAAGATATACAGATATTGTAGGAAAAATGCTGAAGCTTCCGCTGACCGACCGTGAGATCCCGGTTATCGCAGATGCTTACGTAGACAAAGAGTTCGGAACCGGATGCGTAAAAATCACACCGGCACACGACCCGAACGATTTTGAGGTAGGAAAACGCCACAACCTCGAAGAGATCAACATCTTAAACGATGACGGAACCATGAACAACAAGTGCGGCAAATACGCCGGCATGGACCGCTACGAGGCAAGAAAAGCCATGGTAGAGGATCTCGAGAAGCTTGGCCTTCTTGTAAAAGTAGTGGATCACGTTCACAACGTAGGAACCCACGACAGATGTAAGACAACCGTAGAGCCGATGATCAAACCACAGTGGTTTGTAAAAATGGCGGATATGGCTGCCGCTGCCAGCGAAGCAGAGAAGAACGGGGAAGTAAACTTCATCCCGGATCGTTTCAGCAAGATTTATCAGAACTGGCTGAACAATATCCTCAGTATGGTTTTGCCGGTAACAAGGGGTATGGCAGCAGGGAGCATATGCAGGCAATTGCTGAGTTTGGAGCTACTAAGTGGCATCGACGCAGTTATGAGCCCATTAAAAGTATGCATCTGCCTCCTGCTGAACAGGAAGGTAACAGGCTGTTTTCGCCGGTGTCAGAGAAGTGACGGAAGCGCGGCAAAGGCTGGGGAAAAAAGGTGAGGACGCTGCCTGCGCTTATTTAGAACGTAAAGGTTACGTTATCTGCCGTCGTAATTACCGCTGCCGTTATGGTGAGATCGATATTATT
>ENA-ORKV01002129-ORKV01002129.1-human-gut-metagenome-genome-assembly--contig:-NODE-2129-length-12466-cov-5.152797_pt1 | contig 12466 bp, 7 predicted proteins | sample MGYA00243058_ERZ508805 | MGnify/ENA primary metagenome ERZ508805 (study PRJEB26277, sample SAMN04329770) | human gut metagenome | biome: human-associated habitat | host: Homo sapiens | place: USA... | reverse complement strand
AAGGGTTGGGCTGTTCGCCCATTAAAGTGGCACGCGAGCTGGGTTCAGAACGTCGTGAGACAGTTCGGTCTCTATCTGTTGTGGGCGCAGGAAATTTGCGGAGATCCGACACTAGTACGAGAGGACCGTGTTGGACAGACCCCTGGTGCATCGGTTGTTCCGCCAGGAGCACAGCCGAGTAGCTAAGTCTGGAAGGGATAAGCGCTGAAAGCATCTAAGTGCGAAGCCCACTCCAAGATAAGATTTCCATATAGGGACGTCAAAGACGATGACGTAGATAGGCCGCAGGTGTACAGGCAGCAATGTCACAGCCGAGCGGTACTAATAGCCCGAAACTTTCGGAAGCGCAAGACGTCGAGGGTAGATAAGGGAGGCAGAGATTGCGAGAGACTCTTTTTTTTCGTCAAGGATCGCGACATTCAGGCGGTTACAGCGCGGGGGATCCACCTCTACCCATTCCGAACAGAGAAGTTAAGCCCCGCCACGCCGATGGTACTGCGCAAGTGGGAGAGTAGGTAGCCGCCAACTTATAGGAGAGAAAGCCGGAGAGGGAGAACCCCTTCGGCTTTCTCTCTTTTTGTATATAGGACTCACAACCCCCGGTCCTATCCAAAAGCCGGAGGGGCAGATGAAACGGTGGGGAAATTATCCGATTATTACGATAAAGAAAATGACCTATGAAAAAAACGATCGAATACATAGCTTTCGATGCCGACGACACGCTTTGGGAGAATGAATTGTATTTTCAAGAATTTGAAAAGGAATTTTGTAATCTCCTTAGTCCCTATCAGATGTCATCATCTATATCGGAAGATTTATTTAAAGTGGAAATGAAAAATCTCCATATGTATGGCTATGGATTGAAAAGCATGATGCTTAGTATGATTGAGACAATTTGTAAAGTGACGGAAGGAGAAGGAAATATCGGTCTTGTAAACAAAATCATTGAATTAGGTCAAGAGCTTTTGCAAAGGCCGGTTACATTGCTGAATGGAGTAAAAGAGGTTTTATCTGCATTTCAAGGGAAATATAAATTGGTGTTAGCGACTAAGGGAGACCTGTTTGACCAACAAAGAAAAATTGCAAATTCCGGGTTGCAAGAATATTTTACCCATATAGAAATAATGAGCGATAAGAAAAAGGCAGACTATAAAAAGCTACTTGATAAATTGGAATGTTCCCCTGAGAAATTTCTCATGATAGGAAATTCAATAAAATCCGATATCATTCCTGTATTGGAACTCGGAGGTTATGCCGCTCATGTACCCCATCATGTCACTTGGGCATACGAGCAATATGAGGGAAAGGTAGAATACAGGAACTTTATCCAGTTAAATCATATCGAAGATATAACAAATTACCTTTGATGGTGATTTCGATTGAACCTTATTCTTGTACCAAAGCCTTTTTGAAGATAGCTTCGACTTCGTTGGGATAGATACCGCCCTCGTGCTCCTTTTCGTCTGCGATGTAAAACGTGGGAACGTAATAGTAATTGTTGGTATTTTCTAATCACTCCGTCTCTGTGTACTACCTTCTCTATCGTACTAGATGAGCCGAGAAGGGTGACACATTTATTGAAATAGGAGCTATTTTGAGTATTTATGAGAGAAGTGTACTGTTAAGAGTGAGGTGTCGATAGAAAAAATATGAAATCTTTTTTATTTTTCGAATATAAGTCGTATCTTTGCACCGCTTAAATAGAGAAGTCGACTATGGAGAGATGGCAGAGTGGTCGATTGCGGCGGTCTTGAAAACCGTTGAACTGAGAGGTTCCGGGGGTTCGAATCCCTCTCTCTCCGCTAAATACTAAAATAAGTAGAAAGTCTCACAAGTCTAATATTTGTGAGACTTTTTTATTGCCTTTTGATCTATCTTATATCTTTCTTCAAGTGGAGATTATTCGTATATAGACATTAAATATTTTAATGAATGTTTATGTCGGCCTTTCGGAAATATAATTTAATGCCGTGAATATCTCACTATTCTGATTCTCTTTTTATACTTATCTTTTTTAGAATTCATAAGTTGTGTATTTGTATAGACTTTTTTGATTAAGAGTGTTATAGACCGATGTTATTAATATTTAATCATAATCTTTTGTATCGATTCCCTGTATTCCGAGGGCGTTTTTCCTTTATTTTTTTTAAAGATACGGTTGAAGTTTGAGATGTTGTTGAACCCGCATAGGAATGCGATTTCGCTAATGGAATTTGTCGTCTCGAATAACATTTTTGTGGCATTACTGATTCGTATGTCATTAATGTAATCTACAATATTTCGATTTGTCCTTTTCTTGAAAAAGTGGCTTAGAGCGGAATCACTCATAGAGACTAATTGGGCTATATCGCATAATTTGATGGGATTCATGTAGTTGTTGTTTATGTACTCGTTGATTTTCGCGATTCGCCGGCTTTTTGAATCTCTGAGTATGCTATCGTTGTCGAAGGTTCCACTGGCTAAAATTCTTTGGCGCGGATTGGTCGATAGGTTATAGAGTAGGGCGAAGAATTCGAGACAAACGTTGAATCCCGTCATTTGAGTCATGGCGATTATTCTTTTGACAATATCGGAATTTTTGTTTTCTGTGAATTGGATTCCTCTTTTCGATTTTTCCAACATATCTTTTATCGAGGAGAACATGCGTTTTTGAAGAATGGGGAATGTTAGGAGCTGTTCGTGAAATTGTATAGTGATGACATGGTTGCTCTCGACATTGTTACCTTCCCATTTGTGTGGAACATTGGGGCCGGTCAGTACTAAATCGACCTCTTCGAAAGGTTCGATGGAATCTCCTACAATGCGGCGTCCAAAATCCCATAGGACTAAGTTTAGTTCGAAATCGGAATGGAAATGTATGGGATAATCAAAATCGGCTTTTGGGTGATTGAGTATAATGAAGAGATCGTCTTCATTAATCGGGGTGATTTCGTGTTGTATATTTTTCATAATCGGAGCAATTTAATATATAGTACAAATATATAAAATAATTTGAATGTTGTCAATAATATATATGATTATTATTTATAATTTAATTTTGTAATTATTTGATTTATAGAAATATATTATTTTATATAATAGTATTTTGATATATTATGATAAAAAATTGCATAATATTATTCAATATAATATAGGTATTTGACTAAAATGTATTAAGTGTGATGTGGAATTTCGCTTAATTTTGTCGATGAAATAAATATATAAAATATTATGAAATTAAAGAAATACGAGGGTAATCCGATATTGTCGCCTAATCCTGAGAATTATTGGGAAAGTTTAGTTGTGTGTAATCCGGGGGTAATATATGATAATGGCGTTTTTCACATGCTTTATAGGGCGGCCGGAAATGATATAGAACATCTTGTATATATAGGCAAGGCAGAAAGTACAGACGGCATCCATTTTAAGCGTGTTTCGAGAGAGCCGGTTTTTTCACCGGGTAAAGATTCGTTTGATGCTGGTTCAAACGAGGATCCGCGTATCGTGAAAATGGGGAGTGAATTTTTCGTAACATATGCTTTTCGCCCGTATTTTGCTAGTCAATATTGGAAGAATGATTATGACCAGGTGGAAGCGCCGGAACATGATCCGAATGCTCCGAAGTGTTTGAGGGAGAATATCAGTAATACGGCGCTCGCTGTATCGCGAGATATGCTCCATTTTAAGAAAGTGGGGCGTTTGACAGAGCCTTCGTTGGACGATCGTGATGTGATTTTGTTCCCGGAGAAAATAAACGGGAAATATTGGATGCTTCATCGCCCGAAAGATTATGTGAATGCAAACGGTAATTATGGAACCGATTATCCTTCTATCTGGATAAAGAGCTCAGACGATTTGATGATGTGGAATACCGAGAGTAAATTATTGATGAAGGGTGAAGAGGATTGGGAGGTTAAAATCGGGGGGAATACTCCTCCTATTAAAACTAACGACGGGTGGTTTTTGCTTTATCATGGAGTAGATGCGAACTTTACCTATCGCGTTGGCGCCGCTCTTCTCGATTTGAATGATCCGACAAGGGTATTGTATAGAACAAAAGATTTTATTCTTGAACCGGAAACGTATGAAGAGACGCAGGGTTTATATCGTTGGGGGGTAGTTTTTCCGACAGGAGCCGTAGTTAAGGATAATATTTTGTATGTCTATTATGGTGCTTCTGATCAATGGGTGAACTTGGCTACGTGTGATTTTAAAGAATTGATCGATTTCGTGAAATCGAATAGCAGAAAAAAATAAGATACCCCATGGAACTGAATATATCAAATATCGATAAAGTTGTCATACTTCTTTTTGTAGTGGGAATCATTTGGTGGGCTCTTAAAAACAGGAAGAATGAAAATGCCAGTGAGTATTTTTTAGCCGGAAAATCTCAAAATTGGTTTGTTGTTGGGTCCTCTTTGTTTGCCGCTAGTGTGAGCAGCTCGACACTTATGGGACACTCTGGCGAAGGTTTTATAAGTGGTATTGCGGTATTTAATTATAATGTCGGGGCTATATTCGTAATAATTTTTGTGTCGTTATTCTTCCTTCCGTTTTATATTAAATCGGGTATATATACGATACCCGAGTATTTGGGAAGGCGTTTTGATAATCGTTCGCGGAAGTATTTTTCGTTCATCACTATTATCGGCAATGTGTTTTTGGATGCCGGAGCTGCTTTGTATACAGGGGCTTTGATTCTGAAAATTATTTTTCCCGAGATAGACATGATGTGGATTATTATAGGAATGGCTTTGATGGCGGGTACTTATACAATTATAGGGGGATTGTCTTCTGCCATCAATGCCGATATGATACAATCCATAATATTGATTGCAGGGTCGGTGTTGCTGTCGATATTTTGTTTTAATTCGGTCGGAGGCTGGGAAAATTTTGTAGAACATTTCCATGATGGAGTTTGGTTAAATTTGATTCGTCCGAATTCGGATACTACGGTTCCCTGGTTTTCCATTTTTTTGTCTATTCCTATTTTGGGATTTTATTTTTGGGGAAATAATCAAGTCATAGTACAGCGAGTTATGTCGGCCAAGACTGTAAATGAGGGTCGATTGGGCTTTTTATTCGTGGCTTTTTTGTACGTGTTTACTTTGTTTATTTTCATAGCTCCGGGAATGGTGGGCAGAATGATCGATTTGTTCGGTGTGGGAGATACGTTGCCCAATGAAATTATAGATGGAAATACATTGCGGGCACAATATGGAATCGATACGAATGAAGTATATCCTCGATTGATTTTGAAGTTGTTGCCTGTCGGTTTGATTGGTGTGATGATTGCCTGTATGGTTTCTGCTCTGACATCGACTCTGAGTGCGACATTAAGCTCTGTATCTACTTTGTTTACAATGGACTTTTATAAGTCGTGGAGACCGGAATCCAGCCCCCGGCATTTGGTGCGCGTAGGTCAGTGGACTTCTTTTATTGCTTTGGTCGTAGCTGTATTGTGGGCCCCGTTGATCGGTAAGTTTGCATCGTTAGTCGCCTATTATCAAGAGTTCTCTTCTTATCTGGCTCCTCCGATTGTCGGGACGTTTTTAGTCGGCCTGTTTTGGAAGGGTTCTACTCGCAACGGTGCATTTGCCGGTTTGATGTCGGGATTGGCTATGTCGGCATTAATCATGACTTATAAATTCGGATTCGGAGGCGTCGTACCGTTTCACTTTTTGTTGTGGGTTCCCATTTTGTTGATTTTGAGTGTCCTTGTGAATATTATCGTGAGCAAGTGCGATAGGAATAAAGAGACCGATGTCGAAACTTATACATGGAATAAATCTGTTTGGCAAGACGATACGAGGGAGTTGAAAACAGTTCCCTGGTATAAAAATTTTAGATACATCAGTATTGCTTTAATTATAATTGCATTATTAGAGTATTGGTGGTTTTTCTAAGAAAAATTATTAACCCGTAAAAATAAATTATCATGAAAAAAATTTTCAATTTAGTTGCTGTGGGAATGGTATTAGCATCAGTGAATGTTAATGCGCAGACCTATGTGAATGAAATGACACAGGCCGATGTGGAGCGTGATTGTTATATCGAAGGTGGTAGTGCTTTGTTCAATGATGCAGCGGATGCCTATTATGGAGATGGTAGTTATGTACAAAAGTCATCGGCTTCTACTCCTACTGCATTTATATTTAATAGAGACATTTGGGGAAATAAAAATTTAACCGGATTCATAGTCAATGTGCTGGTCCCCAATGATCGTATGGATTTCGACCAGTTTATTAAAATCGAGTATTCAACCGATGAGCTGAATTATCAAGAGGTCCCCGACATGAAGGTTGAAAAATCTTATGATGCAGTTTTAGGAAATAACTATTGGATCGATGTTTGGTATCAGGGCGCTTTGCCAGAGGGAGTAAAAGAGATTAAAGTGACGATGGTTGCCAATGAAGAAGTGGCTAACTGGATTCCGTGCTATCGTCGTACAGAAATTTTTTATGAAGGCGGAGACTCGTATGAATATGTCAAACCTCCTTATTTAATGATTGTGCCGACCGAGTTTTCTGTCGACTTTGAAACCGAGAATTATAGCATCGATATGGCTGGTTCCCAAAATGCATCTTCTACGATCGAAGTGGTAGATAATCCTAAAAAAGATGCGGTCAATGGTAGCGACAAGGTGTTGAAGATTGTACAAGACCCGACCGACCCGAATTGGGGGTGGGACAACGCCGATTGGTTTGGTGTAGCCATCGGTTTGTTGTCTGGCGAAGAAGAGCAATTGACCGAGATTACCGAGACCGACGGTCGTTATTTGCATTTCAGTATTTTGAGAAATGAGAATTCTGTATTCGGAATGGAAACTTGGGGTGGTACATGTTCATATAAGAATCAAGAAATTCCATTTACCGGATCGGAAAATTGGCAGGAAGTAGTGATCGATTTAGAAGAATATATTGGGTCTACTTTCAAGCAATTCTATTTCTCTCCGAATGAAAAATTCGGAACCGACAATGTTTCGGTAGCAGAAACTACATACCTCGATAATATCTATATCTCCGATGTCGCTACATCTTCTGGCATAGCCGACAATGTCGTTTCGACATCGAAAGTCTGGGGTGGTAAAGGTGCACTCTATGTGGAAGGCGAAGCCGGTGAAATGAGTGTATATTCGGTTTCTGGAATGGAAATAGGAAAATATGCGTTGAATGGGTTTTTGCAAATAGATATCGAACGGGGTATTTATTTGGTAAAGATCGGCGATACTACGTCTAAAATTGTAGTCTATTGATGAATTTTGAAAGGTGTACCAAAAAATTCTTTTTGGTACACCTTTCCTTTAAGATAATATAAAAATCGGCGGTAGTTTTTGGCTTGGAGGGAGTTATAGGCTATTTTATTTTTATTGAATGAGAATAAATGGTACTATGTGATAGATACTGTTTGTTTGGATAATATCTGTATATTCGACATTACTTGTAGTCGATGTTTTAAAACCATGAAAATTAGAGGATAATGTCGATGAATTTTCTTGGAGAGGCTGGCAGATATGCTGTTTTGTAGCTTGTAAAGTCGGTGATACAGTCTTGAAGAATTTGGCATATTAAAGTTATTATATTGTTTTCGGGTGTGGGATATTAAAGAATTCAAGATGCCTTTATCCCCATATAAATTTAAAATCAAGGAATGATGAAATTATGGCAATTTTTATCTGTTATTTTGATATTGTCGATATCTCCTTTGGAAATATCGGGTCAAAATAACAGTGGTATTGTTTCCGGTAGTGTTTTTAATTCTGGACAAGAACCACTCGTGGGAGTGAGCGTCTTTGTTAAAGGGACAAATATAGGAACGATGACCGATGCAGATGGACGTTTTTCTGTAAAGGCAGAGGACGGACAAAGTCTGGAATTTCGTTATATCGGTTATGACACCAAAGTGGTGACCGTGAATGGTAAAACGATGTCGGTTACGATGTCGGAAAATCAAGTTATCTTAGATGATGTTGTAGTTATCGGGTACGGTACACAGAAAAAAAGCGATTTAACCGGTTCTCTCTCTTCTGTAAAGGGAGAAGATATCGTAAAAACAGGCGACACGAATATTACCCAGTCTCTACAAGGTAAAGCTCCGGGAGTTTATGTCACGTCCAATTCCGGAACTCCGGGGGCAGGAGCTACGATTCGTATTCGTGGTTATGGTTCTATTTCAACCGATTTAACCCCGTTGTATGTTGTGGACGGGCAACCTATGGAAGAGAGCAGTGTGAATACTATTAATCCTATCGATATTGAAAATATTGAGGTATTGAAAGATGCTTCGGCCACTGCCATTTACGGTTCTCGTGGAGCCAATGGCGTTATTTTAATTACTACGAAGAAAGGTAAATCCGGTAAAACCAGTATCACGTTTGATGCGTCATTCGGTTGGTCAAATGCAATTAATCGAGTGCATATGATGAATAGCGATCAGTTGTATAGCTTTTTGGAAGAGGCGTATGAAAATGACGGAATGCGGATGCCTAGAAATATTACCCGACTTTACCATCTCGATGGAGAAGGCTTGGGCCCTGTCGACGAATATGGCGAACCGACGGATATAAATGTCTATGATACCGATTGGTGGAATGAAACCACTCAAACAGCGTTTAAACACAGCTATAACTTATCGGTCAGTGGCGGTACGGATAAATTGACCAGCCATTTCAGCATAGGTTATTTGAATCAAGAGGGTATTGTAATGACATCGGATTATGAGCGTATTACATTGCGTGTGAACAACGAATATAAGTTTAATAAATGGATAACGATCGGTCAGACCTTAGGTGCAGCCTATGTCAAAAGTCATGATTTGAACACTCCGATTAATGAAATATTGTTACCGGATCCGTTTTCACCGATTTATGCCAAAAATGCAGATAAGCAGGATCCTAATTATGAATTTAATAAATATATGGGATCTCAATACAGCTATTATTCGAATCCTGTTGCAAAATTGAACCGACAGAAAAAGGAACATTTGAATCGTAATATCGACGGTACGGCCTACTTAAATATCAATTTGGGATTAAAGGGTCTGGACTTTAAGACTATGTTGGGTTTTGAGTTACCGGAATATACCTATACCGAGTTTAACCCGTTTTTTGATTTGAGGCCGAATGATACTCCATATAATATGTGTACGAATGTGGAGAGTAAATTTTTGTTGGAAAACAGTGTCGCCAATACGAGTTCTACGGAACTGAATTATACATTTCAAAATACGTTGAGTTATAATAATCAATTTGGGAAACATTCTATTTCGGCGGTGGCAGGTTTCACGTGGGAAGCCTATACCGGTCGTTCTTTTACGGCAGAGCGGTTGAATACGCCGAGTAATTCCGATGCTTTCCAAATCGTGGGAGCCGGGACGAAAGAGGGAACTTCTACGGGTAGCCGTTATGAAAACTATTTGATTTCTTATCTTGGGCGTATAAATTACAATTATGCAGACCGCTATTTGGCGACTGTCAGTGTCAGAGCCGACGGTTCCTCGAAATTTGCACCGGGCAACCGTTGGGGGACATTTCCATCTTTTTCTTTGGGTTGGCGTATAGATCAGGAGGAGTTTTATAAAGATTGGAATCAGAATGTATTGAGTGCGGTTAAACTGCGTGGTGGTTGGGGACAAATCGGGAATCAAAACATTCCTTCGTTCGCTTATGCCGATGTCGTTTCTACTTATGATACATGGGTGTATGGGTTTAACAGCGGTTTGAATCTGTTGAAGGCTTATGCCTCTACATCTAAGGGAAATAAAGATATTAAGTGGGAAACGGTGGAACAAGGTAATATAGGAGTCGACTTGGGCTTCTTTAAAAACTCATTGACATTGTCGGCAGATGCTTACATTAAGACGACACGGGATATGTTAATGCAGAATCCGTTACCGGGAATGGCCGGTTATCCTACAACCCCGTGGGTAAATGCCGGTTCCGTAGAAAACCGGGGTTTGGAATTTTTGATCGGGTATCAAGGGAAGGTCGACGACTTCCGTTATTCTGTGAGCGCAAACTTTACTTTCCAAAAAAATAAATTGGTTGAAACCGGAACGAACGATCCGATTTGGGGTACTGTCTCGAAGAACGAAATCGGAGAAGAATTCGGACGCTTTTATGGATATGTTTATGATGGCATTTTTCAGTCGAAAGAAGAGGTTCTCGCCCATGTAGGAGCCGATGGAAAGACTTTGCTTCAACCTCTTGCAGAGCCCGGCGATGCTCGTTTCAGGAATCTTAATGGCGATAATACGCTGGATAGCAATGACCGGGATTATATAGGAAACCCCAACCCCGATGTGATTTATGGAGGAAATATCGAATTGGGATATAAAGGAATCGATTTTGCTCTTTATTTTCAAGGTGTTGCCGGTAATGATATTTGGATAGGGACAAAAGCTCTTCTTAGGCAGACGAGTATAACGAATTTATTAGCCGAAACTTACACAGATGCGTGGCGGAATCCCGGTGATAAAACCGATGTATTCGGAATTACCAGAAAAGATGATAATGATAATTATAGAAATTCGTCATGGTATGTGCAGAACGGTAGCTTCTGTAAAATAAAAACTGTACAGATTGGCTATACATTCCCGAAGAAAATAGTCGAAGCTACGAAGGTGTTTAGTTCTTTGCGATTATATGTGAGCGGAGAGAATCTGTTTACATTTACAAAATTCAAATATATGGACCCGGAAGTCCCAAATGGCAATGCTTTGAATATGGGTATAGAGAATTTGGGGTATCCTAATCCTCGCACATTTACAGTAGGGGTCAATGTTCAATTTTAAACGATTACAGTTATGAAACTAAGGTGGAGAATACTATATATATTGTTAGGCTCGTTGTTCCTTCTTCCTTCATGTACAGATGAGGATTTGGATACGACTATGTACGGAGGTCGAGAAGACACGGAATTTTACAATAATCTCGAAGAGATCAATCAAGCATTGACGGCCTGCTATTTCTATATGAAGGATAGTTGGAACGATATGAGCTTGGAGTTGATGTTTATCAACGATTGTGCATCCGACGATTGCGAGAAAGGAGGTAGTGGCCTTACTAACGAAGGGGATATTTATCAGTTGGAAACATTCAATATATTTACGACGAACAGTAAAGTGAGCCAGTTTTGGAATATGGCATATAGGGCTATTTACCAAATAAATACACTATTAGACAAAAGCGAAATATTTCGTTCTGCGAATACGGATTTAACGGAAGACGATAAGACGTTGCTTACGCGTTATGAAAATGAGGCGCGTTGGTTACGAGGCGTTTGGTATTTTAATCTGGCTTATTTGTGGGGTGATGTTCCTTTGTTTTTGCATGCCGAACAGCCTGCGGATATATATAAACCCCGGACACCGGTGGCCCAGATTTGGGAACAGGTTATAGCCGATTTTACTGCGGCTACGGCTTTGCCGAAACGGAGCGAGTATTCCGAGGAAGATACCGGGCGCGTTACGAGCGGCGCGGCTTATGCCATGTTGGGGAGGACATACTGGTATAATCGTGATTTTGAGAATGCTTATAAAATGCTCCATGTTCTGGTTGAAGGCGAACAAAAAGGAGAGTATGAATTGGATCCAGATTTTGCGACTCAATGGTTAAACCCAAACTCCAATTTGAGAGAGTCGATTTTTGAGATACAATATGTCACTAATGGAAAGAATTGGGATGCATCGACGGGGTGGAACGGAGTTTGGTTTATTCCCAGTAGCGATGGCGGTTATGGGTTTCATTTACCGACTCAACATTTGTTGGATGCTTTTGATCCAGAGGATCCGCGAATTACTTGGACATTTGTTCGTCAAGGCGACCAATTCGTCGGGAATGATTTTGTGACAGGAGATGCGAATTATCCCAGTCGTTTTTTTGACCGCAAGCATTTTGTCCCCATGAGCGAGACTTTGAATGCGGCGTCTCCGGTCTATCCACAAGATGTAGAAATGACAGTTTATGTCATTCGTTATGCCGATGTTTTGTTGATGTATGCCGAGGCTTGTTTGGAAAAAGGAGATATCGTGGGTGCGAGAAAGTATTTGAATCAAGTGAGAAAACGAGCTCGCGAATCCAGTCCGTTGGATGCGAAACGAGTCATTCAAAAGTATGTGCCCGACACAAAGCCAACGTCGTTACCGGATATAACTTCCGATAATGTGGCGGAAGTGCGATTGGCTATTTGGAACGAGCGTCGCTTTGAGTTCGCTTGTGAGGGAATCCGCCGTATGGATTTGATGCAACAGGAACGTTATGGAGAAATTATGACGGCTGTATATAGTAACGGCTATGCGACAGAAGATGTCGATAAGGGACGTTATTATACAAAGGAAAGAGAACTTTTCCCCATTCCTCAAAATGATATAGATTTAAGCCGAGGTGCATTGGTTCAAAATCCCGGATATTAAATCGTCTTTTTTTTAGGGAGAGTAAATATTTGATAATTAAGAAAGTAGATAATTGTATATGAAAAGATTGATATAT
>ENA-ORKV01002121-ORKV01002121.1-human-gut-metagenome-genome-assembly--contig:-NODE-2121-length-12524-cov-3.088375_pt1 | contig 12524 bp, 8 predicted proteins | sample MGYA00243058_ERZ508805 | MGnify/ENA primary metagenome ERZ508805 (study PRJEB26277, sample SAMN04329770) | human gut metagenome | biome: human-associated habitat | host: Homo sapiens | place: USA... | reverse complement strand
GATGGATTTTTGATATACAATGACATTTTCGCAGTGCGTACACGGTGTGTACGACGAGAAAATGGAAACAGTATATCAGAAATGCAGCCGAAATGACTCGTTTTGAGAAGATACCGACAGTACATTAACTACAAGGAAGGATGTCATTTTTGAATACAGAACTTAAAAATTCAATAACTGCTACTGATAAAGAAGCTCAGTATGATGAAAGTGCTAAAAGGCTGCTTGGTCAGAAAATTATACTTGCACATATATTAGCAAAAACAGTTCCTGAATTTAAGGACATGAAACCTACGGATATTGTCCCTCTCATAGAGGGTGAACCTTATATCAGCTCTGTTCCTGTTGAACCCGGACTTACAAACACCGAAAAAGAAAGCAACAGCGAATGCATTGCAAGTAAACTTGCAAACACTGATAAAGAAGTAAACGGCGGACGCATTGTAGGTCTAAACAGTGAAAATACTGAAATCAATGAGGGTATGATAAGATTTGACATTATCTTTTATGTCAGGATGCCATCAAAAAGTAACACAGCAGACAACAATGCAACAGACAAAGAAAGCAGATTATCACAGATAATCATAAATGTGGAAGCACAAAAATCGGAACCCCAAAAGTACGATATTCTAAACAGGGCAATCTTTTATGTGAGCAGAATGATTTCCTCGCAAAAGGAGCGTGATTTTGAAAATTCAGACTATAATAATATTAAACAGGTCTATTCCATCTGGGTTTGCATGAATATGCCTGAAAACAGCATGAGCCATATTCATCTTACAAAAGATGACCTGATTGCCCGACACAACTGGCATGGAAACCTTGAACTGCTGAATATTATCATGATCGGACTTGCAAACAGTCTTCCGCCACACGATAACACTTACGAAATGCACCGTCTTTTAAGTGCGTTGCTTTCAAAAGATTTAACTGTAAACGAAAAAATAAATATAATAGGAAATGAATATGATATTCCTGTTGAAAATAATTTAAGAGAGGATGTGAATGTTATGTGCAATTTAAGTCAGGGTATAAAAGAAGATGGTATTGCCATCGGCGAGGCACGGGGCATTGCCATCGGCGAGGCACGGGGCATTGCCATCGGTGAAGCACAGGGCGAAAAACGCGGCATTGCCACGGCTGAAACCAAGATAGTCCTAAATATGCATAACAACGGACTCACTCCTGAACAGATAGCTACTTTTACAGACAAGAGCATTGGTGATGTAAAAGCCATCATAGAGGGTAAAATTCCGGCTACAGTTGATTAAAACAACTATTGTATAATAGCCAAATTCCATAAACTAAAAACTGTGGACTAATTATCCATTAAGAACTCTTAAAGGATAACTATCCACAGTTTTTTTCATAGCATAAAACATCATTTACATTTTGCCAAACAGCTTATGAAAAATCACAGTCCGATGCCGCCCAAAATTAACATTTTCAAAATAAATGTCGCCGCAAAAACTACTTAGACGGAATTCTGCTTGCAACCCTTCCCGCAAAATCATTAAAGTTCTGCGTCTGGAGTATAACCTTTCCCGGTCCTACAAGTCTTGTCAGGAAAAGTCCCTCTCCGCCAAGGAATATGTTCTTAAGACCTTTTACTGTCTCTATTTCATAGCTTACGGTCTTTTCAAATCCGACCACATTACCGGTGTCAACTTTTAAAACCTCACCCGGTGCAAGTTCTTTGATAACTTTATCACCGTCAATTTCAAGAAATACCATACCTGTTCCTGTAATATCCTGGAGTATAAAACCCTCTCCGCCAAAGAAACCTGATGAAAATCTCTTTGTAAATGCAACTGATAGTTCTACTGAAGGCTCAGCACAAAGAAATGCCCCTTTCTGGCAGATAAATCCACCTGTCTCGCCAATATTTATAGGAAGAACTTCACCTGCAACAGTTGATGCAAATGCAATTTCTGCCCCTGCTTTAGTTGCCCCGTGTATGTTGCCATAAACATTGATTCACCCGAAAACATACGACCAACACCCTTTAAAAGACCGCCTTTCGTATTTGTGTCCATCCGAATCCCCTCGGTCATCCATGCCATGCCACCTGACTGTGTGTACATAGACTCTCCCGGTGAATCAAAAAGCACCTCAACTGCCGGCATTGTATTTCCTACTAATCTGTATTGCATAACTCCCTCTCTTTCCGCACTTTAAGTGCAATCTTTTCAACCAACTTCTTTATCACTTAGTGTAAGGTTCTAAAACATACATTGACATATATTTTTAAACCCTTGCTGATGCCACGGATTGCTACATTGCTATGCAATTCTCGCAATCCTGCATACACCTCCAATTTTATTGTCGGTGTTTGGTGGGTCAAGCCAATAAATGGCAATTTGTATGTAAACATACATTGCCATTTATTTTTGACCCTTGCATCATTATATTAACATATATTGGTATTTATGAAAAGAAAAACTGCTGTCACTGAACTAGTGCACTAGTACAGTAACAACAGTTATCAATTATATTTAACTCTATCAAGGAAGTAACAGAGCAGGTTACGAATATCCGATTGTCTTCTAAAAAATATCTATTTCAAAAGCAGCAAAGGATCTACGCTCTTTCCGTTTTCTTTAACTTCAAAATAAAGATTTGTTCCTTCTTCTGTATAATATTTCGTAGGTTTTGCTATATGACCTACTATATCACCTTTGGCAATCTTCTGACCGTTCTTTACATTTAAGTTTTTAAGCTGACCATATATAGCTTCATATCCGTTTCCTATATCAACGGTTACCGTTGTTCCTGTTTCGTCACTTGTCTTTATACTTTTTACAATACCTGCTGCCGCAGCTTTTACCTTTTCATCAGCTTTTGCCGCTATAACGACGGCAGGATTCACTTTGTACTGTGCAAGTGTCTTAAAATATACCGTATTGCTGTTGCTAAATTTAAGGATTATGTCCTTTTCGCCGCTTCCAACAGGCCATATCATTCCCTTTTCTGCATCAAATTTAAGAGAATTATCCTTTGACATTGTGCTTTCCGTTTTATTCTTATCTGTGTTTCTATTCTTTTTTATGTTGCCATCATGCTGTTTTGTATCTGTACTTTTCTTTTTATCATCCGTTTTAGCTGCTGTTTTTTTTACATAAACATCATTATTGTTTTTGTCAGATTTAATTTCTGCCTTTGCATCGTTTAATTTTTCTTTTGCACTTTTAATATTTTTCTTTTTGATGTTTTTTACAGCACCCGAACCTGCCGCTACTGTTTTATTTTCCGTATTTTTGTCTGCTGCATTGTCTTTTTTATCTGACGATGTTTCCTTTTTATCATTTGTATCTGCTGATTTTGTACCTGTCGATGAGTCTGAAAAAAGTTTTGTCCCGTCACTCTGCGGTGCTTTATTCATCTTGTAATATACCCCGCCTATTCCAAGACCACATACAAGTGCAGCACATAATGACACGCAAAGCCCTTTTTTCTTAAAGTTGTTTTCTTTCTTATCATACATACGGCAATCCCTCCATTAGTTATTGTTCACACCTACGGTGCGACCGGCAACAATTACTTTTAAACAAAACAGACACCTCAATGCCATTACTGCTCACCCTTGCAGTGCGACCAGTAATGATTTCAGTCCATTCAAAATGCATCTTCGATGCATGGGGCTGAAATCCTATAAAGCCCATTCATTGGCGTATGCCTGACAGCTAATGTCAGGCATACGAATGAACAATAACTCAATGCCATCAAGTTGTCTGATAGTATCTGTTAATATTCTTAACAGATTTCTTTTTTTTATTCAAAATTATTATTTAAAATATAATTGCCATATGACTGTATGATTACTTCTCTATTTCACAACATCCTCAAACTGTAAAAAATATCATGTTGCAGCCAAAATGCCATTGTATAACTTTCTCTACGCCACAACATCCTCAAACTGTGAATTATAAAGATTTGCATAAAATCCGTTTGCCGCAAGAAGCTCATCGTGATTTCCCTGCTCTATTATATCTCCGTCTTTCATAACAAGTATAAGGTCAGCATCACGAATTGTTGAAAGCCTGTGTGCAATGACAAAACTCGTGCGTCCTTTCATAAGATTATCCATAGCTTTCTGTATCTCTATCTCGGTTCTTGTATCAACCGAAGATGTTGCTTCATCAAGGATAAGTATCTTATTGTCCGCAAGAATTGCTCTCGCTATCGTAAGAAGCTGCTTCTGTCCCTGTGACACATTGCTTGCATCTTCGTTAAGTTCCATCTGGTAACCGCCCGGAAGTGTCTGAATAAAGTGATGTGCTCTCGCCGCTTTTGCCACTGCGATTACTTCCTCGTCTGTCGCATCAAGTCTTCCATAACGGATATTTTCCATTATCGTTCCTTTAAAAAGCCAGGTGTCCTGAAGCACCATTCCAAATGCGTCACGGAGTTCACGCCTGTTAAAATCTTTTATATTGCTGCCGTTTAATTTTATCGCACCGCTGTTTACATCATAAAAACGCATAAGAAGTTTTACCATAGTTGTCTTTCCTGCACCGGTAGGGCCTACTATCGCTATCTTTTGTCCCGGTTTTACCTTTGCACTGAAATCGTTAATGATTATCTGCTCAGGATTGTAACCGAAATGAACATTTTCAAATGATACCTCTCCTGTTACTTTTGAAATATCGGCAGGATTTTCTACTACCTGCTGTTCTTCCTCCTCGTCAAGAAATTCAAAAACTCTCTCCGATGCCGCAGACATTGACTGAACCATGTTTATTACCTGTGCTATCTGCTGTATCGGCTGTGTGAAGTTCTTTACATACTGGATAAATGCCTGTATATCACCTATCGTAATTACATTTTTTATTGCGAGCATCCCACCTGCAAGTGCAACTGACGCATAGCCTAAGTTTCCGACAAACATCATTATAGGCTGCATCATTCCTGAAAGAAACTGCGATTTCCATGCTGAGTCATATAAAATTTTGTTTGTTTTTTCAAATTCCTCTATAGTATCTTTTTCACGGTTAAATGCTTTTATTACAAGATGACCGCCGTAAACTTCCTCGACCTGACCGTTTATGTGACCGAGATATTCCTGCTGTGCACGGAAAAATTTTTGTGATTTCTTTGTCACAAGACTTATAAGTGCAAGTGATATAGGAAGTATGACAAGTGCGATAAGTGTCATAAGCGGCGAGATACTGAGCATCATTACAAGGACACCGATAAGTGTTGCAACGGATGTGATTATCGTTGTTATGCTCTGGTTAAGACCCTGTCCGAGTGTATCTACATCATTTGTAATTCGTGATAACACCTCGCCGTAAGTGCGGCTCTCAAAATATTTCATCGGCATCCTGTTTATCTTTTCTGATATTTCCTGTCGAAGTTTATAACATACTTTCTGCGTGATGCCGGTCATTATCCAGCCTTGAATAAAGCTAAACAATGCACTGCAAAGATAAAGACCGAGCACAATAAGAAGTATGCGTCCTATCTTATCAAAATCAATGCTTCCTGTTCCGCTTATCTTTGCCATAAGACCCTCAGATAATGCCGTTGTCGCTTTACCTAATATCTTCGGTCCTGCTACGGTAAAGACGGTTGAGCACACCGCACAAAACATTACGACAAATATGCCTGCCTTATATTTTGCGATATATTTTACAAGTGTTTTTAATGATTTTTTGAGATTCTTAGGCTTTTCGCCCGGCTGCATACCTCTGCCCATAGGCCCTCTCCTGCGTGGCTGTGGCTTTTTAAATTGTTCCTCATTACTCATTGTCTGACACCTCACTTTCATCCATGCCAAGTTCTTTAGCGGACAACTGGGATTTTGCAATCTCACGATACACATCACAGTTTTTAAGAAGCTGTTCATGCGCTCCCTTTCCGACTACTTTTCCGTCATCGAGAACAAGTATCTGCTCTGCGTGTAATATTGTGCTTATTCTCTGTGCAACAATGATAACCGTGCTGTCCTTTACATTTTCAGATAACGCTTTTCTAAGTGCCGTATCCGTCTTTAAATCGAGTGCCGAAAAACTGTCATCAAATATAAATATCTTTGGATTTTTGGCTATAGCTCTCGCTATCGCAAGACGCTGTTTCTGACCTCCTGAGACATTACTTCCACCCTGTGATATTGAACTTTCGTATTTATCATCTTTCGCCTCGATAAACTCTGTCGCCTGTGCTATCCCGGCGGCTTTCTTTATATCCTCATCAGTTGCATTATCATTTCCAAAACGGAGATTTGAAGCTATAGTCCCTGAGAAAAGAACTCCTTTCTGAGGTACAAAACCGATTTCTTCCCTGAGATCTGACATTGAAATATTTCTTATATCTTTTCCGTCAAGCAATATCTTTCCATCCGAAACATCGTATAATCTCGGAATAAGATTTACCAATGTTGATTTGCCGCATCCCGTACTGCCTATGATAGCAGTTGTCTCCCCCGGTCTTGCCACAAAATCAATATCGTGAAGTACATCTTCCTCTGCTCCCGGATATTTAAAGTTTACATGCTCAAATGATATTACACCGTCATGGCTTGTAAGTTTTTCCGGCTCGTCAGCATCTTTAATAGAAGATTCTGTGCGGACAACCTCGTCAATACGCTCTGCTGCGACAGCCGCACGAGGGAGCATTATCGACATCATCGTAAGCATAAGGAATGACATGACTATCATCATCGCATATGTTATAAATGCAGTCATAGCTCCGACCTGCATATTTCCACCGTCAATCTTTTTAGCACCAAACCACACAATGCCGACTGTAAGAATATTCATTATCATCATCATGCCCGGCATCATAAATGTCATAACCCTGTTTGTAAAAAGCATTGTCTTTGTGAGGTCTTTATTTGCCTCGTCAAATCTTTCTTCTTCTTTTTTCTCCCTGCCAAATGCACGGATAACTGAAAGTCCGGTAAGAATTTCTCTTGAAACAAGGTTGATATTGTCGACCAGCTTCTGCATAAGTTTGAACTTAGGCATAGCGGCAGACATAAGTACCATGACATATCCGAGTATCACAGCTATCGCAAGCACGATTATCCATCCCATGCCTGCTCCCGTCTGCACAACTTTTAACACACCGCCGATTCCAAGAATAGGTGCATATGCAACCATCCTTAAGAGCATTACCGATACCATCTGTATCTGCTGGATGTCATTTGTACTTCTCGTGATAAGTGATGCAGTTGAGAACTTATCCATCTCGGCATTTGAAAATCCGACAACATTTTTAAATACTTTTTCCCTGAGTGTCATACCGATTCCTGCTCCGACTCTCGAAGCAAAGAAACCGACGATCACTGTCACCACACCCATAAGAAGTGCCATTCCAAGCATTTTTAGTCCCGCAAACAAAAGATATGATTTCTGGATATGGTCAACATCAATGCCTGCCGCCTTATCACAGGAAACCGCATAGGCAACACCCATTGATTTAACAAGAGAACTTCCCATTGCATCTATAGTATCACTCATCTTATCCCTCATAGACAAAATGCTCTTTTTATCCATCTTGCCACTCTGCATCATTCCGGCAAAAAACGGTCTTGCGTCAACACAGTCAACCTTGACTTTGTTTCCGTCATCATCCTCTTTTTCCTGTTTGAAACTCTTAAGTTTCACACCGAGTGACTCGCCAAGCTGCTCGACACTTACATTTTCAAGTTCAGACTCTTTCTTTCCCATCTGATTTGCAATCGTCTTTTTGAAGCTGCTTACCTCTAAAGTGCTCATCTGATAATTCATGATAAGCGGCAAATTAAGTTTTTCATCCGCTTCATCAAGCTCCTTAGATGACTTATCCTTAAGTTTATAAAACTCTCCATCCGCTTTATACAGACCTTTCCACAAATCAGCTTCATCATCCGTCATGATAAACTGTGCCGTTTTAAACTCACTCTTTGTAAGTTTCTCAGGCACAATATGTTCAACACCGCTGTTCTGAATACCCACATCGATAATATCCGATGTGTAAGACGGAAGCGACAGATCACACCACGCCTGCACAAACAGCAAAGCAATGATAATAATAACCGCTTTCCGGTAAGGAAGCATATTTTTAAAAATTTTACCCATTGTTCTATCCTTTCTTTACTTTCTATCTTCTAATTCTTATAGACATTTGTGAAACTGTCATAATTTTAAATTGATTGTGGAGATATAACAAAGAATGTTAGCCGACATTTTTGTCACCGTCAGCACTTAGTCAATGTCTTTTACTGACTTATGTACTGCTACGAGTGACAACATAGCGCAAGCGTGCCGGCGGTATTCTTTGCTATATCCACACAATCTTCACAGCCTGCAATCAGTTTCGCATCATATCTATTTCTTAATCTTTCTAATTTCAATCTCCTTTTTCGCAATATCATATATGTTATTCAGATATGCTACGAGTTGTGAAAGTTCATCCTCATCAAGTTTTGATAAAACTGCTTCTCCGAAATTATGCATAGTTTCTTTTACTTCCTGCATAACTTCTATTCCCCTGTCAGTCATCTCAACATAAGTATTTCTCCTGTCATTTTTATTTATTGTCCTTTCGACATATCCTTTGTCCTCAAGACCTCTGATAGTTCTCGATATTGCAGATGGAAGTACATTTGTCTTTTTAGCAAGTTCAGAAATGGTTATCTTTCCATCTTCGCTCTTACTTACAATATTGTTCATCGCCCAAAAATCAGCACCGCTGACATTTGGCATCATCTCACCAATCCTCAGTTTATGAAACTGATGCATAGCCTTAAAAAGTTCCTCAAATTTATCATTCATCATCTCACCTCATCAAAAAAATAATAATGTTTACACCTGTAATGTAATCAGTTGGCAGCAAAAAATATCATTTAAAAACTTATCATATTTAATATAATGTACTGCATAATATATAACCTTTTCAAAACTTAACATTGTTATATATTGCGTATGTGAAATAATAACACCGTTAATTGCAAATGTCAACCACCAAATATCCATGCACCACAACAACACCGAACTCAGCACTTTTACTTTATCTGTTTTAATGCTACAATTAACTTAATACTTTTAAACAACACCGGCATACTATATCACTGACTTACATTTAAATACACGACAATCTGTACTTTATATATTGAATATCAATGACACAATAAACATATATTGAGGGGATGAAGGAGAATATATATGAGCACATACATGGAAAATATTTATAATAACAACGAAAATAATAATTTTCAAAGTACTTACGATTCGATAATCAATGAATTGATTAACTTAGAAAATCTTACACCAGACAAAAGCAGAGCAACATTCTTAGAGTCAATTTTCAAACAGCTTTGCACTGTTACAAACAGCAGTGCAGCTTTTATTTTTGAATTATTTAACAAAAATATATATGAACTTAAATTTAAGTATTTGAAAAACGGCTATCATTTATCTGATACTCTGCCTGACATATTTTCGGCAGAAACAATCCCTGACTGGCACAGCCGTTTGTCCAAGCGTCAGATAATCATCGAAACAGATATTAAGGACAGTTCTACTGCCATGACTGATGAGAATAATAAACTTCTTAATGCCGGTATAAATTCTGTTATTGCATTTCCTATATCATATGCCGGAAACCTTCTCGGATATATCAGACTTGATGCACCTTCCTTTCCAATTTCGCCTTTCCACCTGATGCTTATGCGTACGATAGGTATGCATCTTGGCAGTATATGGCAAAATATAGATAAGGATTTTCTCCTTATGCAGCGTCAGGACATTATAAATGAAAATAAATCTGAGCTTGAAAAAGAAAAACAGTTTCTTGATGTTTTATGCCGTGACTATACCTCCGTGTATTATGTCGATCTTGAAAAAAACACTCTGGAACTGCTCAAGCTTGACAGAATTGCAAATGCCGCTAATTTCATTCCGGTTGAAAATCCAAAACCGCTCGACTATACTGAAACAATTAAAATTTACGCTGAAAAATATATAGCATCTGAAAGTATTGATTTCTTTAAGAAAACAATGGATATACAAAATCTTAAAAATGAGCTAAAAAACAAAGAACGATTGGTATTCAGGTATCGAAGCGTACCAAATCTTTTAAGACAACAGTATTTTGAAACTGTCATTGTACGAATTTCACTAACTGTTTCAGACTACAAACTCTTACTCGGTTTCAGACATATTGATGACATTGTGGCGATTGAGCAGAAAAAACAGTTTGAACTTGAACAGGCACTTGCAGAAGCCAATCTTAAAAATGAAGTTATATCTGCACTAAGCCAGATATATTATACAATTTTTCTTATAGACTTGGAAAAAGATACATTTAAAGAAATATCCGGAAAAAGCGGCTCCCATAGACTTGCAGGAAAAACAGGCTGTGCATCCTATGAAATGAACAAATTGTGCAATGAATTTATTGTTCCCGAATACAAAGACAGACTGCTGCAGTTCTTTGATATATCGACACTTGCAAAACGCCTTGAAAATGAGGAAACCATAGCAACAGAGTACCTGACTACTGACAATAACTGGCACACTGCAAGATTTATAGTAAGAAAACGAAACGAAGCAAATACCGTAACAGATGTTTTATATGTCACACAGATAATAAGTGCGAGCAAACGCCGTGAACAAAGCTGGATTTCAATAGCTGAAGAAGCAAACAAAGCAAATGTTGCAAAAACAGAATTTATATCACAGATAGCACACGACATAAGAACACCGATGAATGCAATTATGGGATTTACAGATATTGCCGCAACGCATTTAACCGAACCTGACAAAGTAAAATACAGTCTTGAAAAAATTAAACTTTCAGGCAACTTTTTATTAGAGCTTGTCAATGAAGTTCTCGATATTTCAAAAATAGAAAACGGACAGATGAAAATTACACCAAAGGAAATAAATATCTGTGAAATTTTTGATGAATTTCCTCCATCATTGGAACAGATAAAACTTGGTAAAGACCTTGACATCAAATGTTTTAAACATGATATTTTATATAGTGAATTATTTGCCGACCCACTCCGTATCAAGCAGATATACACAAATATACTATCTAATGCCATAAAATACACTCCTGACGGAGGAAGTATTGTTTTTGAAATGTATCAACAAGAAATACCAGGCAGCAAAAACATACGGCTTATCGCTAAAGTCAGTGACACCGGCATCGGTATGTCAAAAGAATATATTGAAAATATGTATTCAAAATTCACGCGTGAAACTGATTCAAGAATAAATAAAGTTCCCGGATATGGGCTTGGTCTGTCGATTGTTAAATATCTTACTGATATAATGAACGGCAGCATAGATGTTCAGAGCGAACTCGGCAAAGGAACTACTTTTACCGTAACATTGGAACTTCCATATCTTAAGGAGCGTTCAAAAAATGCCACTGAAACTTTGACAATAGAATATTATTCAAAAATCTGCTCCGGAATGAACCTGCTTATAGCGGAAGACAATGAATTAAATTACGAAGTCATATCTGAACTTTTGAAAATGCATGGCATAACCTGTGAACACGCCTCCGACGGTTCTATATGTGTTGAAATGCTTAAAAATTCTAAAAAGCATACCTATGATGCGATACTTATGGATATGCAAATGCCCGTAATGAACGGACTTTACGCAACAACCGCCATAAGAAACATGAATAGTTCCGAAGCTCATACTATTCCTATCATAGCAATGACTGCAAATGCCTTTAAAGAAGATATTGAAAAATGTCTTAATGCCGGCATGAACAAGTATTTATCAAAGCCTGTTGATATTTTCAAACTTTTAAAAGTACTGTCAGAATTTAGAAATTAGAAAAAAAGTCCCCACTCACCACTTCTATTGCATAGACCAATAAGTGGTGGGTGGGGACCTATTAAAATAAAACTTTTACCTGATTTTATTTTCCATCTTTATCGTCAGCGTCCTCAAAATATCCACCCGGCATATTCTGTGGATGAACCGTTTTTACCGATGATACTTCAGCATTATCCGTATTGTCAAAATCTTCCGTATCATTTGAATATACAGATTTATTATCCTGATTTTGTGGCTGCGTATTTACTTTTTCATATGGATTTTGGTTCTGTGGCTGTCCATTTACTTCTCCATATGGATTTTGGTTCTGTGGCTGCACATTTACCTCTCCATATGGATTTGGACTTTGTGACTGTGCATTTACCTCTCCGTGTGAATTTGGATTCTGTGGCTGTGCCACAGCCTGCACATTTGCATCAACCATGTTTCTGTAATGTATATCCGCATGAGTGTAAACCTTTTTCTCATGATAATATACAACATTTGTATCACTTAAAATATCGTGAAGTCCTCTTTTTTTCTTGTCAATAGCAATCATGATATATCCTATCGAGAGTATAAGTGCAGACAAAAATCTTCCTACTGTCTCTCTGAATGTCACTTCAAAAAATGTCATTTTTCTATCCTCGGCACTCACCACCCTTATCTGAAAGAGCTTCTTTCCAAGTGTTGAACCCGTGAAATATGTTAGCAGGATAAAATATGCTGCCTGCATAATGTAAAACAATATATCTTTGA
>ENA-ORKV01002120-ORKV01002120.1-human-gut-metagenome-genome-assembly--contig:-NODE-2120-length-12526-cov-10.057916_pt1 | contig 12526 bp, 19 predicted proteins | sample MGYA00243058_ERZ508805 | MGnify/ENA primary metagenome ERZ508805 (study PRJEB26277, sample SAMN04329770) | human gut metagenome | biome: human-associated habitat | host: Homo sapiens | place: USA... | reverse complement strand
GACTTCCATTTTCCTTTGCAGCTTTTTCCCATTTTTTCTGTGATTCGCTTTGCCTTCCGTCTTTAGTTTTCATCTCAATACATAGCGCACTGTAATTGCGGTTGCTTTTCAGAAATATGAGATCAGCTACACCGGGAAGCATACCTTCATCCTTCATGTAGGCCCCAATTCGGGGAGTTCTTCTTGCAGCATTAGGAATAGCAAACAGGATATTCTGGTATTGGGGATATTGCATCCTGAACCATTTTACACAAGAACATTGTATGCGGTGTTCTTCATCATCATGCTTACCAGATGATCTTTTCTGTTGTTTTAGAAAATCGGTAAGGCTAATTCTATTTTTCTGCATAGGCTATACTGAATTCTTCTGGAATATATGAGTTCACAGGAATGATGGAAGATTGTTCTATACTTGCGTGAATGATCTTTCTATCGAATTCCCGTCCTTTTTCTTTTGCGGCTTTTTCAAGTTCATCCTGCTTATCATTGAGATACTTATTAATGATTAGCATTGCACGTTCCGCATTATAGGTTTCCACGACAAACGTCTGGTTCGTTTCCTCTTTATCTTCTTCTTTAGGTCCGGTGAGTATTATTCTTGCTTCGATGTTGTAGAATTTAGGTTCCGGAATATCTTCTTCACCTTCTCCCATAAGGGCTTTGATCTGTTCTTCTGAGTAAAGATCAGAAAATTCAATAGCAAGTTTGCCTATTTCGTCGATTGGGGTAACAGAAAGTTTGTCCACCAGAATTGTGCAATAGTCAAATTCTTTAAGAAGAGTTATACGATAGGGGCCTTTAAAGTTCAGTTCTGTATAGTCTTTTACTATTTCTCTTGCCTGATCAATATTTTGAGCCTTCAACAGGAATTTTTTCTTCTTGTCCAGCATGACCTGTGCGATGTAAGGAACTAGCGCGTCTCGGTCGTTCTCAAATGCCATTCTTTTCTGGTTAGATACTTCCACTTCCGTGATTGATCCTTCCTGCATGTAGAAGTTGATAGTAGAACATTCTTCCTTACCCAGATATGTTCCGGCTTCAAGAATAAGTTCGTTTCTTTCAATACTTACAACTTCACCGGTATCTTGATCCATGAAGTCTTCCGTCCATTTCCTGAACAGATTATGAACAAGGTACTTGTTGAGCATTTGTTTGAGATCTCTTGTGGTAACCCTAATTTCATCCTTTCTAGTCTCTACTCTGGTTTGATTCTTTTTCTTTGCCATAACTTAATTTTTATTATTATCTTCTACTAATTCACCATTTTGCAGCTTGTACCATGTATCAGGCTTTACATTAACACCATCAACTACAACTGCCTTCCATGATGCAATGTTATAATTATCTTCGTTTTCTTCCGCAATTACCAATATTGCTCCCATTCCCCCTCGTACTCTTACATTGTTTCCACGGGCTACTGACAACCCATTTTTGCCAGTGCAGGATTTACCTCGTGAAGTCGCTGCACCACTATCTCCGGCGGTCGCTGCACCACGATATCCGGCGGTCGCTGCACCACTATCTCCGGCGGTCGCTGCACCACTATCTCCGGCGGTCGCTGGTTCTCCTTCTTTTGCATTACACTTGTTCGTACATCTCTTTCTTGTGTACTCAATAGCGGCCTTTACAAGGCCTGATATACCAATTTCTGCCTTTACTTTTAAGTCGGAAACAGCCACCTTCGTATCACCTGTGTCATTAGATACTTTGCCAAATCCTTCTACGCTGCAAAATCTGTTTTTAGCAGGAGAATAGTGTTTAAAAACATCAAGAGGATATTTGCAAAAATGAAATCCACTCTGACACGCTTCTATATTACCATCTTCATGGTATGTATTACCTTCTTGATACTGAAATCCACGGCACTGCATATTTTCATCAAATCCCTTGAATCCCGGAATATGTGTAAATTCTTCTGGTATAATTACATTATCCGGAATATTACGACAATTAACTACTATGGCAATATCTGACAATTCATATCCGGCAATGCCGCAACCTATTTTTGTCATGTAGAATACATTCCCCGGATTTTCCTCGGCATATTGGTAAAATCTGCATATTGACTGTTCCAAGTCAGTAAGATTAATACGATCCATATTTTTATCCAATGTAGGAATAGCATAAGACTGACCTTGTATTCCTTCAGGATTTCCCATTTGCGCGCCAAATTTTTCTACTGCTAAATAGGCAGCACCGCCAGCATGATTTCCATTGAGATTTGATCCAAATACAAAAATTTCATTCTCTTTAAGGCTTGTAATTTTTTCAGGTGTGTAATTTTTCATAACTTAATTATTTTTATATTTATTGATTGTGTTCATTATAGTCTCAACCGGAAGAGATACTTCATTTGTTGTTTTATTCTCATACGCTTTTATATATTCATACGCTTCGGGAAAACACTCCATTACTTTTTTTGATGTTTTCAAAGAAATAAGAGTATTTACAATCGAATTGTATGTTCTACTTTTTTCATCTCTCAACTCTTGTATTCTATTCTGAATTTCTGATACAGTTTCCATTTCTTCGGGTTTACATGGTACGGTCAATCCTCCAGTTGAACTATCCGAAGGAAACCTGTTTTTGACTTCAACCCTAGTAATCTGTGTTCCATTTACCAGATAGACACATCTTGTTGTTATAAAGAATCTTGGATATTCTTTGTAAGTATTATACACTTGTTTTGGAATACTTCTAACAGCTATTTCATTCACTATTTCGTTTAATGTATCATTTTCGTTACTGATGCGTTCGGCAATAGGATGTATCATCCTTAATGCTACTTGTTCTGCTATTGATTTTGTTATATTCATATTCTGAAATATCTGTGTGCTGCACATTCATCATGTTCCAGCACGATGTTAAACAATTGGATCTGTTGTTGACGGAATTCAAGATTATTGTCATATAGTCTGTGATGTTCTCTACACATTGGAACTATATTCCATTTCTCTGCATAATATTCCGGATAAGTTGAACGCGGAAGAAGGTGAGCGGGATCCACCGCTTCACGTCCACATATACAGCACCTTTGAGAAATATCTCTCTTAATTGCCGATATCTTCCTGTTCAGTGCTTCCTGCCTTTTGCTTGTTCTCCTTAGTCTTACCTTCCGAAGCGGAGATTTTCTCCGGAATGGTATTTTCTTTTCTTTCATGGTCTAAATTATTATCACGGATAAATTCTTTCAGTGCTTTACGATATGGCCTTGATGCATTGTAACCTCTGTTCGTTTCCGGGAAAAGAGATATTACATATTCAAGGCATTCAAGTATTGCTATTTTGCTTTTTTGTGTCATTCAATACGAGATTTACAAGTTCGTCAAAATAACATTCATCCTTTGGTATGTCATCAGAAGAAGCCATGATCTGATTGGATATGCTTCTCTTGTTCCGTATTAGATTGTATATCCTGTGATCAATACTGTTATTTCCCAGAGCATTGTATACGGTTACGTTATCCTTCTGCCCTATACGATGGCAACGGTCCTCGCATTGAACAAGATCAGCATAGGTCCACGGCTGTTCGATGAACAAAACAGTAGAAGAAGCTGTCAGGGTAATTCCAACACCGGCAGCCTTTATAGAACAGATAATCACTTGGATTTCCGGTCGGTTTTGAAACACATCTACCGCTGCTTGCTTCTGTACATAGTTTTCGCGGCCGGTAACCATTACCGCTTTCGGAAAAGCCTTTTTTATGGAATCAACAATCGAATGAGATGAACAGAAAACAACGATCTTTTTTCCTGTTGCGACAAAATCTTTGATAAAATCTATCACAGGTTTGACCTTGCATATTCCAACAAGAGATCTTAACTCCATAAACTGAACTAGGGCTTTGTTACGCATCTTTGCCCGCGCTTGCCATTCAGTACATGACTTGTATGTTAATAGATACTCTTTCAGGTTTTCTTCCGCCATCTTGTAAGCTTCATAATACTCTTGTGGTGCTTCCTTCTCTATGTCGATATAGATATCCATTCTTGTTTTATCCGGAAGCTGGGTAAGAACATCTTTCTTTTCCCTTCGGACAAGACATGTTTCGTATAGCTTTTCTGACAATTCTGTCAGATTTTCGCCATCCCCATACCGGGCCGTGAAATAGCTTGTTCCTCCAAACTCTTTTAAGCGGTCCATAATAGCAATCTGGGCTATCAGATCTCTGGGCCGGTTTACTACCGGTGTACCGGTTAGCAGCATAACATATTCTTTCCCGGCAGCAAGACCGGCTACAAACTTAGACTGTTGCGCTCCCGGATCTTTGCAGCGGTGGCTTTCGTCGATAATTACAGACTTGAACAGGCTGATAAATGGGCTGAATACTATATCCTTCAGACGGTAGCCTTTTTTATACTCCCAAACAAAATACTTGCGAAGGCTTTCGTAATTGCAGATGCAAACGTCCATGTTGTGCATTTGCAGCATGTACCCCCATGTAGCTTTTATATTGTCGTTAAGAACAATAGCTTCGGCCCCGGCGAATTTCTCAAATTCTCTTTTCCAGTTTATCTTAAGGGAAGATGGACAGATAACCAGAGAAGGGTATGCCTTTGCGGTATTAACAATACCAATAGACTGACATGTCTTCCCCAGGCCCGGTTCATCGCCTAAAAAAAGCCTTTTCCACTCCAGCCCTTTTTCAATTCCTTCCTTTTGATAATCATAGGGGGTAATATTAAGTTTTATAGGAACTTCCATATTTCTTCCTCAATTTGCTCGTTAGTTACTCCTTTGAGATAGTTTTTCAAAATGTGATTTACTGACATCTTGTAGAACTTCTCAAATTCAGTTTCATCCATCTTGTCAAATGCAATAGATTTCGGTATAATTACATACTGGTTCCCGTAATGCGAAACTTCGTACAGGCCCAGATCAATCTTAAGACGCGTCCTGAGATCCTCAACAGAATGTACATTCAGATTATCTTCCATCCATTCCGGGAAGTTATCGTATGTCAACTTAAGAAGGGCAAAGAATTTTTTGTGAAACTCATAATTTCTCTTTTGCCCCACCTCTACCAAAACATCAGTGTTTCTTTTAAGCCGGGAAAACTCTTCCCGGTCACTGTCATACTTTGGGGCTAGACCATTTTCAGTAACAACACACAATATCTTCATAATACAAACAGATAATATTTGAACGCCAATTCGTTATACTTGTCAAAGCCACGTCTATACACTTGATCACCTCTCTCAATGAATTTTTTGAAGATCTTGCAGTTTTTCTTACTTATCGCATAGATGAAGTCTTTATCTGATCCGGCAATATCCATATACCATGCGCGACTTCTGTCCCAGTCGAAGAAATCTACTGCTTCGTCAAACTCCTGTTGCGATCTGGCGAACGTGGTTTTCAGGTCACCGCCAAAACCGGCAGCCGACAGGAACCAGTCCCATTTACATCGCGTAGGTAAAGTGAACTTAAAGTCGCAATAGTCAAACTCCCGTTCCTTTACCATGAACTTCTGTGTATCGGAATTTTCAAGCACGTAAGCTAGGAACTGATCTTTTCTGGCTTCCATCAGAAGTGACTTGTGCATTTCGCGTGCAAGTGCAAAATCATCTTCCGTATATTGAACATCATCAACCTTTAGCTGAAAGTAGTTTACCCTTGCAGGTTCCGTGATTATTGCATCCACAAGAGATCCGAAGGCAAAGATCTTTTCTTTATCCCCGAACTGAAGACGGGGATAAAGGAGATTCTTTAACTCTGTAAGATCCGAATTGCTGATTTCGTTTCTGTTGTAGTAATTATCCGGATTCATTTCGCTTTCACATCATCAATGTATTGTATATTGTCTGACTGGATGAAGTCTGGCCTTGTCTGGTTTGCGGCCTTCTCTGCATAAGTGATCTGCTTCTTGAATATTTTCTTCAGTTCTTCTTCATTCAAGTGCTGGCCTTCGTTTATCCACCAGTAGTTGAATATCTCTGCATATCCTATCGGGTTAAGAACATTAACACATTTCTTGACTTTAATCTTCTTTTCCGGAGAACTGACAAAAGTTGTAGAAGAAGCCTGAAACAAGTTGGCCGCGGCAGACTGTTGCTTGAGAAGTTCTTCTGCCTGTTTCTTCTTTTCTTCTTCCTGTTTCCTCTGGAGATCCTGACGGGCCTGTTCTTCAGCTTCCTTGCGCTTCATTTCTTCTTCTCTCAACAAAGCAGACTGTTCGTCTGTTTTTCTTTGTTCTTCGATAGCAAGAAGTTCGTTGTACTTGGAAGGAAGTACCTGCATTATGCTGTCCTTCTGATCCTGAACGTCAAAGTTGTATTGTTCCATCATTGCCTGACCTTTCTGGAGAACTTCTTTCTGGATAGTCTGTATCTCTGTCATATCAAGAGAAGAAGGAAGCATTACTCCGAATGTGTATCTGGAAAGTTCGGAAACGGGGAAAGTACAGTCGAAAGATTGTATATCAGCTGAAACCGCGTCAAAGGTTTGCAATGTGATTGACTTATTAAGAGTTATCAGCTTGTTGATAGACTGAGTTGTTTTCTGGTTGAAGAACCCGAACAATTCCTGTTCCAGATCTTCACGGTACTTGGCCCTTTCCCGTTGCTTCCGTGCAAGAAGTTCTGCTTCCTTCCTTCTTTTCTGTTCTTCTTCATGTTTCTTTCTCGCATAATCATCGCGAAGCTTCTGAGCTTTGTTTGCCGGGGATCCGGCTACCTTTGGATCTATGCTTGATTCAAGCTGAGTAAATCCTGAACGGATGTTGTCAAACAACTGGGTAACCGGCTTTCTCCGGTCCGTCATAGCCTGAATGGTAGATCTGGACCTTTTGATGTAGTTGGCCAGCTTTTCATCCATTTCATCATTCATTCCTTCTTCTTCGACAATACGGAGAAGATTTTCCCCGTATTGTAAACATGCCGCTGCCGAAGTCTGGTTGTTGGTTACCGCATCAGGCGCAATCTGCGCAATGCTAGTAATGTCATTGTAGTTAATTAGCTGTTTTTCCATAATGATTTTTGTTAAAATGGTGTATCATCACTTTTCTGGTCTGTATCTTTAGGTTCTATTCTGACACCCTGAGCAATGTTGTTCACGTCAGGTCCGAATGGTCTGTCCTGTTCTGGCTGTTGGACCTGATAGATATCCATTGCCGGATCCTGTGTATTATCGTCAGACTGGAGACTGGTGTATTTACCGATCCTCAATTTGGGATAAGTCTTGAAGGCGTGTTTGATAGTCTTGGCAATAAGAAAACCGGAATCTATCTGGCCATCATTAGATGAATAGAGATCATTAGCCTTTAATTCCCATTTTCTTTCCCTCTCATTCCATTTTCTGTTTGCTTTAGAGGAATACCCTTTGAGCCGTTCGATTTCCTCTGTAAGGAGCCAGGAATAATCGACAGAGTGGTCCGGCCTTACTATGCGAACAAAGCAACCGATTATCTGATGTCCTTTGTGCGGAAGGTTGCACTTATATTCCACATTCTTGACATCTCCGGAAACTGAGCAGGAAAAATCATCATTGTCGTATACTATGATAGGATTGTCAGCATAAAGGATCTGACCGGAAGCTGTACGCATGGATAATTCGCCATATCCGGAGATTTTCAACTGACAGCGCGCTTCGTAGATATCCTGTCCGTTGTTTGGGCTTTTCCCGATACATACATTGCGTGGGATCAGATAAGCCATTGCCTGTGCGCCCGGTTCAACTGTCAGGCCGGTAACTGCAAGATCAATCATGCAAGTATATACCGAGAAAGCCGTACATGCTTTTAAGGCTTTGCTTTCCCGGATAATCTTCAGGAAGTTCTGTGTCTCACGTTCGATGAAGGATTCACCGCCTTGCCCCCAGATCATGTTGTATAATTCAACAACCTTTTCCCGCACTACATCATACTCCAGAATGTTTTCAGAATTGAACTTCTGGAATTCGCTTAATTTCATTGATACGTTACTCATTTGATTTTGTTTTAATGGTTGACAAATAGTTTTTCAGAAGAACCTGATCTTCTTCATTTAATTTTAGCGTCTGTTCAGAAAATGAAGTTCCATCTTCAGGACGTTTAACCAGAACCAGATTACCTTGAGAATCCTGTCCGATCAGCAGAATGTTTTTTTCTTCCATTGTAATTAAGTTTTAGGTTATAAAAAAAGCCTGTCCGGATATGACCGGACAAGCTGAAAGTTCTAAGGGGAAATATAAAGGGGTTAATAATATATATTATCTTATTATATATATCATATATCATGTAGCAAATGCTAGCATTTGCTAGCATTTGCTAGACTTTAACCTCTTTGATGATATTTTACTCGCTGAAATACAACTAATTAACCATGTAAAAATATTTCATCGAAAATTGATTTATTCTTCCAAAAATAGAATAATTTAGTGTATTTTTTTGGCGAGTGAAAGCAATTGCTAGCAAACCTAGCAAATGCTACCAAATGCTAGCAAATGCTAGCAAATGCTAGGTTTTTTTAGGAATAGGGTGTAGCTTTCCCATTTAGCGGACGACTTTTTTTTAAAAAAAAAGAGATACGCTATTGAATTTAACCGGCAACTCTTCCCATTAATGATGCTTACTGGCTCGCGTACTTGGTCTCTCAAGGACATCTTGCGGGACGTCTTGCGGGACGTCTTGCTCTGTTTATCTATCACGCTTTTCCACGGTGCCCACGGTTCATCACCGCCGCCGCCTGACATACTAGGCCCCATATCACCAGACACGCATTCCCAACGCATTCCCAACGCATTCCTTGATCACAAGCCCTGGCGCATTCACACCACCTTTGCTGTTAGTTACAAGTATTGTGGAGCTGGCGGGTTACGAATCCGCATCTTCACCGAAGTGATGATCTACATTGATCTACAGCCCCTGTCCAGTGGTTAAGATTAAGAAATAGAATTGCTTTTCTACAAGCGTGGATCAGCACGGGCTTGAACCGTGGATCTTCGGCTTATGAAGCCGCCGCTTTCGCCAACTAAGCTACTGATCCGTGTTTTTTAAAGAAACCTGCCGATCTTCACAGACCAGCAGGAAAGATAAAAAACCATTATTAAACAAAATTAACCCAAAAGACAATCCTAGCTTAGAAAAAAACCTTATGACTTTGGCAGTACCCCTCGAAGGCTTCAACCTGTCACAGAATAATCTGGTGGAATCTTACCACAGGGGTGGCCGCAAGCGCGATCTTGTCATTAAGGGACATACCCAGCCGTTTAATCAGCAATTGTTTTGGACTTGATAATGTACTGACAAGCCCAGACACCATAACCGCGTTTCCGCTAGATGTCATTTCTTAACGTCAGTACATGTTTGTATGTTAAGCATGTCAAAGATCTATTTTATTGTGTCACTTTGCCGGGGATCGAACCCGGATTTGAAGTTTAGGAAACTTCCGTTCTGTCCGTTGAACTACAAAGCGTATCTTACTTTCTTGGACGGCCTACTATGGCACGTTCAATCGAAGCATTTTTCAGCACGTCCCACGCATTGCAGAACGTCTTGGCATTTTGTTTGTCACTCTTCTTGTGGAACCTTATAGATCCGTTGTCAAGAAGCTTTTGCAAACGTGACATTCCACCGACAATAGACGCTGATTCACGAAGGCCAAACGTCTTATTGTTCATCGTGATCATTATTGCCGTTTCATTGAGCATCGTAGAAGTCTTTATTGGTTAGGTATTCGCGCGCGATCTCGGTATCTGTTGCATCCGGCCCCAGCTTGTACATGATGGAAGCCTTTGCATTTTCATTGATCTGGCTGATAACATCTGAAGAATAGTCTTTCCGGTTATTGACTAGAAAACCGATTAAGATAATTGCCGTAATTGCGGCTAAAGCTGTTTTAGAAATTCTGTTCATCATAATTGTTTGGGTTTAACTGGTATTGCTGTAATGGTTATCTTTGATTTTTTGGTGTTAATACTTACCTTGTATCTCTCTATACGAGGATCCTTCTTCTTGAAGGCATACTCGTATACCATTGATTTTGCCGACAAGCATTTAGCAGGAGGAAGTGTCCACGTCATTGAGGTACCCGGCTCAATCCTCTGAATGTCTGTTACTGTTATTTTATCCGACATATTTTCAACTTAATCGTTCAACCTGTGTCTCATCAATCAATCCAGCCTGAGAAACTTTAAGTTCAATTCCTTCGTCTCTTAGATTATACATCACTGTCCTTATGGAATTGTACTTAAAATCACGGCTCTTGATCCTTATTACATCTCCAACATTCATTGCGCGCAGAGTATCTTTTAAGGACTTTTTCATTATAAAATTTGGTTGTTTCATGCCAGTAAATTATATTTGTTAACTATTTACTAAAAGTGATTACATGAATCACTCTTTTGTTATGATTTGACTATGCAAATATAAGTAAGATAATACTTATAGCAAAATATTTTAAGTAAAATATTTCTTAAAAATAATATATTATGGATGAAAGTGCTGTAAAACAAAGGATTAGGGAAGTGTTAACCGTAAAAGAAAGCAATCCTACAAAGCTTTCTAAGGACTTTTCTGTTAATCAAAAGACTTTGAATAATCAGATAAATTCAGATGTTCAGCTTTCTTCAAGTACTATATTACTTATATTAAAGGCTTTCCCGGATTTATCTGCCGAATGGTTGCTGAGAGGAGAAGGAAGTATGATTAAGAACGAAAATAACATAACGAAACACGATGATATGAGCAGGGAAATGACTTTTTATATTGATGAAGATGGATTTTTAAAGTTGAAAAGATGAAAGATTGGGAAAATGCAATAAAATGGTTGTTGTCAGTAATTTCATTTCTATTCTCATTGGCTGTATTGTGTAAGGCATTCCCAAGGTTTATCGAAATACCTAATGAAACAGGATTTGATTATATAGGATTTATAATAGGTGTATTGTCTTTATTGGTTACAGTTTTAATCGGATGGAATATATACAGTGTTATTGATTTGAGGAACATTAAATCTGAACTGGAGGAGGTGAAATCAGCTTCCCTGTTTAATAGTTATAAAACATCTGCAACTGTATTTGGCACAATGTCTGATTTTTATCAGAGAAATAGCGATGTGAATAATGTTTTTTATTACAATGTGTTAACACTTTCTTCTGCATCAAAATGCGGGAATACGGATTTGGTAAATAAGTTAATTGATACATTAAAACAGAATATAAATTCCAGTCATTTAAGTTTTTATGAAGAAACAAAAAATATCATGATTGGATTATTGTATGATTGTGCGCGTGAGATGCCTAATCTAAAATGTGACATTAACAAAATTGTAGATATTGTTAATAGAAGCGGCACGACATCTCCTGATAATATCGGAGTATAGAATCAACTAGGAACAATCAATAATAAGTCTAACCACTCCAAAAGACAATAATATGACATATTATCACAGATTCGATGGCTTGATCACAGCGGAGGATTATGCCAATTACGCAATCAACAATCAAATCAAGGGCCGCAAATTAAAAGGATGGAATGACTCATATGATATCTGCGATGACTCTATTGTGAATATAGGAAGGTCTGTAATAGATGAAGGATATACATCATTCAGGGAATGGTCGAAAGAAATGAACAGGTATTTATCGCGATTGTCCGATGGCTATACAAAAGAAGCTCTTTTGGAGATTAATCTGAAAGTATGGAACATCTATTTTAAGGAACAAGAAAATGATAGGAAAATAAAAATAAGACAAATAGCAAAAAGTAGAAGAAATGTATTTCTAAAAGTTTTACAAAACAAAATATCTTTTTATTTATCTTGTGCGCTTATAGTAATATCTCAGTTGTTTATCGGATTTTACAACGAGCCGAATGGATTATCTATAATTCCTGTTTTACAAATATGGATAATACCAATTTTATTTGCTTCAACAACTGAAAGAAGAAGGAGAAAGATGTACTATTTGATTCCTGTTATAATGATTATTATTAATATTATATATCTATTCATTACGAACTTATTCATATCATATATTCCTAATATAAAATTTTTGTTTGTATTAAGTTCTTTATTGCTTGCAATATCATCCGTGATATTAGCTTTTAATGATGAAGACTTTTCCTATATAAATAGTAACTGAATACCAAAAAAGTACCTTTTAAATTTCAAAAAATCTTTATAACTGATTAAAAACCAATATATTAAAGGGTAGTCGGATATTACATTCGTAATGAGTAAGTCGCGGGTTCGAGTCCCGCTTTCGGCTCATAAAAAGTCAGGGAATTAAGTCTGTTAAAGCTTGATTCCCTGACTTTTTTATGTGCGGTAATCGGTTTCATTCGATATAGCGGATCAACGTAAAAATCTGAGGGATTCTCATCTTACGCATAAATTTTCGACAGCCTAAACAAAAAGAATGCCTTATCTTTCACTCCCCTAAATTGTGAGCGAAAGTTCTTTATTTTAGCATTAAAGGATTCAGAAGCTGCGTTCGTGGAACGTCTCTCGAAGTAGTTTATTATTTCAAGACACTACTGTCCCGTTAAAAATGGGAATTGGTCTTTGAAATAATTGAAATATAGTCTTTTACAAGCATTTTTAAGGTG
>ENA-ORKV01002118-ORKV01002118.1-human-gut-metagenome-genome-assembly--contig:-NODE-2118-length-12537-cov-3.577448_pt1 | contig 12537 bp, 9 predicted proteins | sample MGYA00243058_ERZ508805 | MGnify/ENA primary metagenome ERZ508805 (study PRJEB26277, sample SAMN04329770) | human gut metagenome | biome: human-associated habitat | host: Homo sapiens | place: USA... | reverse complement strand
GATGGAACGTTAAGCAGCAGCTTATTGGAACTTTCAGAACTTTTGGAAAAACATTATGAAGAAAAAGTGATCGTTTTGATTGATGAGTATGATGTGCCACTTGCAAAAGCAAATGAAAATGGCTATTACGATGAGATGGTACTTTTGATCCGTAATTTATTTGAAAATGTGTTAAAATCACGAGACGATATTAGAGATCTGTTTTGCCCGGGGGATAAATGTGTTGCCTTTGTAAAGGTGAGTCGTAGTGAAAAAGGATATCGTACACATGAACAGTTTGCTAATATGCTTCAAATGTATAAAAAATATCACGGAGCAACAATCGGGATACTTATAAGGGATGGTGAAAACCTGTACATGGGCTGGATGGATGAAAATAGAATTCAACTTGCCGATGAAAATATCTTTTTTGCTCCGCAAAAACAGACGGTATCACAGGAAACGGAATATGCTGTTTCGACTTCTCGCACTGAAAAAATATCACGCTTTTTTATCTTTGCATTGCTTCAAGGAATTGTGAATGATGGTAAGTTGATTCGACTTCCGGAAAAAGTATCTGTAACAAAACCAAATCGGCATGTAGTGTTTTCCATGGCAGATGGGTGGATTGAAGATAATACCTACGGATCATGGCAGGATATTCTTGATTCTACGGAAGGAAGACTCAAAAAAGGTGATATGGTGCTTACCATGCAGCACATCACAAGGGATGATGCAACTGATTATAAGAGTGTTGATCGAGCGTATAACAACGACAGGGGAAGAGGCGAGAAAAATCGCACACATGATGTCGCTATTTCAGATTGTACGGTATATCCTATCAATTTGATTGACAAGTATGAAGTCTGGAATAGATATTATCTGGATTATCCATATGGAGTTGTTGAACACATTCTGAAAGACGATGCAGATGAAAACGCATGGGTTTCCAGCAGCACTCGACATGAGTACATAGAATTACAGGGACCTCCAAAACTGCATGATATGTGTGACATTATACAAAATAGTTATTATCCGCCTTTTGGAACAATAACACCAAAAAACGCCGATGCTTTTGGACGTTGGATGGAAGACTATTATACGCCGAATCATATACATTGTGAATGTTCGTTCGGTTTTTATGGAAAGAAGAGCGTAAGATGTTTTCGCCGGGAGTTTTATAAAATAGAACATGTAGACACAAAGTATCACATGTTCATTTCTGAGGAAAAAGATGATTCAGGATATGATTGGCGTAGAGGATGTGAAAAAGCAAAAGCACGGGCGAACATGGAAGTGTATGAGGATGAAATTCTAAATCTTACATACCTCGATTCTGTGCGTGTTCGTTATGCAATTACTAACAGGAAAATAGCGGGGTGGTATATCGGCGGCTGTTCGGTTGATTTTGCAGCTTCACTAAGGTATCTCAATAAAGCGCTCTCTTATCTTGATAAGAGGGAAAAAGAAGAGAAAAAGCTGCTTTTGAAATATATGGAAGATCTTCCTGCGAATTGGCAGGTCGAACTTGCAAAGTGGCGTAGAGAACATGGATATCATTTTCTTACGGAGACAAGAGCGAAAAGATTTGCAAAAATGCTTTTAGAGACAAAACCCACATGATTATGTCGGAACATTTTTGATCATGGCGTAAATCGATTAGTCTGAATATCTGAATAATGAAGGGAAATGCGTCAACTAAACTAAATACATGAAATCATAATATATATATATAGTTGCCATATGGCAGCGTAGACAAAAAAGGATCACACTATGGAATCAAGACCTTATCAAAAAGAATGTATTGATATTATAAATCAGTCAAAAGAAGGACGGCACCTGGTGGCTTTGGCTACGGGACTGGGGAAAACATACATTTTTACTCATATAGCAAGAAAAGGGAGAACGTTAATTTTATCGCACAGAGACGAACTGGTCCGGCAGCCGGAAAGATATTACGACTGTACCTTTGGGGTAGAAAAAGCTGACGAATATGCTACAGATGAAGAAGTGGTATCTGCAAGTGTGCAGACACTAAGTAATGATCAGCGATTGAGGCGCTTCAAGGAAGATGAATTTCATACAATCATTATTGATGAAGCGCATCATGCAGCAGCACCGTCTTATAGGAAAATTTTAAATTATTTTTCTGGAGCAAAATATATCCTCGGAGTAACTGCGACTCCAAAAAGGGGAGATGGGGTAAGGCTCACAGATGTGTTTGATGACATTCTCTTTTCAAGAGATTTACCTTGGGGAATCAGAAATGGGTATCTAAGCAATATTGTGTGCAATATTGTCGTAGGAAAATATACTTTGAAAGGTATTAAGAAAAGCCTGGGTGATTTTCAAATAGCGGAAATAGCTGGAAGAATCAATGCGGAGACTATCGCAATAGCAGCTAAAGCATATTTAGATAATTGCCACAAAAAGGGGCGGCATACCCTTATTTACTGTGTTAATACGAATACTTGCAGAGTGTTATGCGAAACAATACGCTCACTTCTTCCTGAAAAGGAAAAAGAAAGCATATGTGTTGTTACCGGAAAATCTACGGATAGAAAGGAACGCATCGACGACTTTAGCAAAGGAAAAATTCGTTGCATCATTAATTGCATGGTGCTAACGGAAGGGACAGATCTACCGATATGTGACGCGGTTATGAATTTGCGCCCAACATGTAACAATTCTTTATATCAGCAGATGGTTGGACGTGGGACACGATTATATGAAGGAAAGAAGAACTGTCTTGTCCTTGACGTGGTTCCAGAAGAAGGAGTTACAAGGGATCTTTGTGTTGCACCTACATTGTTCGGGCTGGATATTAATCAACTCGATTCTGCTACTCAGCAGCAAATAAAGAATGGCGAAGATATATTGTCTATCAGTGATGCATTGATTGCGGCTTGTACTGAAATGACAAAAATTATGGAAGTCCGTTTATCAGCAGTAAAATCATATATTAAAGATTGCTCAAAAATATTAACGGAATGTAGAGAAGAAGGGTTTCACTATTTGGCAGATAGGTACAAAGAGCTGAAAGAAGGAAGCGAAATAGTTCCAGAAATGTCCGAACTATGTGTGGAACTGGAAGCAGATGAGGGGCATTACTACAAAATAACTCCAAATTTCACAGATACGATTTATATATCAAAACCGGACGTATTAGATAATGTATCTGTTGAATTCCATGTATCATCAGAACAGTTTTCTAAAAATGGAAAGAGTGTTTTTATTGGGCATATGAAGTTGCAGGATGCGGTTGAGCTTGCAAAAAAATACTGTAGACTTATGCCTGATTATTATGGATATAAATGGGATAAGGAAAAACAAAAAGAATGGTCCCGGCTGCCGGCAACAGAAAAACAGATTTCAAAAATTGTAAGTGCTTATAAAGCATACCAGATTCCAAGGAATACGGCAGATGATCTTGATCGATTAGAGGCGAGCCGAATCATAGATTTTAAATCAGAGTTGGATAACAAGAAACAATTTGCAAAAATATATTCTGATTCAGTTGATACCAAAAAGAAAAATGATGTTCAGAAAATAGAACAATTTAAAAAACTAATCGAAAAAGAAAAGAGTGAAAAAGAAGACGCTTTGGAGCGTTTTGGGAAATTTGAAGAAACTGTTGAAGCCGCATATGGGCAAAAAGAAGAAAAAGAGAAAAAACAGGCGGAAATGTTGGAAAAAGGATGTATTTGTATCAAGAGCACTTGCATGGCCACCAATATAGACGCCGCAACTGATCGTCAAATCGCATTTGTGAAAAGTTTGATAGACAAAGCAAAAAAAAATAATTTTTTCCTTGAGGAAGATATTGATTTTGATCAAATGGGAAAAACAGAGGTTTCTATCCTGATAGATCTTTTCAAATCACTGCAAAAACAGCCGTACAGGGTTGTTATAGAAAAGGGTGGTATTGAAAAAGCTTTAAGAGAAGCGAGAAAGAATAGGAAAGAGAGAAGAAGCGTTGAAAATAAATATACGATCAGAATAGAGGATGTTCAAAACGAAAAAAATGGAGAAGCGTAAATGAATTAGAGAAAGCAGAGGAGAATGCAATGTTATCAGGAGATGAAAAATCGAGTGTATTGATTATTAATGAAAAGCCGAGCGTCAGTCAGGATTTCAAAAAAGCACTTATGGTTCAACAGACAGAAAAAACGAACGGATATATTGAGGGGTATTCGTCTATTCTTGATCGTAATGTTGTGATCACATGGTGCGTAGGGCATCTTGTAGAAATGTGCTATCCAGATAAGTATGATGAATCGTTAAAGGACTGGAGACTGGAGACATTGCCATTTTTACCGGAAAAATACAAATACGAAGTAATACAAAATGTAAAAAAGCAGTTTGATATCGTGAAAAAATTTCTGGTTTCTATGGAGAATGTTTATTACGCTGGTGACTCAGGAAGAGAAGGAATTTATATACAGGCGTTGGTAAGACAGATGTCCGGGCGTAAGGATGGCGGTAGAGAAAAGGTTGTATGGATAGACTCGTACACGGTAGGTGAAATAAGGCGTGGAATACGGGATGCCATGGATTACAGCGAATATGCACCTATGATAAGTTCGGGCTATGAAAGAGCAGTCGAGGACTATTCTGTAGGCATAAACTTCTCAAGGGCATTAACCATAAAGTATGCTGGAATTTTGAAAGCGGCGTGTAAAGAAAGCAGATACATACCCATTTCAGTAGGACGAGTTATGACCTGCGTATTAGGCATGATTGTTAGCCGGGAACGAGAAATTCAAAACTTTAAGCCGACACCATTTTTTCGAATTATAGCGAACCTAGATATAGAAGGGACGACAATCAAAGCTGAATGGCGAATTCCTGAAGGCAGCCGATATTTTGATTCGCCACTGATCTATGAGAATACGGGATTTAAAAAGAAAGCAGATGCTGAACAATTCATGAAAAATTTGCCGGAAGAAACGGTTATAGACATGATTGATTTTTCAGTTGAGAAAAAGAAAGCCCCTGCACTGTTTAATCTCGCAGAATTACAATCTGAATGCGCAAAAAAATTACATATAAGTCCAGCAAAGACATTGGAGATAGCGCAGCATCTGTACGAAAAGAAACTTACAACCTATCCAAGGACAGATGCGAGGGTTCTTTCGACAGCTGTAGCAAATGAGATTGAAAAAAATATAACGGGACTATCGGCATATGAACCGTTTAAGAAATTTTGTGATGTTATCTTGGATAACAGCTATGATATGGAAATTGGGCGATATGCAAAGTATGTGGATGATTCTAAGATAACGGATCATTATGCGATTATTCCAACAGGTGTTATGGCAGCGGAAGCTAATTTATCTGATTTAGAGCGGAAAGTATACAATATGATATGCGTAAGATTTTTGAGTATTTTTTATCCGCCGGCAGAATATCAAAGAGTGAAATTACAGGTTAAGGCTGGAGAAGAATTATTTACATCGCAATATAAACTGTTGCTAAAGCCAGGATATTATGAAATAGCCGGTGTCCCGGATGAGAAAGAGAAAAATGCGGAAAAGTTAATTGAAGTAATCAAAACATTAAAAGATGGCATGAAACTTCCGGCATCGTATTCTTCTGAAAAAGGAGAGACGGCAGCTCCTAGAAGATATACATCGGGATCTATTGTGCTTGCCATGGAGAATGCGGGGCAGTTAATAGAAGACGAAGAATTGAGAGAACAGATAAAAAAGACTGGAATTGGAACTTCAGCAACTAGAGCAGATACGCTTTTGAAATTGATACGTTTAAATTATATAAATCAGAATGAAAAAACACAGGTACTTACTCCAACAAACATGGGGAATATGATATACGAGGTCGTAAGGCTTACAGTTCCGTCAATGCTTAATCCAGAATTTACAGCGAACTGGGAAAAAGGTCTTGAAAATGTGAAACTTGGCAAAATTACAGGAGAGGAATATAGAAGAAAATCAGAAGATTTTGTAAGAAAGGAAGTCAACAAGATGAAAGAAGAGGACTTAACAAAGGAAGTCGCAGGAAAGGTAAGAAAATATGCAGTAGACAAAAATTTTAAAGCGGACAGTGGGCCATTTGAATCAAAACTCACAAATATTAAATGCCCGATGTGTGAAGATGGAATGATCAGAACAACACCATATGGATATTGTTGCTCCAATCACAAAAAAGACGAAGGATGCGGTTTTGCCGTAGGCATGATATCAGGTGTTAATTTAAGCGAGCGAGATTTAAAAAGCCTCGTTGAAAATGGAAGAACCAGAGTGATTTCTGGATTTGAAGGAAAAGGGAAGAAGAAATTTGACGCGATACTTGTTTATGGTGAAGAGGATGGAAAGTTAACAGAGAGGATGTCGTGTCTGGGTGTAGATGCCCTAAATGCAGAGGAAAGATAGAAAAATACCCATTTGGGTATAAATGCGAAAACAACGATAAAGACGATGAAGATTCCTGTAGTTTTTTCATTGGTAAGATTTCGGGCAAATCCTTGAGTGAAAAAAACATTGTGGATTTATTGACAAAAGGTATTACGGGAAGTATTACCGGATTCAAGTCTAAAAATGGGAAGAAGTTTAGCGCAGCGCTTAAAATGGATAAATCGACAGGAAAATTAAGTTTTGTATTCCCAGAACGAAAGCCTGCGGAGGAATCTTCTCTGCTTTGCCCGTATTGCCAGAAACCACTTATGAGGGACGAATGGAAGTATAGTTGTGATTGCGGGTACAAAATACCTCACGTTGTGGCAAAAAAACAGCTGACAGAGAATCAGGTGGGACAGATGATCAATAATGGTCAGACAGGGAAAATAGATGGTTTTATCAGTAAGAAGGGGAAAAAATTTGCGGCAGTATTAAAGGCGGATCAGGATGGCAATATTGCATTTGATTTTGGCGATTAATGCAATATTTTACGGCAATTTATGAATGCCTGTATGGAAAGGTGGTGAAAATAAGCAAATGAAGGAAATAGACAATATCGCTAATACAACTGGTCGAGTGGAGTATAAGTATTCTCCCACAAAAACTTCGCCAGATATGGAACAATTATATTTTGAATTAGAAGATAAATGGCATGTGTTCCAAATAGGGATAAAAACTATCCTTGAATGTATTCTCTTTGGGGCAAAGGAAAAGCAGATCCCGGATCTTCCTCTTTCATGGTATACCGAAATTTGTAGTAGATACGATATTCCTTTATCCGAGTTGCTTGGAGAAGGGATGGAGAACAAAGAAGAAGATAAATGATGCTGTTTCGAATTTTTCTAAATTTAGAGTAGGAAGTATGTTAGAAGTTAGTGGTATACATATATATTGTTGTATTCAACCGTTAATTCAACCATTTATCGTTTGAATGTAACTTAATTGAAATGTATGCTTTAAGTAAGCAAAGCGAAGGTGTTATCGGAGGGCATTATGAATACGATAGGAAGTATTATTCGAAGTAGACGAAAAGAGATTGGCTTAACACAAATTATGCTTGCCAGAAAATGCAATGTTTCTACGGCTGCTGTCAGTAAATGGGAATTGGATAAATCTTCTCCTGGGATGGATATGCTGGTTACAATAGCATCTGCTCTTGAAATGAAACCGTCAGAATTTATGGATCAGATGGGGGGATATGGGAAAAAAAGTAAGCGCATAGAGTTCTATTTGACGGAATCCAGTATAAAAAAGATTATTCCAGATATAACCGAAGAAGAAATGAAAACATTTTTTTCAGTAGTCAGAAGAAACGCTCAGTTGTGCAAAGAAGGTGTTCCATACATTCGAGTAATTGGAGAAATATCAAATAGTGAATATTCTTATATTAACAAAATGCTTTTAACAGATCCGTATTATTCTATTCCTGAATTTCTAGGAAGCCGATATGGTGAAACATCGCAAGAGGACGATGTTATTGCCACTACTCAGGAAAAAACATCAGTTTTCACTTCGCTTGCTAATACGAAAAGAAATGGAGAGGATGTAATGAGAAACAACAATAAATATACTTCCCCAAAATTAGAGATGATAGCAGACAATGAAACAGCAAAAGAGACAATTGTTACGTTCTGCAAAAATGATGGTCATGATTTTATATTATCAGATAAGGTAAGGGCGAATTTTAGCTACGGCTGTAATGTTTGCATAATAGGGGGCGCGGGGCAAGGAAAAACGAGATTGCTAAGTAGCAATATTAACGTTTTAGACGAAAGTTTTGTAATTGTAGACGACGGTTTATTATACGATGCCAATCATAAAGATCTGGAAGAAAGAGGATTTGAAGTCAAAGTTCTAGATTTAAGGCATAATGGGAATGGCAATACCTATAATCCATTTTGCTATTTTTCAACCGATAAAAGCGTTGAAAATTTTGTGTGCTGTTCAATAGACAATAGTGAATTATTAGATTTAGAGGAAAACGGAATTGATATCACGGAGTATGACAAAAAATTGTTATCCTTTTTCTTTAAATATATGATGAAATATCATAAAAAAGAAGAATGTTCCTTCAGTGCAGCATTTGAAATTCTAAAAATTGCGAATGAAAAAGAAAATAGTCTCTTTGAATTGTTCCCTAAAGTGAAAAATGATAATTCAACAATGGCGAATGATGGTATTGAATTGATCAAATTTTTAGACGCAAACAAAGATTTGCGAAAAAAAGTTCTTACAGATTGTACCGTACGGATTATGCCATTTATCATGTTTTCAGATGATTATCCGGAAGTTACTGATACAATGAAACTGGAAATGATAGGCAAACAAAAACAGGCTGTATTTATAGAAATAAACCATATGGATGTATCTGTTAATTTAGTCGGGAAATGCTTGCTCATGCAGGCGTATGATCTATTATGGGAACAAAGGGACAGAGACTTTGACGATGTTAAGGACAGGCATGTTCGTTTTATGATAGATGAATATCCAAATTTCAGATTACGGAATTTTTCGAATTTATTTAAGTCAAATTCGATGATGCAAATGATGAAAATTGGAATAGTAATAGCATGTTGTAGTATAGATCAGATCAAAACATTAGAAGGAGAGTATTGCATTCCTTTTATGAAAAACTTTCCGGTATTTGTATATTTAGATAGTAAAGGATGTGCAGAAACAGCGTATTTTTCGAAATATCTCAATCGCACAGACGGAGATGTTACACCAGCCAGACTGACAATAAATCAGAAAGAAATATTAAGGTTGCCAAACACACAATGCTTAGTTAAGATATGTAATTCCCCGATAATATTAGATGAGAAGTTTATAGAAGCATCTCCAGAAAACAAAGAGTAGTGATTTTCAAATACCAAACGATGTGTTACACAGGACTACATGAAGTTTATAAAATCAAATTACATATATAACCGCTTAAAAGAAACGAAAATGCTCTGGACGCTATGTTAGGAGCATTTTTGTTGTAAAATATATATTGTATTATATGTAAACGACAAGTATAATATACATAAAAGAAAACAATGAGGAGTGGTTAGTTGGCAAAATGGATTGAAGTGCGAAAAAGTGGAAATTTTGATGAGATTGGAAAAAGGTATAATATCAGCCCTGTTCTGGCGCGGATCCTTCGGAATAAAGACGTTTGCACAGATGAAGAAATAGAAAAATATCTTCATGGAGACTATAAGGATTTATATGATCCACATCTCATGAAAGATTTAGATAAAGCAGTGGAGATAATAAAAGGGAAAATTATTGCAGGCGAAAAGATTCGTATTATAGGAGATTATGATATAGATGGTGTAGAAAGTACATATATCCTGTATAAGGGATTCTCCCGCTGCGGTGGGAATGTCAGTTATGCTATTCCGGATCGTATCGCAGATGGTTATGGGATCAATCAAAATCTGATACAGAAGGCATTAGATGATGGAATAAAAACGATTGTCACCTGCGATAATGGAATTGCGGCTATTGATGCGATTGACTTTGCAAAAGAAAATGGAATGACGGTGATTGTTACGGATCACCACGATATTCCATATAAGATTTCGGACGATGGGGTACGAATGTATAAAAAGAGCAGAGCAGATGCGATAATAAATCCGAAACAAAAAGAATGTGCTTATCCATATAAGGGTTTGTGCGGTGCCGGCGTGACGTATAAGTTGATCGTGGCTTTATATGAAGTATTTCATATTCCAGAGGAAGAAAGTAAGGCTTTTATTGAAAATGCCGGATTTGCGACCATAGGGGATGTTATGGATCTGACGGATGAGAATCGTATTCTTGTAAAAATCGGGCTTCAGATGCTGCGTACTACTACGAATCTCGGGATGCGAGCTTTGATAGATTTAAATGGGCTTGACTATCCGTCTATCGGAAGTTATCATGTAGGATTTGTTTTAGGTCCTTGTATCAATGCGAGTGGACGTCTTGCCACAGCGAGACATTCGTTAGAGCTTCTGTTATGTGAAGATGAAAAGAAGGCCTCAGAAACGGCAAAGATCCTTTTTGATTATAATGCTGAGAGAAAAGATCTTACAGAAAAAGGAGTGGAACAGGCAGAAGAACAGATTTCGGTAAATCACATGGAGCATGATAAAGTTCTTGTGATTTATATTCCGGGAACACATGAGAGCATTGTAGGTATCGTAGCTGGAAGAATCAGAGAGCGTTATTATAAGCCGGTATTCGTTTTGACAGACGCTGAAAATGAAGTAAAAGGATCAGGACGATCCATTGAAGAATACTCCATGTACGATGAAATGGTTAAATGCGGAAAATACCTGGATAAATTTGGCGGACATCCCATGGCGGCAGGATTATCTCTTTCAAAAGAAAACGTTGATCTGTTTCGGAAGGCGATGAACGAAAATTGTTCATTAGAAGAGTCAGATATGGTTGAAAAAATCAAGATAGATGCAGTTATGCCGATAGATTATAGTACGAAATACCTGTTTGAGCAGTTAAAACAGTTGGAGCCGTGTGGAAAGGCTAACACTAAGCCGGTATTTGCGGCTAGGAATGTTAAAATAACAGGTGCGCGCGTATTAGGTAAAAATAGAAATGTGGTAAAATTGACCTGTTTGCGAAACGATGGATTGCAGATGGATGGATTGTGCTTTATGGATGCTGAAATATTCAAAGCCAGAATGGAAGAAAAATTTGGAGAAATTGAAACAGAACTTCTTTTTCAGGGGAAAGCGCAGCATTCTGTATTGAATCTATTGTATTATCCCAGTCTTAATGAGTGGATGGGAAGACAAACTATGCAAATTACGATCAATGATTTTTGTTAAAGATACGAGGTAGGAAGAATAATGGATTTTATTACAAAGAAGCAGCTGATCGAACAACTTCAAAGTGAAATCCTTCCGGGGGAAAATGGATCGGAAAATAAAAGGGTAGAATTCCTTCCGAGTTCAGTGACGCTCAAAATAAATGAAGAGTTGAATTTGAAGAAAGAGCCAGTAAAACAGAAGGATGAAGATAAATTAAAGCAGTTGGAGGAAAAAATGTTAAAAACAAGAGAATTAAGAAGGAAGAACAGGTAACGTAAAATGGAAAAGGAAGAGTTGTGTTCGAAGTTAAAAGAAAAAGGCTACAATGCGAAAATGGAAGATAATATTCCGTATGTCTACTATACGGATGAAAAAAGTCCATTTGAAAAAGTCTACGGTGTTGTGCGGGCGATGGGATATACAGGATCGTTTGGCGTAAAAAAAAGAAGTCAATCCAAGATAGGGGTGGAAAAATAGACAATGTTTTTAAAAAAAAGAAAAACTATAGTATTAGGGGCGCTTATTTGTATGACCATGCTATTTACTGCATGTCGGGAAACGAAACAGCCGCCAACTGATTTATCAAATACAGAAATTGAGCTGGAAGGATCCAGTGAGACGCCAACGAAAGAGGATAATATAGATAGTGATACAGAAACAACTATAGAAGACCGTCAGTTGTTGGCTCCAGCTTCTGTGTATTCGGATCTGGAAAAAGCTATTAATAAACTGACGACAGCCACAGATGAATCAACGGAGGAGGTACCGTGAGTCAGAAAAATCTATGTATTAATGAGTAAAAAATAGATTTACTTTCTATATTTCATATGTTATCATAAAACAAACAGTAAAAAATAAGAGAAGTCTTTAACGGATTTCGCAGATTGTATCTGCGGATGGAAGTTTTAGGCTTCTCTTTTTTTGTTGTTTTAAATTTTAGAAATATGAAATACTAAAAAGGAAAGGAGCAATAAAAAATATGAAAAAAAGAAAGGTGTCAGAGGATATTGTTGGTATTTTAGAAGAAAAGTTAAAAAAGAAAAATATCAAGTATTCCCTGTCGAAAGAAGAAGGAACTTGTTTCGTGGAAAGTGATCTGAACGGACGCCAGTTTCATACACTTATTTCTGAGTCCAGATGCATACAGCAAAGAAATGGGAAAAAAACCGATGTGAAATCTATAGATTCTTTGATAAATGGATTTCCTATGGAAAGTTTTATTGTGTTGCAGCAGAATGTAGAAAAAGTATTACAACTTTGCGATTAAAGTAAGGAGATCTGAAGATGAAGAAAAATGAAATTGTTGAACAGCTGGATGTATCAATGAGCCATATTGTAAAAAA
>ENA-ORKV01002116-ORKV01002116.1-human-gut-metagenome-genome-assembly--contig:-NODE-2116-length-12547-cov-3.038492_pt1 | contig 12547 bp, 10 predicted proteins | sample MGYA00243058_ERZ508805 | MGnify/ENA primary metagenome ERZ508805 (study PRJEB26277, sample SAMN04329770) | human gut metagenome | biome: human-associated habitat | host: Homo sapiens | place: USA... | reverse complement strand
AATGCTACGCATTTCGTCGGTGTGGCGTATCCGCCAAATAAAATTTCAAAAACAGTCTTAAAAATGCAAGCATTTTACACCTGTTTTATGAAATTTTGCTTGGCTCTGAACAGTTACAATTATTCATCCTATTAACAAAATGGATTCTCCGTAGGATATAACATACCCTTAGGCTGATTGAAATTGATATCCTCTACAGGAACTCCAAGATACTTAAACACTTCGAAAAGTGCCTTGCCATAGTGTCCGAATGCAACAGCACCATGATGTGGGAAGTTCTTCTCAATAAGTACATGACGGTAAAAACGTCCCATCTCAGGAATAGCGAACACACCGATTGAACCAAATGAATGTGTAGCAACAGGAAGAACCTCACCCTGAGCTATATATGCGCGAAGCTTAGTATCTGCTGTGCTCTGTAAACGATAGAATGTAATATCACCCGGTACTATATCTCCTTCGAGTGTTCCATTTGTAACCTCGATAGGAAGTGATCTTGCCATGATAAGCTGATACTTCATCTCACAGAATGAAAGCTTCTTAGATGATGTATTTCCGCAATGGAAACCCATGAATGTATCCTTGAGTGTATAATTGAACTTGCGCTTAATATCATTATCATAAAGCTCTGCCGGTACAGTGTTATTGATATCAAGAAGTGTTGTGGCATCCTCAGATACTACTGTTCCGATAAACTCACTGAGTGCTCCGTAGATATCAACCTCGCATGATACAGGGATTCCTCTTCCTGTGAGACGGCTGTTGACATAACATGGAACAAATCCGAACTGTGTCTGGAATGCAGGCCAGCACTTTCCTGCTATCGCAACATACTTTCTGTAGCCTTTATGTGCTTCTATCCAGTCAAGGAGTGTTAACTCATACTGTGCAAGCTTTTCAAGCACTTCCGGCTTCTTATTTCCTGCTCCAAGCTCAGCCTCCATGTCCTTGACAACCTCAGGGATTCTCGTATCTCCTGCATGCTTGTTAAAGCTCTCGAAAAGGTCCAGCTCAGAATTCTCTTCAATCTCTACTCCAAGGTCATATAAAGGCTTGATAGGCGCATTACATGCAAGGAAATTAAGCGGTCTAGGACCAAAGCTTATAATCTTTAGGTTGTTAAGTGCGTATACTGCTCTTGCAATAGGAAGGAAATCATGAATCATATCTGCACATTCCTCTGCAGTTCCAACAGGATACTCAGGAATATATGCCTTGATATTACGAAGCTTCAGGTTATAACTTGCATTTAACATACCGCAGTATGCGTCTCCACGATTGCTTGAAAGTGTAGCAATATTCTCTTCACTTGCCGCAACGAACATCTTAGGACCTTCAAAATGCTTAGCAAGAAGTGTCTCTGAAATCTCCGGGCCGAAGTTTCCAAGATATACACAGAGTGCATTGCATCCTGCCTTCTTAATATCCTCAAGTGCCTGTACCATATGTATCTCACTCTCAACTATACATACAGGACATTCATATATATCCTTGCTGTCATACTTAGCTGCATATGCATCAACAAGTGCTTTTCTCCTATTTACTGATAAAGACTCCGGAAAGCAGTCTCTTGATACTGCTACAATTCCTACCTTCATTTCAGGAATGTTAATCATACATAGTCCTCCAATTCTGCCAGACGGCTGAAAAATATAATACTAAAAAATATATATCCTATGTCAAAAATTGTGTAAAATTTAATATCGACATGCTTGTATTATATAACTTTGTGTCAAATTCATCAACCGCAAAAAGTAAGAATTGTGCAATTTCAACAGTTTTTTGCACATTTTATATAACCTGCACCGACTTTCTTCTTAAATCATGTAAAAGAAAGTCCCTACAGGATAATAATAATTATTATTACTATTATTTTGAAAGCTCCGTTATCCTAAAGCAGTTAAACAATGCTCCTGTTCTTTTCTTTCCTTCACAACTACCGGCCGCATTAACCTCATCCTGCTTAATTTCATGGCAGCAGAAAATTCCGTTTTTCACACCTACCCAGCGGCCTGCCGTGGCTTCGTATGCTAGGACATTCTCATAATTTGTACCGTCAAGACTATAATCAAGATATATCTTGTTTCTGGTTACATTTTTTTCGATCATCGGCAATGACTCGACCCTGTTTCTGAAAAATACTTTCTCCACAGTGCTGTCAATATCAGTAAGCTCCACCACTTTATCCTCTGAATAAGCCTTCTCATTTTTAAATGTCTGGCTTCCCGAAACAGATATAATGCTAAGATTGCCTTTTCTCCTTCTTACGGCAGCCGCTCCATAGTCAACGCCCAGAGAAACCATTCCCGCAACGCATCCTTCCTCTACTGTGTCACATGCAAGCTCTGTGACAGCCGAAAACTCCGGTGCAATCCACTTCTGCAAAAGCAGGTTAGGGACATTCGCAATCGATGTGCTCTCTGACTTATCAACCGGATAAAGTTCTATTCCATGTCCTGTCATGCTGTACCAGTGATTCAAATGATTGGCATTCCATTGCCACTGAAGTCCAAGCCTATCACCTGTAAAATCATCAGACGCATCAGGTGCATATATATCGGTAAGATTATTTTTTTGTCTAAAATTCTTTGCCGCTGCCACTGCCTGCTCACCGATATCAGGTTTTCTATGCTTCATAACAGGCTGTCCGGCATCATCATTTATCTGTTCGCCCATAACCGGCCAGTCATTTATCCATTTTACAGGCTGAAGATGAACTATTCTTCCTGCTGCGTATACGTCCTGAAAATGCAGGAAATAATCCTCTCCTGTCTGCGTGTCAAGCCATGCACCCTGATGTGGCCCGTTAACTGATGTATCTCCCTGGACTAACACATTTTTGTACTCATAAGGCCCCCAGATATTCTTAGAACGCATCACAACCTGCCATCCCGGCTTAACTCCGCCGGCAGGTGCCATTATATAATAATAACCATTTCTCTTATACATTTTTGGACCTTCAATGGTAACCTGATTGTTCTCATTGCCGTCAAAAACATGCTTTCCTTCATCAAGCAGCGCCGAACAATCCGGCTTCATCTGCGTAAGATGCAGAATACTCTTAAAACCTATACGGCTCTTCGCAAAGGCGGACACCATATAAGCTCTGCCATCATCATCCCAGAACGGACACGGATCAATCCAGCCTTTCCCTTCAAATACCGCATGCGGTTCTGACCATTCTCCCCAAGGATTTTTAGTTTTAGTTACAAATATTCCTTCGTCCGGCATCGGGAAAAAGATAATAAACTCACCATCATGGTAACGGATTGCAGGAGCCCACACGCCGCAGCCATGCTGTGGCATTGCATATCGCTCGTATGGAATATTTTTTATCGCATAATTAATAACCTTCCAGTTTACCAAATCCTTAGAATGAAGAATCGGAAGTCCCGGAGTATTGCAAAATGATGACGCAGTCATAAAATAATCATCGCCAACCCTGATTGCATCCGGATCAGAATAGTCAGTATATAAGATCGGGTTTTTATAGTTTCCATCTCCTAAATCGGCATACCAGTTAAACTCGCGCTCTTCCATGCTATTGTCTCCTTTTAGTATCATCCTCTATTAATCTATATTTTCTTGATTATCTTCTGCACATCATCGCGTGCTCCGACAACGAGAAGATGCACATCTTTTTCAAAAACATAATCCGCTGTAGGCATAAGCGATGTTCTGTCATCACCTGATTTTGTTCCCAAAATATTGACATTGTATCTGCTTCTGAAATTGAGCTCCTTTATAGAATGGCCAACCCATTCCTTCATAACCGAAATCTCATATATAGCATAGTCACCGCCAAGCTCGATATAGTCAAAAATATTGTCCGAGCTATAGCTTACCGCAAGCTTCTCCGCAATATCCCTGTCAGGATATATGACTTCATCCGCACCATTTCTTAAAAGGAACTTAGCATGGATATCCCTAGTCGCTTTGCTGACCACATATTTTGCTCCCATCTCCTTAAGAAGGCTTGTAATCTCAAGTGAGCTTTGAAAATTCGTGCCTATGCATACGATACACATATCAAAATTCCTGACACCAAGAGTCTTTAAAACCTCCTCATTGGTACAGTCACCAATCTTGGCACTCGTAACAATCGGAAGCAGATCCTCCATTTTAGCCTGATCAGTATCGACAATCATAATTTCACTGCCCTGCATCGCAAGATTAGTCGTGATATGATGTCCAAACCGCCCCATTCCGATGATTAAAAATGATTTCAAAATATATTCCTCCCTTATCTTAACCGATATTTATCTCTTCCTCCGGCTGCTGCAGCGGAACAACCCTCTTATTCTCCGAGAAAGACAAAGCAAAGGATAAGCTTCCTATTCTTCCGCAATACATTAAAAGAATAATAACTATTCTTGATACTGTGCCCAGCGATCTGGTTATTCCTGTTGTCATTCCGACAGTACTTATACCCGAAATAACTTCAAAAATCACATCCGAAAAGCCAAGCTCCGGCTGTAGTGCAAAGATTACCATTGCACCTGTAATAAACAGAAGCATATTAAAGCCAATTACCAGTGCCGCCTTTCTTACTACATCCTCCTTTAGTCTTCTGCCGAATACATCTATTCCATACTTTCCGCGCATTGTTGTCCACAGATATGCAACCATGACAAAAAGTGTTGTCGTCTTAGCACCGCCCGATGTCGAACCCGGACTTCCGCCTATGAACATGAGAATCATTGTAAGAAGCTTAGAAGCCGGTGTCAATGCACCCGTATCAACAGAATTCATGCCTGCCGTTCTTGGTGTAACGCTTGAAAAAAATGATGCCAGAAACCTTGTCGGCGCATTCATTCCAGCCATTGTGTTATTCCACTCAAATATAAGAAACAGAATTGTTCCTGCCACAAGAAGAAATGCTGTGACAGCAAGAACAATCTTTGAATGCAGTCTGTATCTCTTTATATTAAGCTTATTCTTAGATATATCATCCCATACAACAAATCCAAGTCCGCCTATGATAACCAAGGCACTTATGGTAAGATTGATTGTCCAGTCACCTTCAAAACCGCAAAGTGAATTATATTCACCATAGCATCCAAGCAGGTCAAAGCCAGCATTGCAAAATGCCGACACTGAATGGAATATTCCATAAAAAACCGCCCTTGCGGGGTTCATGATAAACGCAAAACGTATCGACAGTATCAGTGCACCTATCCCTTCAAATATCAGCGTGCCAACTATCATCTTCTTAGTCAGCCTGACCATTCCGCCAATCTGAAGAGTATTCACGCTCTCCTGCATAAGTCCTCTGTGCCTTAATGAGACTCTGCGTCCAAGCAGCAAAGCAATTATAATACCTATGCTTATAAAACCAAGCCCGCCTACCTGAATCAGGCAGATAATCACTATCTGACCAAAAAGTGACCAATGCGTGTATGTATCAACAACAACAAGTCCTGTCACACAGCCTGCACTTGTTGCCGTAAACAAAGCATCCAAAAAGCTTGTCGCCCTACCGTCCCTCGATGAAACAGGAAGCATTAAAAGCAATGTTCCCAAAATATTAATTTTTAAAAATCCAAGGGCAATAACTTGCACCTTGGATATTCTTTTTTTGACTAACATTATATAACCCTTTCTGAAAGTATTCTCTTACAAACAAGAATATCCTTTAATCATTTGACTCTGATTTAAATATTGTACTAACTCTAATATTATATACTAGTTGAGATAAGCTTAGCATCATATCCTGCTGCCTTAAGTCCCTCTATAATCTGCGCTCTGTGCTCCTCGCCAAACGCCTCCATAGTAATCTTAAGTTCCACGGCAGCATTACGGTTAATGCTTACAAACTGATTGTGTTCGAGCTTAATTACATTACCTTTCTGCTCAGCTATCACACCGGCAACTCTCGCAAGCTCACCCGGCTTATCAGGAAGAAGTACTGATACAGTGAATACTCGTCCTCTGGCAATAAGACCATGCTGGACAACTGATGACATTGTTATGATATCCATATTACCACCACTTAATATAGATACAACCTTCTTTCCCTTCACATCGAGATGCTTTAAGGCTGCCACAGTGAGAAGTCCTGAATTCTCGACTATCATCTTATGATTCTCTACAACATCAAGGAAAGCTACGATAAGCTCCTCATCCTTGATTGTTATTATATCGTCAATATTTTTCTTGACATAAGGGAAAATCTTGCTTCCCGGTGTCTTAACAGCTGTACCGTCCGCTATTGTGCTGGCACTTGGCAATGTAACTACCTTTCCTGCCTTTATAGACTCCTGCATACAGTTAGCTCCTGCCGGTTCAACACCAATTACCTTAATCTTAGGATTCAAAAGCTTGGCAAGAGTTGAAACACCTGTCGCAAGACCGCCTCCTCCGATTGGAACTAATATGTAATCTACTGTAGGAAGCTCCTTTATAATCTCCATAGCGATGCTTCCCTGACCTGTTGCAACATCATAATCGTCAAAAGGATGAACAAATGTAAGTCCTTCCTCCTTAGCAAGCTTAAGTGCATACTCACATGCCTCATCATATACATTACCGTAAAGCACTACCTCTGCTCCATAGCTCTTTGTACGGTTAACCTTCATAAGAGGTGTTGTGACAGGCATAACTACAACTGCACGGACACCATAGAGCTTTGCTGCATACGCAACACCCTGTGCGTGATTTCCTGCTGATGCCGTTATAAGTCCCTTCGCCCTCTCCTCATCAGATAAAGTGCTTATCTTATAGTAAGCTCCTCTTACTTTATATGCACCTGTATACTGAAGATTCTCAGGCTTAAAATAAACCCTGTTTCCTGTAAGGTTGCTGAAATACTCGCTGTATACAAGTTTAGTTTCAAGTGTAACCTTCTTTACTATCTCAGCTGCTTCCTCAAATTTTTCCAATGTAAGATAATTTTCGCTCATTTCGTTACGCTTCTTTCTTCCTAAGATTTAATTACGTTATCCGTTATATCAGATTTGCTCCGGAATGTCAAAGAGTGCATTGACAAAATCCTGTGAGTCGAACTTTTGCAGATCATCTATATGCTCACCGACACCGATATACTTTACAGGGATGCCATATTCAGCCTGAATTGCAACTGCAATGCCGCCCTTAGCTGTTCCATCCATTTTTGTGAGAATAATTCCTGTGACATCAGCAACCTCTTTGAATTCCTTTAACTGTGAAAGTGCATTCTGACCTGTTGTACCGTCAAGGACAATAAGGTTCTCTCTATATGCCTCAGGCATCTCCTTATCTATTATACGGTTTATCTTTTTTAACTCTTCCATAAGGTTTTTCTTATTGTGGAGTCTTCCTGCTGTATCACATATGATTACATCGGCATTTCTTGCCCTTCCTGCCGAAATAGCATCATATATAACGGCTGCCGGGTCAGAGCCTTCGCTCTGCGAAATAATATCAACTCCAGAGCGGTTAGCCCATTCTGTAAGCTGCTCGATGGCTGCTGCCCTGAAGGTGTCGGCGGCCGCAAGCACAACCTTCTTTCCCTGAGACTTAAGCTGTGCGGCAAGCTTTCCGATAGATGTTGTCTTTCCGACTCCGTTTACACCTATTACAAGCACTATCGACTTGCGGTTCTCAAATTCGTAAGCGTTCTCTCCTAAATCCATCTGCTCCTTGATTGTATTTATAAGAAGATCCTTGCACGCTGCCGGCTCTTTTATATGATTTTCTTTTACTTTCTCTTTGAGATTTTCTATTATCTCCTCTGTTGTAGTTACACCAAGATCTCCCATTATGAGAGTCTCTTCGAGTTCTTCATAAAAATCATCATCAATCTTTGAAAAACCTGAGAAAACATTGTCTATGCCATGCACAATATTATCTCTGGTCTTTGTAAGACCTGATACGAGCTTTTTAAAAAAACCTGCCATTATTTAATCCTCCTTCTTATTATGACTGCATTTTACTAAGCCAGCTTAGCAGGCTTATCGTCTAACTGATCCTCTATCAGGTCAACTGATACAAGTGTTGACACACCCTTTTCCTGCATTGTTATTCCGTACAGTCTGTCAGCAGCCGCCATTGTACCTCGTCTATGAGTTATAACGATAAACTGCGTATTTTTAGTAAGCTTATGCAGATACTTGGCATATCTGTCAACATTCGAATCGTCAAGTGCAGCCTCAATCTCATCTAAAAGACAGAACGGTGATGGCTTAAGATTCTGGATAGCAAACAACAGTGATATTGCAGTCAGAGCCTTTTCACCTCCGGAAAGCTGCATCATATTCTGAAGCTTTTTTCCGGGTGGCTGTGAAATAATCTTGATTCCTGCTTCAAGGATATCTGCATCCTCCTCAAGCTCAAGTGTTCCCCTTCCGCCACCGAACAATTCCTTAAATACCTTGTCAAACTCAACCTTGATATCCTGAAATTTCTCAATGAACTGATTTCTCATTCCTGTATCAAGCTCTTCAATAACCTTGATAAGTGTATCTCTGGCTGTAATGAGATCGTCATGCTGAGTCTTTAGGAATGTATATCTTTCAGACACATCTTTATAATCCTCAATCGCATTGACATTGACATCACCAAGCTTTTTTATATCCGCTTTCAATGAATTTATATTCTTTCTGAGAATATCTGAATTCCTCATTTCTTCATCACGAAGCTCGGCAGCGCGGATAAGAGTAAGCTCATATTCATTCCACATATAATCTATGCGCTCGTCTCTTGTCGACTCAATTCTCTCAATCTTTCCCGAAAGTCTCAGACATTCCTTGTCAAGCTCATTGATACGTCCTGATATCTCTTCTCTTCTGTCAAAAAGCTCACGCTGTTTTTCCTGAACTTTGTCTCGCCAAAGGCGCTCATCCTCGGTAAGCTTGACATATTCAGCGATTTTTTTCTCTGCCTGAACTATTGTCTCACTAATTTTTGCTATATTATCCTTCTTATCATTTATCTCGTCACCTGCTGACCCAAGACTTTCCTTAATCTCTTTTGCTTCCTCGCTTAGCTTTGAAATCTCTCTTAAAACACGCTTGATATTTTCTTCAGCATAATTATCCTGCTGTGTAAAGTTAGAAAGCTTGATATGCAGATTCTGTGACTCTGACTGCTTTAATGCAAGCTCATTCTTCTTCTTCTCTATATCTGTATTAGAATTATTTATCTTTTCAGTAAGCTCTCTGTCAATTCTCTCTGATTCAGCAAGCGCTGCCTTACATGCATCAACCTCGGCATTTATCTGAATTATCGTATTCTCAATCTCGTCCGACTCACGCCTGCTGTTCGAATAGGCTCTTTTTAACTCTTCCTGCTTCTTAGCTGCCGTGTCACAATTCATGGCAGCAGTATTTTCCGCAAGCTGCTTATCCTGTATCGCTGACTTAATCTGTTCTATCTCAGTCCTGAGACTGCCAAGCGTCTCTTTTTTTGATGCAAGCTCTGCTTCGGAACTTTTAAGCTTTGTCTCATTCTGTGATATCGAAGCTTCTAATTCCTCTATCTCTCTACGGCGGCCAAGAAGATTACTGCTATTCTTAAACGCACCTCCGGACATTGAACCGCCGGGACTTAACATATCACCTTCAAGTGTGACTATTCTCAACGAATGTCTGTACTTTCTCGCTATTTCCAGAGCATTATCAATATGGTCTACAACAAGAATCCTTCCGAGAAGATATCTCGCTAACTCATCGAACTCTCTATCACACTCGACAAGCTGGTTGGCAAAACCGATTGCACCTTTTTCTCTGGTAAGTGCAGAATCTGCCTTGACATCTCTTCCGCTTATCGCTGAAAGAGGAAGAAAAGTGGCACGTCCATATTTATTCTGTTTCAGAAAAGCGATAAGTTCCTTCGCCGTGTCCTCATTATCTGTAACAATGTTCTGAATGCTTCCGCCAAGAGCTGTCTCTATAGCTGTCTCATACTGCTTCTTGGTCTTTATGATATCTGCAACAACACCAACTATGCCTTTATTGCTCTCCTTGCGCTCCATCACTCTCCGGATACTGTTGCCGTAACCGTCGTATCTTTCAGTGATGTTTCTGAGCGATTCGAGTCTTGAAGTCTCGCCCATAACAATGCGGTTAAGCCCATTTATGTCATTGTTAAGCTTATTGATTGCATCACGGACAAGAAGCTGATTTTTTTCCTTGTCAGAAAGGCTTTCCCCTAATGCTGTCAGCTCTTCCCTTACTGTATTAAGCTCCCTTTGGAGCATGTCAAGGCTCTGCTTCTGCGTATCTTCTTCACTTTTACAGTTTATAAGATGCCTTGTAAGCTCAGATTTACGGATGTTGACCTGCTCAAGAAGTGTTATATTCTTTTGCAGCTTTGCTTTCATCTGACCACGCTCGTTAAGATTGTCTATAATGTCATTTTTGCAGCCTTCAACAGTTGCTTCAAGCTGCGTTATCTCATCGCCGAGTTTTTTTACCTGCAAGTCCATCTCGCTGCATTCTGACTTAATATCATCAAGGTGGTCTGTCAGCTTAAATCTGTCAGCTATAAGTCTTTTCTTTTCTTCATCATAATCTAACAGACGTTCATTTATCGCATCAAGCCGCCTGTTAAACTGCTCATCACTCGCAAGCACAGACTTAATCTGCTCATTTAACAAATCTATCTGGCTGGAAAGCCTGTTCTTATCTATCTGTGCCTGATTTGCAATGCCGCTGTTTTCCTCAATCGTATGATTTAAATCTGCAAGCTTCGCTTCGTTCGCATCATATTCCACGCCTGACTTTTCAAATTCGCCCTGCGCTGCCTTTAATTCTGTATCTGCAACAGAAAATGCTTCGTTAAACTTTTCAAGCTCTGCTTTAAACTCATCCGCCTCAATAAGAAAAAGATTCACATCATTCTTCTTCAGTTCATCTCGAAGCTTTAAAAACTGCTTAGCTTTCTCTGCCTGATGTTCGAGCGGGCCTACCTGCTTTTCAAGCTCAGCTAAAATATCATTGACACGCACAAGATTGTTGCTCTCATCGTCAAGCTTCTTCTGTGAAGCCGCTTTTCGCCTTTTAAACTTTACAATACCTGCCGCTTCGTCAAAAAGTTCCCTACGCTCTTCAGGTTTACCGCTGAGTATTCTGTCAATCTGACCCTGTCCGATGATGGAATAGCCTTCCTTGCCGATTCCGGTATCATAAAACAGCTCATTGATATCCCTGAGCCTGCAAGCTGAGCCATTCATAAGATATTCACTCTCACCTGAGCGGAATACTTTTCTTGTAATAGTTACCTGATCAAAGTCGATCGGAAGGGCATGGTCTGAATTGTCGATAGTTATAGCCACTGATGCATAACTTACAGGCTTACGAAGCTCCGTACCGGCAAAAATAACATCCTCCATCTTGCCACCTCGAAGCTGCTTGGCACTCTGCTCACCGAGCACCCACCTTACTGCATCTCCTATATTGCTTTTACCGCTTCCGTTAGGCCCTACAATACCTGTTATGCCATTATGAAATTCAAATACTAATCTGTTGGCAAAAGACTTAAATCCCTGTACCTCTATGGATTTCAAATACATAATTTTAATATCCTTATTTCTGCTGTCTTATTTTTAAAATAGCATTGTATGCTGCTGCCTGCTGTGCAGCTTTCTTAGTATGTCCTTCACCTTCACCAATCACATTTTTGTCACATTTGACAATAGCCGTGAAATGCTTGTCATGGTCAGGACCACTCTCACCGGTAATCTCATATTCCGGTTCAAAGCCACTATCCTTTTGAAGAAGCTCCTGTAATATTGTCTTGCTGTCATAGAACAGCTTTTTATTGTCTATATCATCGAGAATGAACTTTCTGATATAATTCTGTGCCGGTTCAAATCCGCCATCACGATATATAGCTCCGATAACTGCCTCCATCGCATCTGATGTTATGGAATCTCTATTCCTTCCTCCGGTATGCTCTTCTCCTTTGCTTAAAAGTATCCACTCACCAAGCTTAATCTGCCTGCTGCACAGTGCAAGCGTCGGCTCACATACTATGCTGGCACGAAGCTTCGTAAGCTCTCCTTCTGTCTTATCAGGATATTTTTCAAAAAGATAGTCGCTGACAGTAACTTCGAGTACCGCATCGCCTAAGAACTCAAGGCGCTCATTGCTCTGATTCTTAAGTCTTTTAATCTCGTTACAGTATGAGCTGTGTGTGAGCGCTCTTTCAAGCAGTCTCTATTTTTAAACTCATAACCAATAATCTTCTCAAATTTTTCTAACTGTGTATCAGTCATAGCTCTACTCCATGCGCCTCCGTTTTTTCCTGCTAATTCACTAATTAAGAAAAAGAGCCCACCTATGATGGGCTTCTTTTTCTTAATAAAATCTAAGCTTATCTGCACATATTAGTTAAGTGCGTTCTTAATCTGCTCAACAGCATCTGCTACAGTTGAAATATTTTCAGCAGCATCATTAGGAATCTCAATATCAAACTCCTCCTCGATACCCATGATAATCTGGAATACATCGAGTGAATCTGCTCCGAGGTCATCAACGAATGTCTTATCCATTGTAACTTCATCGGCATCAATGTTTAAAACCTCTGCAATAATTGACTGTAACTTTTCAAATTCCATCTTTTAATA
>ENA-ORKV01002115-ORKV01002115.1-human-gut-metagenome-genome-assembly--contig:-NODE-2115-length-12548-cov-16.820143_pt1 | contig 12548 bp, 21 predicted proteins | sample MGYA00243058_ERZ508805 | MGnify/ENA primary metagenome ERZ508805 (study PRJEB26277, sample SAMN04329770) | human gut metagenome | biome: human-associated habitat | host: Homo sapiens | place: USA... | reverse complement strand
ATTATTAATAAAGATATAAAACAATAAAATATAGACTATTGCCGATTGTTGAACAAATTTGGATTTCATAATTTATATTTTTTCGGAAAGGAATAAACTTCAGGACAGCCAGCTTTTTCTCTTATGTCTATTGCGTAGCTCTCTTTGTCATATGGTGAAGTTGGATATAAAGGAAGTAGAACGGAAGGGGAAAAGGAAGCCCAGTCGAACCGCGTTCCGCAGTCCGACCTTTTCCTCCTTCCGTTCTTTCGGGTTTCCTTCCGGTTTCCTTCCCCATTCGGACGCTTTTCTGGGGAAATGTTTCGACTGATGACTCCCTCTTTTCAATGAAAAATAAAAAATTATAGGTTTTTTCAAAAACACGAAAAACAGAAAAGTAAAGCAATTTAACATGATTTTCGATGTAACGTGATGATATACAGATGTTTTTAAATTGCAAAAATTTTGCAAACGGCTGGCAATGCCTGCAATTGGGTGTTTTTATGGTTTGTAAAGGTATGTTATTCAGTTATTTACATCATTGCAACCGTGCTTTTGTGATTGTAAAATATTCTGATTTTAACACCATTTCTGCCATTTGAACCGCGGCGGGATGAAGGCTGTACAGGTCCGGATCAGGAAAAGGCCGGCCAAACACCGGGATAACACACGGGTGTTTATTAATAAATTCTGAAAAATCTATTAATAAACGCTTCCTGTACTTATTAATAAACTCCAAAAAATTTATTCGACACCACTGAAAAATTTATTAACTAAAGTTTCCCACCCCCAATAAAGAGGATGGGAAGTAACAGTAATTCAAATTTTCTTCGTAAATTAGAGGTACCAATCAGCTGATTTACAATGGAAAATAAGAATACTGTTATAGAAGCAAAAATAGCTAATTTGAGCGAACTTACCAAGGTTTTATCTGTTAAAGAACAAGCCCAAGAGCAACTTTTAGTCGTCATACAGGCATTGGGCATCGGTAAAATCGTTCGAAATCTCAAGTTCGAGAAGGTTCAGGGATATGCCTTATCTTCCCTCTTCATCGCACTCATCATCGTGCGCTTATGGGAAAAGACGATTGCCGGAGCCACTTCCAATCATTTTCATGGACTTTGCACCGTGTCAAAGAACACGCTGTATCGCGCACTTTTGAACGCTCACATCGATTGGCGAATGCTTCTTACCAAAATCACCCTTCGCTTCCATGCCATTCTCCAAGAGCATCAAGTGGATACCGACGAGGATAACACATGTGCCATCCTTGATGATACAACCTTTCAGAAAAGTGGCATTCGAATCGAAGGAGTCAGCAAGGTGTTCGCCCACGTCACCCACAGCTTCATTTATGGAATGAAATGCCTGACACTTGCTCTCTCTGACGGGAAAAGCTGTTATCCCATAGACTTCTCCCTTCATCGTGAAAAAGGAAAGAAAAAGGATTACGGCTTGACCTTGAAACAGCGAAAAGAGCAGTTCAAGGAAAAACGGAACGCAAAAAATCCGGACTATGCACGCAAGGCGGAATGTGATGATAGCAAGCTCGAAATGGCTAAACGCATGCTTTGTCATGCCGTAGGGCATGGTATCAACTTCAAGTATGTGCTTGCTGACAGTTGGTTTACATGCGAATCGCTCATACAGGCAGTCCGTAAGTTGTGCGACGGTGCAGTGCACTATATCGGTTTGGTCAAGATGAACCCCAAGTTGCGTTATCAGACAAGCAAGTCCAAGCGTCCTCAGAACATCCATGAACTGATTGCAAGGTATGAACGCACAGCTTCATGCTATTGCCGGAAATACAAGTGCAAATACATTCAGCTCAATGTAAAGATGGGTGAACAGCCCGTACGCATTTTCATTATCAAATACGGACGAAGCACCCATTGGAAAGTGCTGCTAACTACAGATACCTCCATGAACTTTGTCAGAGCCTTTGAACTTTACGAAAGACGTTGGGGTATAGAGGTTATATTCAAGGAATGCCGTGGATATCTTGGACTGGGAAAATGTCAGAGCCGAAGCTACAACGCTCAGATTGCAGACACAACCCTGTGTTTCATGATGTACCAGATGCTCTCCTTGGCCAAACGCTTTTCAGAATACGAAACCCTGGGTGCGCTCTTCCGCTCGGAGCGTGACCGGCTGCAAGTACTTACCCTGTGGAGCAGAACATTGGAAGAAGTCAAACATATTTTGGAAGTTTTGTCGCGTGAAGCAGGAGTGGATCTGTTGACATGCCTATCAACTGTAGCCGCACGGCAGACGGCAGATTTTTCCACAAAAGTCTGGGCGCATCTTCTGTGCGATGCTGATGACTATGCCATGCCCGATTTATGCTAAACATTTTTTAGGCGTGCGTTAAATCGTTCGGAAAACATTTGATTTTTAAACCACCCACCGAAGGGAGCTATTACTCAAATAGCTGATATGAAGGGGTGGGAAACTTCAGTTATTAATAAACACTTTTGAGAAAAAGGCAAAAAAGAGTGGGGAAATACCATTTCGGGTACTCCCCCACTCCCTGAATTGTGCCGTTATGATCAGCTGAAAGTTCCGCCACCGGCGCCTCATTTCCTTCAATACGGTAGCTTGCATCAGCTGCATGTTTTTCTTGACAATCTCAGCCAGTTCGTATTTTTCATTCTTTATGTAATATTCTATTAGCCGGTTCTGGGCGTCGATGTAAACGGCGTCAATGGCGTGCGTGCTGTATTTGATGTAGTTGTCAATTTTGAAAACGGCGTACTCCAGGTTGTCTATTTTCTTCTCGTTTCGGGTCATCCACCGCGATATCGCCCGATAGATCAGGAATAGTGCGGCGGAGTTGATGCAAACAAAAACGATGCTGATGATTAAGTCTGTGGTATTCATAATTAAAATTTGTTGTTCCCGTGCATGCGCGGACGGGTGTGGTTATACTTCATTTTTTGTTCGATGTGCCAGAGGAGATCGAATCCTTTGATTTTGGAAATGCAATACATATCATTTAAGAATTAAGCGGGAATTTCCCTGTCTTTAGGCAGGGGATGATAGCGCTTTTGTTCAGACATTCTTTTGGTTTTCTATATATTTTCTTACCGTTTCCTCAGATATATGACCAACGGACTCTACAAAATAGGAACGGGTCCAAAGTGATGGTAATCGGCTACGTAGCCATGGAAACTCCTTTCGTAAGCAAACAGAAGAATAACCCTTCAACTGATTGATTACAAAATGGATGGCATATGTAGGCTTGCTTCGGATAAAGAGATGGACATGATCGGGCATGACTTCCATGTTTTCCAGGGTGATTCCCAGTTCGTCTGCTTTCTGCTGCAACAGAATTTTCAATCGTTCATCCACTCCGTTTACCAGTACTTTTCGCCTATACTTCGGACAAAATACAATGTGATAACCCAAATTGAAAACGCAATGAGAATTTGATGTATATCTTTTTGCTAATGTCATAATAAATAACGTATTATATTTGCAAATATAAGTATAAAGTTATATATTTGCAATATATCTAGTCAATAATTATCTATGCTGAGAGCCTACAAATATAGAATCTATCCGACAGAAGAACAGAAGGTCTTATTTGCCAAGACCTTCGGCTGCTGCCGCTTTGTCTATAACTGGGCACTCAACCTGAAGATTGAAGCCTACAAGCAGGATAAGAAGTCTGTAGCTTACAAGGAAGTTCAAGACCGGATGGTGAACGAACTGAAGAAGGAAAACCAATGGCTGACAGAGGTAAATTCACAAGCCCTTCTGAATTCCATCCGCAACCTTGATACCGCCTACAAAAACTTCTTCCGTGACACTCATGCGGTCGGTTTTCCGAAATTCAAGAGCCGGAAGAGCAAGCAGAGTTTCCAGTGTCCGCAGCATTGCAACGTGGACTTTGTGAAAGGAACAATCACAATCCCCAAGGCGAAAGACATTCCTGCCGTGCTGCACCGCAGGTTCAAAGGTACCGTGAAGACCGTTACCGTCAGCATGACATCTTCGGGTAGATACTTTGCTTCCGTGTTGGTTGATACGACCATCCAGGAACTTCCGGCTTCAGCGATACAGGGAGATACGGCTTTAGGTATTGATTTAGGCATCAAATCACTTGCCGTATGTTCTGACGGACGCACGTTTGACAATCCTAAGAACTTGCAGAGAAGCTTAGACCGCTTGAAGTTGCTACAAAAGCGGTTGAGCCGCAAACAGAAAGGCTCTGCCAACCGCAACAAGGCACGCATCCGTGTAGCCCGGTTACAGGAACGCATTGCCAACTGCCGTAAGGACAGCCTTCACAAGATTACCCATGCACTCACGCACGACAGCCAAGTGCATACCATCTGCATGGAGAATCTGAACGTGAAGGGTATGCAGCGCAACCACCATCTGGCACAAGCTGTAGGAGATGCATCTTTCGGGATGTTCCTCACCCTGCTTGAATACAAATGCAGTTGGTATGGTGTGAACCTAATAAAGATAGACCGATTTGCTCCGAGCTCGAAGACCTGCGGCAAATGCGGATATATCTATAAAGGATTGAAATTGAGCGAGCGCAGTTGGACCTGTCCGGAATGTGGAACACACCATGACCGTGACTTCAATGCTGCTTGCAATATCAAGGAATTTGGCTTGAAAGCCCTACCCACGGAGCGTGGGAAAGTCAAGCCTGTGGACTGTCCTCTTGTGGATGACCGACCTCGTGTCCTAAAAAGCAATGATAGGAAGAAGCAGGAAAAGAGAGGAGGTATTGGTATCTCCGAAGCTCATGCCTTTAGGCGTGAGTAGCTCACTTGTTTCCATCTATTATGTCTCCTTTCTTTAGTTTCTTTGCTTCTTTCTTATTGTCATAATACACCGTAACAACACATGGGCGGCCATTCCTATCGGCCACAGCCTGCACCTCGTATTTCTGCATACTGGGACGATATATAATGCTCACTACTCTTTTTATTTTGGTTGTCATAGGCTATTCATTTTTAGAATCGTTGAGTCTTTTGATTGCTTCTTCCAGGGTAATCTTTCCTAATTTGTAGTCACAGAGAATTTTAGTACCACTGTTCATACCATCCATCTCGTCGAATGAAACATTTATCGGATTGCTGACATATCCAAACCGGGAGAAATCGCGTGCGACAGCAGCTATCTCTTGTCTTTTAATAAATGTGTAGTTCTCTGATTCCAGCCGTTGAAGTTCGGTTTCTTTATCGGCGAGGAACTTTTCTTCCACCATCCGGATGGCCAAAATCGCATCCTCCAGAGTGACATAGGCTGTGTGGTGTTCACGCCGGTGAAGGCGGCCTTTGTCATCAGAAAAATCTCCGCTAGGGAGAAGGGAGAGCTTTTCGCTCTCCCATTTTTCACGGTCGCTGCACCACACTTTCATACGTTCTTCTAAAAATTGTTTTGCGTCCATTTTACTCTTTTTTCAATTAGTTCCAACATACGGTTGATTTTCATCCTTTGGTAGAGCTGCCACCAGTGTAAATCACGTCTTTGATTCTTAAATATCACCTTAGAGTTACTTTTGTACAAAATGTTGGTGATACCCCTTAAACAGCTGCGTGACGTATCGGTGTATATATTCTTTCTTATCCATGGTTTACTTCAATTCTATATGTAATTCCTTATCTATCATCTTTGCGAGCTCTGGTATGCTCTTGTTTTGCCATTCCACGCATATATCATCTATTTCATCGTCATAGTGATTGTCGTGAACGTATTCGTTTATCCAGGTAGCAAAATCATCTTCTGATATGCCTTCTTCATCATAGTCATCTATTTCGGATGCTATATTCAGACAGTGCAAATGCGATTTCCAGGTGTAAACTGTGCCGTCAAATTCCAAGGTAGCATTGTCGTTCTTTTCTCCTTTCTCTATTATCCCTCCGCAGAAATTACACTTGTGCTGTTTTCTTGCTATGGGGTTTCTTCTGTTTATTTCTTTTGGCATAAGTTATTCGTTTTTAGTTAAACATGCTCCTTTCAGAGCGGCTTCTATTGCTTCTTCTATATTGTTGAAGTCGTCGTAATAGTCCACATCATATATCCCGTCATCACCCATTACGCTCAGGTAGAAGCGGGTTTTACCGGGATCCTTTGCTTTACCATAACCTTGATTTGATGTTATGTAAAACTCACGCTTTTTGTAGTGAGCAACAAAGGAAGTCTTTGTGTATTCCCGTATTTCCGATTTGCGGAATATGCAGCCTGCGATTTTCATACCCTGCTATTATACAGATACCACATTCGGATAAAATCCCGCAAAAGGCAATTCCAATCCCATGGTTCGGAACGTATAAGTGCTGTCGACCTTAATCCTACCGAGTAGTTCATGATGGGATAAAAAACCGTTTATGCTTATTCTCATGGTCCCTCCGGATGTGAAAAGGAGATAATAAACCTCGGTAGCCGTATTACCTTCACTTGAGGTTACATTTTCTATTTTCTCAATCCGGTTCACAGTGGCCATTACTTCACGCTGGTTGGAAAATGTAACAATGCCGGCCAATAACATTAATACGACAGCCACAATTGCTATAAATGGTACTTTTTTCATAATCTTCTTTCTTTAATCAGTTTACATGACTCACGGATTCCTTCATTCAGCACTTTTTCATAGCTCCGATATACCTTAGTGTCTCTGTATTCCTTTGAATTTAAAGAGTGAATATCACAGATAAAATCAGATTTTCTTGTAGGAGCGTGAAAACAAATAATCTTTATGTCTAAATGAATATTATAATTTTCACGTAACCATCTCTGAGCTTCATATAAAGTTGGTCTGGAACAACAACAGTCAACCGATGCGTTGAAGTTTTCGGGTTCCTGGCACACCCATGCTGTCCCTGTCTTAGTATATTGGGAATGCACAGGTTCTTTAAACCCTATTTCTTTCAAAAGCAATCCTACATCGTGTGTTACATAATCTTCCGGTCTAAACATGGCTATTTTTATTTATAAGGGTTATTATCCAAAACTAACGCTGAAACGGCCAGCCCTTGTGCGATCAGGTTGCGGTAGTCGATGTGACACTGATGCAGCACATGAAAGACTTGCTGGAAATAACGAAGGCCCAATTGCGTGCTGTTATGCTTCCCTTCTTCCGGTGTAATAAAGAAGCTTTGCAAGCTCATTTCGCACACCTTACATCCCCAGGCGAAGAACTCCACGCATTCTCTTTCTTTGTCGAAATTCCAGGTGGTATAAAGGCCCATATACCCGTCGAAATCGAACGCTTCTGCCAGATACTTCATCGGGCAGATTTCCGAGCCGTTCACAAAAATTTCTTCTGTGATTGAAGACAGCGGATAGAGTATCGGTTTTATCTTACCTTCAGATGCCAATAGTCCTTCAATGCTGACGGATTGAACGGTTTCTTGTTTTAGCAACACGTCATATACTGTATTCCCGTCTGTGGCTTTAAATCCATACGGAAGACGGCTGCATGCGTCAATCTCTAACAATGTTATTTCTTCTTCTTTCATGATATTATTCCTCCCATTTATCAGTAGTTCCCATCAGGTGCTTTGTTTCCTCGTTATACGGGATACACTCTTCAAAGATATTTCCACCAATCACTACATAGCCGGAAGGCCCTCTATACCCAAATTCCGCAGGCGTCCACGGATACTGGCTGTATGACCTTACCAGTACCGGCTGTTTGAATGTAAATTCATTTTTGCGTTGTTTCTTTTCTTTGAAAAATTCCTTCAAAACCGCTTCGTATTTCACATTATTACTTTCTTGCAGGGCTTTCATAAGTTTATCCTTTTCCTCTTCTGTTGCGAAACGGGAAAAAATCTGATCTGAAAATAGATTAGCATCAACCAGCTTCCCTATTGTCGTATTCAAGCATGCATAACATTTGAACTCAGGCAAGCCATTTTTTATCTTTGGCTCTTTGCAAATTAAGATATGGTCGTAAGATGCTATAATATCCCCATCCTTGAAAGTTATATATTCAGGTACTTTCAGCATCAAATCATCGCTTGAAGGGTATCCGTCTACTACAAGACCTTTTTCTGTATATTTACAGGGATACTCTTCATCGTCTCCGCTTATTAATGCTACGATAGGAAGATCCCCTCTTGCATTCCAGCATACAATTCTTGCGGATAAAGACTTAATAGTCACGACTCTTCCTTTTATTTCTCCATTTACTATTTTCTTTGCCAGTTCGATGTCGAACGGTATTTTTATCATTTTTGGTTCCATCATATTGTTGTTTTTTATTTATTGTTTCCTTAGTTCTGAAACAATAGCTCCAAAGGTTAAGGCTTCTGATAATGACATCATATTATTCCTCTTTTAGTGTTTCGCTCATTAATTTTTCTGTCAATCCATATAATTGGCCTGCTATAAATGATCTGGTTTGGGGAGAAACTGTGCTGATAAATTCTACCATATCTATATACATTGTTCTCCATTTTTCCAGACCGTTCTTTGAACATTCACTTTTAGCCTGATCTTTTTTACGAAAAGCGACCCTGACATTGTAAGGGTCAGGCGATTGATATGGATCACAGTCTGCTTCCTGCAATATTGCTTTTTCTGGAATTTTGACATAAACATCAGGCTCTACTTCTGCTTCATAAACATTCTGGTCACAAAACCAATAGGAACGACTTATTTGTAATACCCTTAACGATATAGGCAGAAGGTCTTTCAACCACCATTGATCGCTAGAAAATGTTTCACGCAAATCTTTCTCTTCTTTAATAACTACATTATCACCTACAATGTATTTGGGATTCTGAGGGTGAGAAAAAACTCCGTATGGGTAATCAAGCAAGCACTCATGTACGCAGACACTACTTCTTTCTTTCAAGTAATAATAGAACATTCCACCTACTTCTCTAAAGCCTGTTACTACAAAGTTTTTACCTAAATATTTCTTCAAAGGTCTATTGATTTCTACTGCGTAGCTGATTTCTTTTGCTTCTACAATGGTTTTTACTCTTACCCTTTCTCCTATTTTGAATTTCGGTTTTTTGTTTCCCATGATATTATTTTTATTTCATTGTCCATCAAATTTAGTGATAACATAATCGGCTTTATTCCATCCTGTATAAAAGGAAACGGCTGCAATCCTGGCTTTTAAAACCTTTTCCGGGAAATCTTCATTTAACAGCTTTCCTTTCCGGTAGTGTGCAACGAGTGAAGTTGCATCTACGACGAAGGAACCGCTAATAGCCGGGTACTTTTCCAGGGTTTCTTCGATAAACTCTCCGACAGTATATTGCCTGTCAAAATCCACATATCCTCCAACATAGGGAGAAGCATGAGTGGGAAAGACTCTAATTAGTTCAAACATAGGCTATGTACTTCGATTTATGGTTTTATTCAAGTATCAAGTGATTATGAATTTCCATAATTTTCAGAATCCGAACTTCGCATCTCATAATCCCTAAATCCTTTGCTATGGCTCCTTTTGCCGCCTGATGAAGGGTTGAATGATCCGTCTGCTCTTCTTCTGTACGGACCGGAAGGAGGTATTCTTCACGGAATCTAACCGGAGGTGTACCGGCTTCAAAAACCACAGAAAAGTTCTTTTTTATTAGCATTTGTCACTATAATTTGTTCTCATGTGTAGATTTATTCTCTTGTTCCACTTCCTTTGCAAGTTCATGACCGATAATCTCTCCACAAATTGGGCATTTCACATTTTCATGACCTGTAAAGACGTTAGTTCTAATATCTTCATGTCCGTATCTAAGTAGAGACTTACATTTAGGACACTCGACTTCCCATTCTTTTATTTCACCTTCTCTTACGACTCTCATGACTCATATCTTTTAATTATAATTATTAGCTTTTCGGTATTTTCATAAAACACATCCAGATAGTCGTACCGTTATTCTTTGTAGTATGGCAAAACAAAGGTTTGTAATCCGTAATAGCATTAATTACTTCCTTTACTTTTATCTGATCCTGATTCCACTTAAAGATAAGTACACCGTAATCATCCAGCACTCGCATACATTCATGTATGGAGTCATTAATAAAGCTTTTCCAGTCTTTTGGAAGTTTCCCATACTTTTTGGCCAACCAACTGTTTTCACCGGCTCTTACCAGATGTGGAGGGTCAAACACAACCAACTTAAACGTGTTATCAGCAAATGAAAGGTTTGTGCAATCCTCTATTTTATCAGGCTTCACAGATATTTTGCGACCATCACAAAGTGTATCTTCAAAATCGCGTATGTCAGTAAATAAAGCAAGCGGATTCTCTTTGTCGAACCAGAACATCCGGCTTCCACAACATACATCAAGTATTGGTTTATTTTGCTTTTCCATCCTTCTTCAATTTCTTCACTTCCTTAACCATCAGCAATGCTTCTTCCATGATTATAGGAACTTCCATTATTGCCACTCCTCCTTTCCTAACCTCTTACTCTCCTCTTTCAAAGCCTGAAGCCTCGCAAAAAGTCCGCTTGTTTTAGTTTTCTTTTCTTTGGAAGTAATTTTCTTGTACGCCATACCGATGGCAATCATTGAAATACCTGTTTTTATATGTTGGATGTCGCCATCCATGGTTTCTAAATCTTGAAGCGTATCTTCATTGATAACCACATTGTCGAGCTCATTCATAGCTTCTTCAGCGTCCTTCATACTGATTCCTGAAACAAGCATCACGGCTTTGATAAAATCCTTTTCTACTTCGAAAGTGATACTCACTTTTTCATTCTGATTGTTTTCCATAACTCATTAATTATAAATCTTATCCAATTCTTCTTTTGTGTACCAATATTCGAGTTTCAGTGGTTTTATACTGAATAGCATCTGTTCATAGTTGTATCTATTTAAGAACCATTGCTCAGAATACATGAATTGATAAATATCCTCATGATGTAAATGACGTATGTCGTATTCAAGACATAATCCGGCTATCATAGCTCTAAAATAGCAAATCTTTTTACCCCTATAATCGAGATATTTGTACAAAATTATTCCGACTATGACTGGTGAAAACACCAAGCACCAAATAACTATATCAATCCACATATCTCCCACTATTTTAAAGCCCTACACCAATTATCATCGGTACAGAAGTGTCCATAAACAGATGACATACAAACGAACCGTTGAAAAGTATAAACGTGCCTATATACAGCATGAAGGGTTCGAGATTCAACTCTTCGCCGGTCACAACCATACGGAACTTCACTCCCCTCTGTGGTTTCGATTCATCCTCCAGTGCCCAGATATATGCTTTCTCGTTTACCACCGCGAGTTTCAGCAGCTTGCTTCCCTCGTGAAGCGGAAGCGTAAACTCTGACGCTGCCGGGATTTCATGTTTTAAAATTCTTGCCATATTCATTTCTTTTTAAGGTTATTAATCATCCATTTCCAAGCGTTGCTTTTCCAGCCATTCTTCGTCGGTCTCCGGGCAGGAAAGTATCTCTTTGGAGTCCTTTGGCTCCTCTCCCAGCTTGTAGAAGAAGCACACTCGGGTAAATTTCCGGACACGCTCCGTGCGGCGTATCGTGTCGTTCATAAACTCCTGCTCCCAGGCGTAGTGGCGGGGATATTTGGAGCCTTTGTCCGAACGGTAGACAATAGAAGGATTCATGGTGTACTGCATGTTGAAGCAGTAAGCCTGAAGCTTGTCTATCATTTCGTTCTTCACGGATTTCACGCTCTGCAATGTCACCGCATCGCCCCGGTGTTCCAGGTAGCTGATGGCCATTTCACTGATGGACACCGGCCTTTTCCAGTGCCACTGGTTCGCAAAGAAATGGTTGGCCCAGTCAATGAATACCTGGTCCTTGATGGCGGAGTAAAGGATTCGCATCTGTCCGTCCTGCGACATGGGCGGTATCAGGCTTTCCTGCAGGCCGAGGTAAAACTGGCAGCTTTGCAGCATCATGTACACCGCTTCGTCGCGTTCCTCTTCGGTGGCTTCCAGGAAGATGTCTTTCCCGAACTTGGTCTGCGGCGTGCGTTTCTTGAACTGCCCGGCATAGTCCTCGTCGTGATAGTAATCGCTCTGCATGGCCAGGAAGATACGGCGTGAGGTGCTTCCTTCGGTCATGTCGAACGGCATCTTGTTCATGGTAATGAATATCTTCGGGGTTGCCTCGCGCGGCAGTGTCATTTCATCGTGATACAGGGTCTTTACCGTAATGTTGTCCGTAATGTTGTAGAACTCGCTTCCCATCATGTCGGGACGAAGGTCGTCTATCAGACACATGCTGTCCACGGTATAATGGAACTTGTCGAAGTTCTTGGCCATGTTCTCTTTCTTCTTCAGGGTCTGACCGGGGATGTAGCACACCTTCCGCACCAGCTCGAAGAAGGAACGGAAGAAACTTTTTCCGGTACCGCCGCTGTTCTTTCCTTCATCGGCCACGGTGTACTCCGTCACGACTCCCATCTTCTGCATGGTACCTGTACGGTAGCGCGAAAGCATGTAACCCATCAGGGCAACCTTGCAAATGAAGTGCATGTCCTGGCGCTGCTTTTCCAGCTCGGTAAGCGGATAGCCTTCGGCTTCCTTTCGCCAGTGTATGCGGCTGGTGTCGTACAGCCACTGCACGCAGACAGGCATCTGGTCAATGTCTTTCGGCATT
>ENA-ORKV01002113-ORKV01002113.1-human-gut-metagenome-genome-assembly--contig:-NODE-2113-length-12564-cov-3.140546_pt1 | contig 12564 bp, 6 predicted proteins | sample MGYA00243058_ERZ508805 | MGnify/ENA primary metagenome ERZ508805 (study PRJEB26277, sample SAMN04329770) | human gut metagenome | biome: human-associated habitat | host: Homo sapiens | place: USA... | reverse complement strand
GTTGGTCATAGTCAAGAAGGTGCAAAAGAAGTAGTATCTCTTTTTGGAGACAAAGGTGTATTTGATGGGCCAAAGCCTGTAAGATTGCTTCAACGTCTTATTACTTTGGCCAATTTGAAAGGAGATTCTATCGTATTGGACTTCTTTTCAGGTTCGGCGAGTACCGCTCATGCCTTGATGAAGACTAATTTAGAGAAGAACACTAATTGCCAATTTATTATGGTTCAATTACCTGAAGAAGTAAGTGATACAAAGAAAGATCAAGGTTATGAAAATATCTGCGAAATAGGAAAAGAGCGTATTCGTCGTGCTGGTGCAAAAATCAAGGCTGATTCTCCGCTTACTACGCAAAATCTCGACACCGGTTTCCGTGTCTATCGCCTCGATGAAAGTAATTACGAGAAAGTATCACTTTCACCTAAGGAATACAAGCAAGACCAGCTCGACCTCTTTGCCAATAATATCAAGGCTGACCGTACAGACTTTGACCTGCTCTATGGTTCTATGTTGGCATGGGGCGTTCGCTTAGACTTACCCTTGTTGACAGAAACCGTGGATGGCTGCACCATCTACACCGTCAATGAAGGCGACCTCGTGGCTTGTTTTTCTCCAGATATTACCGATAAGGTAGTAGCTGCGATGGCAGACAAAAGTCCTTTACGTGTACTCTTTCGCGATGCCTGTTTCAAAGAAGATGCTCAGAAAATCAACATTTATGAGCAGTTCAAGCAAGCCTTGGACTGGGCGGATAATGATGCGTTTAATAACATCAGAGTAATTTAACGTGTTCATGGAAGAGAACAACAAAATACTAATCTATACAGACAATGACGGTCTGACAAAGATAGATGTGAAACTTGAGGAAGATACCTTATGGCTTACTCAAGCGCAGATGTGCGAGCTGTATCAGACAAGCAAATCCAATGTAAGTGAGCATATTAAGCACATTTTCGAAGAAGGCGAACTACAAGAGGACTCAGTTGTTCGGAAATTCCGAACAACTGCCGCAGATGGTAAGGCGTACATGACAACCTTCTATAATCTCGACATGATTATCGCTTTAGGTTATCGTGTCCGCTCCATCATTGCCACACGTTTCCGCCAATGGGCTACCCAACGGCTGAAGGAATACATCACCAAAGGTTTCACTATGGACGACGAGCGCCTGAAAAAGTTGGGTGGTGGTGGCTATTGGAAAGAACTATTGGAACGCATTCGTGACATTCGTGCCACGGAAAAGGTGTTCTACCGCCAAGTGCTGGAAATCTATGCCACCAGTATTGACTACGACCCTCGCGCCTCAGTGTCACAGGAATTTTTCAAGAAAGTGCAAAACAAGATACATTATGCTATCCACGGTCGCACTGCCGCAGAATTGATAGTGGAACGTGCCGACTCAGAGAAAGACTTCATGGGACTACTCACCTTTAAGGGAAGCCAACCTACACTGGCCGAAGCTCGTACTGCAAAAAACTATCTTGATGATAAAGAACTTCGATCCATGGGACAGTTGGTGTCCGGATATCTTGATTTCGCAGAACGTCAAGCCGAGAAAGAGCAACCCATGACCATGAACGATTGGGCAAACTATCTGGATCGCATACTCACCTCAACTGGAGAACAACTCCTACTGGATGGAGGCCGAGTATCCCATCAAGAAGCGATGGACCATGCCACTACTGAATATCGTAAATATAAACAACGCACACTCAGCGATGTGGAGCAAGATTATTTGAACGCTATCAAGGCGATTAGCGACAAAAGTAAGAAAGGAGGCAAAAAGTGAAAATAAGATATAAACATCAACGCTTTCAAGCGGAAGCCACCAAATGCGTGAGCGACGTATTTCAGGGACAACCCAAACACGACGGCAGCCGCACCTTCTTGAACAAGTTTGGTGCGCTCAGTTTCGACGGCTTCGGCAATCTGCCCCTTGTACTTGACAATGAAAGCATTTGCGAGAATGTGCGTGGTATACAGATGGCAGAAGGATTGAAGCCCGTGGAGCATCTGGAGGGAGACGGACGTACCTTTACCATCGAAATGGAAACAGGTACGGGTAAGACCTATACCTACATCAAGACCATGTACGAGCTGAACGCCCGCTATGGCTGGTCGAAATTTGTGATTGTAGTGCCAAGTATTGCCATCCGCGAAGGCGTGTTCAAGAGTTTTGAGAGTATGGCAGAACATTTTGCCGAAGAATACGGCAAGCGTATGCAATACTTTATCTACAACTCCAAGCAGCTCGCCAAGATAGAAGCGTTTGCCTCAGACAACAATATCCATGCGATGATTATCAACACGCAGGCTTTTAATGTCTCGCTCAACGAAGATAAGAACAAGGAAGGACGTGCCGGTGATGCAACCGCCCGTATCATATTCTCACGGCGTGACGATTTTGGTTCGCGAAAGCCGATTGACATCTTGGCGAAAACGAATCCTATTATGATTATTGATGAGCCGCAAAGTGTGCTAGGCACTGATGCGAATAATGCCACACGCAAAGGTATCAAACTGTTTAATCCGCTCTTTACCTTGCTTTATAGTGCCACACACCGTGAGATATTCAACCAAGTATATCGCCTCGATGCCATTGACGCTTACAATAAGAAGCTAGTGAAGAAAATAGAGGTACGCAGTGTGCATCAAGTGGGTTCTACAGCTACCAATGGCTATGTTTATCTGGATGAAATCGTCATTAGCAAAGGTAATCCACAAGCTCGATTGGGCTTCGATGTCAAGACAACCAATGGCACACGCCAAACCATTCGCTTGGTCGGCGAAGGATTCGACCTCAAAGAGCAAAGTGGTGGTTTGCAGGAGTATGCCGATAATTTCAAAGTGGAACGTATAGACGGATTGACCAATACCGTGCATTTCCTCAACGGACTGACGCTTCATCCCGGTGAGGTGGTGGGCAGCGTGAACGAGGACATTCTCCGCCGCAACCAGATACGAGAAACCATCAAAACCCACTTGGAGCGTGAACGCCAACTTTTCGCTCGCGGTATCAAAGTGCTGTCATTGTTCTTTATCGACCACGTGGATAGCTACCGCATCTACGATAAAGACAACGTGGAAAAGGGTAAGTTCGCAAAGATGTTTGAAGAGGAGTACCAACGTGCCTTGCAGGAGTTTATGCCTACCTTTACGGATGCCTCTTACACACGCTTTCTTTCCGACCCGAAGAATGCACCCGAAAACATTCACGATGGTTACTTCTCTATCGATAAAAAAGGAAAGAGTGTGGAATCGAAGAATAAGGAAGGCGAAAACGAAGAGCGTGGTTTCGACCTTATCATGAAGGATAAGGAGCGTTTGCTTAGCCAAAGTTGCCCCGTTCGCTTCATCTTCTCTCACTCGGCCTTGAAAGAAGGTTGGGACAATCCTAACGTGTTCCAGATTTGCACACTGAAAGACACCTCCAACGAAATCAAGAAACGTCAGGAGGTGGGGCGTGGTATGCGCCTATGTGTTAACGATAAAGGCGAACGCCAAGATGCCGATGTATTAGGCGAGCGTGTATTTGATACCAATATACTGACCGTTATCGCCAGCGAAAGCTATGACGATTTTGCCAAGAAGCTGCAAACAGATATGGCGGAAGCCTGTGGTAATCGTCCGGTGATTGTAACACCTACGTTGTTTACCGATCAGCTGACGCAAACCGAGGACGGACATAATATAAAGATAACCACTGAGCAGGCTGTGGAAATCCACGAGGAACTGATTGGACAAGGTTACATCAAAAAGGGTAAGCTAACACAGAAGTATTTTGATGAAAAGAAAGCCGGAACGCTCAACTTTGGTGAAGTGGAAAATCTACGCTCGTTTATCGTCAAGCAGTTGGATAAGGTTTTCAATCCCGATGCGTTCAAACCAGCCAATGGGCGCAACAAGACGGAGGCTCATTTCGTGAAGGACAACTTCAACAAAAAAGAGTGGCAAGAGCTGTGGCGGCGCATCAATACACGTACCTATTACAATGTGCGCTTTGAAACTCCAAAGCTCATAAAGGCTGCCATTGATGCACTCGACAAGCATCTGAATGTGACAGAAATTCGCATCGTAGTGGAAAGTGGAGGCATGGAAAGCATTCGTGACCGAGAGGAGTTAAAAGCCGGAGCTGCTATGAGCGCAGCTACTGTGAAGACTATCCGTGTGACGGAAGCCATTGGTGCAGAAGTAATGTATGACCTTGTGGGCGAACTGGTACAGGCTACGGGTCTTACTCGCCGCACTATTGTGGAAATGCTGAAAGGTATCAATCCTGCTACTTTCCATCAGTTCAAACTCAACCCTGAGGAGTTTATCATCAAGGCCGGACACATCATCAATGACTGTAAAGCAATTTCCCTCATCCAGCATATCCAATACGAAAAACGTACCGGTACTTTTGGCACAGACATCTTTGAAGAAGCTACACTACGCGGTACACTCGGTAGGGACGCCATCGAAAGCACCAAGTCGCTCTACGACCTTGTGGTAGTGGATAGTGAGGGAATCGAAAAGAGCTTTGCCGAATCACTGGAAGCCGAGGATGATGTAGTGGTATATAGCAAACTGCCGGGAGGTTTCTACATCAACACCCCAATGGGCAAATACAATCCCGACTGGGCTGTAGCTTTCCGAGAAGGCACTGTGAAGCACGTATATTTCGTAGCGGAAACCAAAGGTAACGACATCGAAGTATCACAACTTCGTCATTCCGAGGATGCTAAGATAGAATGTGCTCGTCGCCACTTTGCAGCTATCAGTACTGGTGATGTGGTGTATAGTGTGGTGAAGACTTATCAGGATTTGTATAATGCGGTAATAAAATAAATAGTTCGTCTAACATTTTTTGCAAAGAGAGGAATCTCTATGTATAACGACAACAGTATTATAGATTAAAAAAAATAACATTGCTTTAATTAAATGATATCCAACAATATGGGAAATATACAGCTTGATTCTGAGCAGATTGCAAAATCATGGGAAGGGCGATTTAGCTTTCGAAAAGAAACCGATACTACATCTGGACTTCGTTCTCCACAGATTGGAGCACTTCACGCATTAATGGCTCATGTCGAATGTAATGAAGAACGTGCGATAGTAGTAATGCCTACGGGGACAGGTAAAACAGAAACAATGTTAGCATTTCTCATTGCTAATGTATGTCATAAAGTTTTTGTAATTGTCCCTTCTGATGCGCTAAGAAATCAAACATATAAAAAATTTAAGACCCTTGGACTACTCCCTAAGTTAGGATTAGTTCCTTCTGATATAAATTTACCCATTGTCACAAAGGTTATGCATAATTTAAAAGATGATGAATGGAAGCAAACAATAGACTCGTCCAACGTTATTGTTACAACAATGTCATTGGCTGCTAGTATATCATATAAGATACGTCAATACATTAGAGAGAGTGTATCGTTTGCATTTATAGATGAAGCTCATCACTCCAAAGCTGAAACTTGGAATGATTTTATCGGAATTTTTCCTCCTTCCAAAGTTATTATGTTTACTGCTACACCATTTAGAAATGATGGACAAAAATTAGCTGGTAAAATTATATTCAATTTTTCATTAAAAAAAGCTCAAGAACAACATTATTACGAAGCAATCAACAATTACCAAATAACCAAGTACAATACATCCGATGCCGATAAAGCTATTGCAGAGAAAGCGGTTGAGATTCTTAAAGCAGATTTGGCTAAAGGATATGACCATATAGTTATGGCAAGATGTAAAAATAAAGCCAGAGCTAATGAAGTCTACAAAATCTATCAGCAATATCAAGACTATGATCCGGTGATTGTGTATAGTGGAATGCCTAATGCAATTGGTACACTCAAAGCAATAAAAGAAAAGAAACACAGGATAATAGTTTGCGTTAATATGTTAGGGGAAGGTTATGACTTGCCTCAACTTAAAATAGCCGCCATTCATGATGAAAGGCAGAGTTTAGCTGTTACATTACAGTTCATTGGGCGATTTACTAGAACAAATGACATCAAATTGGGAAAAGCGAGCTTTATCACAAATATAGCTTATCCTCCAATAAAAGAAGAAGTTAATAGCCTGTATCAAATCGATGCAGATTGGAATTACATATTACCTCGTATAAATGAAGAAGTATCTACCCAACAACAATCTCTTACAGATTTTTTAGAAGGCTTTCGAGGTGATTTAAAGGATGAAATATCATTGGAAGATATTCGACCTGCATTGAGTGCTGAAATATATACTACAAATTCAACAACAACCGCATTTAATAATTGGAAGAAAGGCATAAACCATGCTAACAAATATGATTATGTTTTACATACTCTTTCCGCTAACATATTGGTAATAGTGTTGGGCAAAAAGTCTTGCGTTTTATGGGGTGATACAAAAACTGTACAAGATCTTTCTTGGGATATTATCATTGTATATTTTGACGCAAAAACGAAAAGAATTTATCTAAATTCGTCTATCAAGTTGAAAGGAGAGAACTTTTTAAAGCATATTTTTTCTAACCCAATAAAAGTTCAAGATGATAGTCTATTTAGAGTCTTTGCCAATGTACAGAGACTTCGACTATTTAATGTTGGTGCACGACTTCCTCAGGGAAAAGATATTTCATTCCAATCGTACTTTGGAAGTAGCGTACAGGATGGAATTGATCTTCTTTCTCAGGGTAAACTGTTGAAAAATAATTTGTATGGTGTAGGATACAAAAATGGAAATCCTATAAGTATTGGATGTTCCAGTAACGGTAAGATTTGGTCACGTGAACGATGTGATTTACAACATTATCAGAAATGGTGTAATGAAATCGGTAAGATTATATTTGACCCCAATATAGATACCAATGTTGTGTTACAAAATATGCTATCATATGAAATACTGAAAAAATGGCCGAAAGCCTATCCAATTAGTATGGACTGGAATCCTGAAATGTATGAGCACTATACACAACTAGTACATTTTGGTGAGAGTTTGTTGCCATTTGATGAAATTGAGATAACAATAGAGGAAGATACGTGTGTAGGTAATAATATAATTTTCAGTTTAAAGAATGATGGCTATAATTGCAAATACAGAATAGATATTTTACCTAATCAAAAAGACAAAAATCATCAAATGAAATACACAAAAGTTAGTGGAGATTCAATAACATTTATTTGCGCCAATTCTGAAATTTATTTGGAAGATTTTTTTGTGGACTGCCCACCTACCATATTTTATGCTGATAATAGCATGTCGTACGGTATAAAGTATTGTAAACCTAAACGTAAAGCCGAAGAAATTCCAAATAGCATGATTAGTACACTAACATGGGAAGGGGTCGATCTTTCAAAAGAATCCCAAGAATCAGCTCCGTATCGTACTGATTCTATACAATATTATATGGTACAAACTATTATTGACAAACATGATTATTTGATTGATGATGATGGATGTGGAGAAGTTGCTGATTTGGTCGCAATAGACAATTCTGAACATCAAATAGATGTCACTCTGTATCATTTGAAATATGCTAAAGGCGGGAAAGTGACAGGACAGATAGAAAACCTCTACCAAGTTTGTGGTCAGGCACAAAAGTCTATTCGTTGGAAATATGTAGGTGGTAATAAAGTATTTCAGCATATTCTAAAAAGAGATGAACAAAAGAAATCAAAAGGAAAGAGTAGTAGTTTACTAAAAGGGAATACCTCTGAAATTATAAAATTGCGAGAAGAAGCTTCTAACAAGAAAGAACTTCGTTACCACATAGTAATAGTTCAACCTGGTATGAGTAAATCTAAATGCTCCAGTGAAATGAGAATATTATTAGGTAACACAGTACAGGTTCTTCATGAAATGGCAAACATTGATTGCCGAGTCATATGTAGCGAATAAAAGATGTATATTATGGACACGAGGCAATACATGATAGTAGATTTAGAACGACGTGGCGATAAGCGTATGTTTATCACCGAACAAGTCTCCTTTATCAGCGAGAATAAGAACGGTTTTTGGGCTGTTCGGTTCTCTACATCCCCTCGTGTGTTCAATTACAACAAATCCCGTCTGTTATATTATACAGATCCAGATACCATAGATTTCAGCGAAAAAGGATTGTATATCAAGAATAAGCACATCAACAATGTGGCAGAAGTATTGCGGTTTTCTGACACTCGTCATACATTCTATCGAGTGACCTATACCAATGGTTACTATGAGAACTTTGAGGGAAATGATATCTATATCACTCGTACTCCTATTGAAAAAAATGGTGGCTCTACTTGGGAATATCTTCGTAAATTGGCTGATGAAACAGGTCTGATGACAGAGGATGAAGATAATATCTTATCCAAGCAGTATGAATTGATAGATACAATGCGCGACAATGTTCCTTTGGCTCAATATCTTGGGAACAAGTCAAAATTAGCAACATATCGCTTGCCAAAGCAGGTTTATTATCCTTTTGGATGCAATGCCAGCCAAAAGTCTGCGGTGGAGAAGGCATTGGCGCATCAAGTAAGCATTATACAAGGACCTCCGGGAACAGGTAAAACGCAAACGATTCTCAACATCATAGCCAATTTGCTTGTGCTAGGAAAAACAGTGCTTGTTGTGTCTAACAACAATTCTGCCGTAGAGAATGTAGCAGAAAAATTGGAGAGCGAAGGACTTGGTTTTATAGTAGCCAAACTCGGTCGTACGAAAAATAAAGAGGTGTTTATTGCCAATCAAGTAGGTTATCCTGATATGACAGATTGGAATATTGAGGACAAATCAACAATATATCAGTTGGCGAATGATTCTCTCCAAAGCGTTTCTAAAGGATTTGACGGACAGTTACGTCAAGCTCAACTAAAGACGGAATATGATGCGTTGCTGAAAGAGAGCAAATATAATGCGCTATTAGGAACAAACAATACTGATAACAAATGGCTTCATGGTAAACCTTCTTCCAAACTGATGACTCTACTCAATCTTTACCGAATGATGGTAGAGAAAGAGCATAAGCCTGGTTTCTGGTTCCGTCTGAAGTGGTCATTTGCGATGGGAATGAAGACATTCTTGTTCCTTAACGGTAAAGTTACAGAAGTGATAGCAGGATTGGAAGAAGCCTACTATTTTTCTCATAAGGCTGAAATCGAGCAAGAATTGAGTACCATCGCCCATACGCTTAAATCCATTGATATTAACCGGTCTGTAAAAGATCTGCGTTCCTCTTCCTTGCAAATGTTGAAGGATAAGATTGCCAAACGATATGGAACCGGCAAAAGAAAAAGATTCTCTCTTAGAGACATAAAACCAAGAACCGAGGAGTTCTTGAAAGAATATCCTATCATACTCAGTACTACCTATTCCGCCAAGAGCTGCATCAGCAAGGATATGGTATTCGATTATGTAATCATGGATGAAACGTCGCAAGTGGACATTAAGACCGGAGCATTGGCACTCTCGTGTGCGATGAATGCCGTGATTGTTGGTGACGACAAGCAGTTACCTAATGTAGTGAACCGTGAAGAAGCACTTGCATTAAATGCCATTCAGACAACCTATAGTGTAGATGACAGATACAACGCCGTGACACATAGCTTTCTGCAATCATGTGTGGAGGTATTCACGGAAGCTCCTGTCACGTTGTTGCGTGAGCACTATCGTTGCCATCCCAAGATTATCGAATTCTGCAATCAACGCTTTTATAACGGTGAACTGGTGGCTATGACCAACGATAACGGTGAAGAGAATGTGTTGCAAGTAGTCCGTACAGCTAAAGGCAATCATGCGAGAGAGCATTTCAATCAGCGAGAGATTGATGTCATCACACAGGAAGTAATGCCAAAATATAAGGATATGGATAGCGTGGGCATCATTACTCCCTATCGAAACCAAGCGGAAGAAACAAACAAGGCATTGCCTAAAGAGTCGAATCTTGCCCAACTGATAACCTATATACAATATAACAATTTTGAGGTCAAAGAAAGCAAGCTCCACTCTGTGTTTGATTTGCTTTATAAGCAATACACCGCAGAGCGTTTGGCGCATGAAGCCACCCATCCTTCGGTATCGAACCATCTATCTGAAAACCTCGTTTATGAGGTTCTGGTAAAAGCTATTGCAGATTTGAATTTGATTAATGCGGAAGTATTATGTCATTATCCACTCTCTCGACTAATTGGCGATTGGAGTTTGCTTAGTGAAGAAGAAAAGGCTTTCGCAGAAAGTCCGTTTTCTCATGTGGATTTCCTTATCTACAATTCGCTCACCAAACAACCACTCCAAACGATTGAAGTTGATGGTTGGAATTTTCACCAGAAAAGCGATGTACAGCAATCACGGGATTCCCTCAAAGACCGATTGCTCAGAAAGTTTGGTCTTTGTCCGCATCGTATTTCCACTACAGAAACGGTGAATGTGGAAACGATAAAGAAAATCATTTTAATCAGTAGTTAAAAATCAAAGTTATGAGCAGATTAAGCAAACTATATCAGACAATGGAAAACCTAAAGGAATTAGGTTTGTCTATTAATGAAGATCTTATTCAAGAGGCAAATGAGTTAGAAGAAGAAATTATCAAGAAAGAGATTCTTCCGGTGTTGAGCAAAACAATAGAGCCGGCTTTGCAACCTGTAAAGCGTGAACTTGTTTTAGTTGTGGATTATGTGCCGGAACAGCCCTTGAGCGTTCATCTTAGCCGTAAGCGTAACTTTGCAGCGGAGTTGACGGATGCCAAGGAGATGGTGCTCGATCCGGAGGTAACACATCGGAATAATGGTTCTCGTCTGGATGAAAAGATAGAAAGAGGTCCGACAAGAGATATGACGGTTGTTTTTCCTGACGGAACTATAATAGCGGAGAAAACTGCTGTTGAAACACTTATAAATGTTGTCAAAAAAATAGGAGTGGCTGAGGTTCGCAAGGTGGTGGAAGAGTATAATCTCAAATTCTGCAAAGTACCCGTAATTTCAAACCGAAGGGATGCAAAGTACGGTAAAAGTCAGAAAGAATTGGGTGGAGGATGGTTATTGATTACCCATAGCAACAATCGTATGAAAAAGGCTTTTATCGAGAATGTTTCTGAAGTTTTACATCTCGGAATAAAGGTCACCTTAAAAGAATAAGAGAGCTATGGCAAAAAATATAGAAATACGAAATAGTACAGCAGAGTTCCTGATTTTTCAAATTGAGGGAAAAGAAAATGGAGTGCAGGTAATGTATCAAAATGAAACTATCTGGTGTACACAGAAAGCTATGGCGCAATTATTTGACTGCTCCACAGATAATGTCGGACTTCACTTGAAAAATATATATGAAAGTGGAGAGTTGGTACAAGTGGTAACAACCGAGTATTTCTCGGTTGTTCAAGTGGAAGGTGAACGTCAAGTAAATCGTAAGTTGAAATTCTATAATCTTGATGCTATCATTAGTGTTGGCTATCGGGTTAATAGTACTCGTGCCACACAGTTCCGGCAATGGTGTACATATGTGCTTCGCCAGTTTGCTATTCGTGGATATGTGATAGACAAGAAACGAATGGAGAATGGCTCGTTTATCGGAGAGGATTATTTTGAACATTTGCTTGCCGAAATTAGGGAGATAAGGTTGAGTGAACGACGCTTTTATCAGAAACTCACTGATATATATGCCACCAGTATTGATTATAATGTCAATGCACCAACTACGCGTGCATTTTTCAAAAAGGTTCAGAACAAGATGCATTATGCGGTGCACGGTCATACGGCTGCCGAGCTGATTGTTGATAGAGCCAATGCGGAACGAGAACACATGGGACTGACTACATGGGAGAAAGGTCCGCAGGGGAAGATAGTAAAAACGGATGTGTCCATTGCCAAAAACTATTTGCGAGAAAACGAATTGGAAGCAATGGGCAGGATTGTGAATGCGTTTCTTGATATAGCGGAAAATATGGCTAAACGTCACATTCCAATGACAATGGAAGATTGGGCAAAGCGTATTGACAAATTCATTGATGTGGCAGACCTCCCGATATTACAAGATAACGGAAACGTGTCAGCCGAATTTGCCAAAGAGTTCTCAGAAACAGAGTTTGAAAAGTACAGGGTTATTCAAGACCAACTGTTTCAATCCGACTTTGACCGATTCAGCGATGGTAATTCTCCCCCTTTGGATATTGATTGAATGATATAGAGTAAAAAGCAACGAGTTTCAATCCTGATTTTCAGGTTTAAAACTCGCCGCTTTGTAGTAATCTGCTATTTGGGCTTGTTCAATACTTTCGAAAGAAGTATCATTATGGTAATTCCAGCCGTAGCAATCAGAATAGTCCATAAAGCAGCCTTCCAAATCAATGCCGAGTGTAAAATCTCGACATTTGCTATTATGATGCTGGCGAAAAAAGAAGAGAAGGCAACCAGTATTATAATTGTGATGTAGAATGCGGTAGCCGGGATATGGATGGCATTGTCGGCTTTCTTCATTCTCCGCTCGGCTTCCTTGCATTTGCTCTCAATCTGACCAAGAAAATTGCAGAGAAGTGTTGCTCCAAATTCAACTGCCAACTTATGCATTTCTTCAGAAATGATAGGTTTGCACTCACGTATAGAACCGGACAGA
>ENA-ORKV01002108-ORKV01002108.1-human-gut-metagenome-genome-assembly--contig:-NODE-2108-length-12604-cov-3.307895_pt1 | contig 12604 bp, 9 predicted proteins | sample MGYA00243058_ERZ508805 | MGnify/ENA primary metagenome ERZ508805 (study PRJEB26277, sample SAMN04329770) | human gut metagenome | biome: human-associated habitat | host: Homo sapiens | place: USA... | reverse complement strand
GATCCATTTTTCTATTCTGTTACAAAGGGAAATATTGATTACAGCTATATTGAAGGTATCGTAGAATAACAAAAATTTCAGCTTGTCGAGCTGGAAAATTTGAATTTATGATAGCGGAACGAAATCTGTGGAGGGGGTGTTCTCATGAAATTAGTCAGTCCGAAAACATTGCTGGCATCGTTGCTGGGTTGCACATTTGTTGTTATGAAAGTGATGACTTTTGACGGGCTGGTGGATATGTTTTGGATCATATTGATCGGATACCTGACCGTTAAAGCCATAGTTACAGCGTTTTCCCAGGAAGCCTATGATGAGGATATAAGGCAGGCACAGCAGGGAAAGGTCTTGTACCGTGACCTGTTTGGCAAATTCGCATACATTGCAGCAGATGTCCCGATTCTTTTGATTCTTTTGGCGGGCCTTTTGGCTTCGGTCTGTTCCGTAACAACGCTACTCAGAGCCACCCTGATGGGACTTCTGCTGATTGCAGTGGGATATGCTATCTGGTTCAGTTGGTATGTTTCAAAGCATAAACGGCTGCGCATGAAAAACGGTGAGTGGGGTACAGGGATTTTAAGTGCAGAAGACGAGAAAGCGTGGAAACGCTCAAATTTGTGGCACGGTATAATTCTCGGAATTGCCGGGGTGTTGTTTGCTCTTTATCTCATTTTCGGAGATCCGAGGATTTATTTCAATAACGCCAAACTGGAAAAAACACTAACCGCTTTGGAATGTGACAGCATCACTTTGGAGGAGATTGTCCCCTTTGAATGGACCACTGTATATACCTTTGATCCCTATACCTCAAAGGAACGCATTGAGCGAGTGGTCGGTTCGAAAAGCCCCGCTTTGAAAGAAAGTGTCAGCGAGGGTATGAACCATGTTGTGTTTACAAACAGAGGGCGGGTTGTGGCCAGCATCTGTACCCATCCCGCAAGCACTGGGTACTATTTGAGCTTTACCGGCGGAGAAAATACATATTACAGTTATTCAGATGGTGGATATTCCCACATTGAGTACGGTGATGAGATTGTCTTTGAAGTAATGCAGGATGATGGATTTGTCAGGCTGTACGCTCGTGTTGAGGAATAATGTGTGGTCGCATATTGAATTATTAATGGAGAGGTGACAAACAAAGCGAGGGATAAATTCAAGTTTATAGTAGTAAAGGAAGATGAAGTACCTACGGTGCCAAAACGGTGCCAAGAACTTAAGCAAATAAAAATACAGTATGCAAAAACAGCAGTTTTATGCGGATTTTGCCACCCAAAAGCATAGAAAATATGCAGAAACACGGTATTCAAATAACGTGAAGGTGGACGTACAGTAGGATCTGGACGTGTTGCTACAGTTATCGAGTAATTTATAATTTTAAATTATATATTGCAGATTGTATTCCGCAATCCTTGAGCAATCAGGGGTTGCGGTTTTTTTTATCTAAAACAGTTTTTGCTGATGCATTTATTCTAAAAGAATGGTAAACTATTATCTAATGAGCCTGCAGGAAATAAAGAGGTAATAGGCAGGACTTACAGTAATATGATTGATTTAGAAAGAGGCAGAAGATGAACAATAAAACAACAAGAAACAGTATCCTGTTATTGGTAACGGCAGCCGTCTGGGGGGCTGCATTTGTGGCTCAGACAGTTGGTGGACAGACAATCGGAGCATATTCGTTTAATTGTGTCCGGTGTATTATCGGGGCACTGGTATTGATACCTGTCATGAAATTTTTAGATAAAAAAGATCTGTCGCCAAGAAAACCACAGACGAAAGAAGATTATAAACTGCTGATAAAAGGCGGAATCTGTTGTGGTGTAGCACTTTGTATTTCTACAAACTTACAGCAGGTTGGAATTTTGATGGGGGCAAGTGCGGGAAAAGCAGGTTTCCTGACAGCGGTGTACATATTACTGGTGCCGATTCTCGGATTATTTTTACATAAAAAATGTGGGATAAATATCTGGTTTGCAGTTGCTCTGGCACTGGTTGGACTGTATTTTCTGTGTATGCAGGATAAGAATGGATTTCAGCCGGCGGATCTGCTGCTTCTTTGCTGTGCACTCGGTTTTTCCATACAGATTTTATTTGTCGATTATTTTTCACCGAAGGTTGATGGGGTACGTCTTTCCATGATACAGTTTCTGGTAACCGGTTTGCTGACTGCGATTCCGATGTTTACAGTTGATATGCAGCATTCAATTTCGGGTATCGAAGCGTGGGCGTCAGCCTTTTTATCATGGTCAGCGTGGGTTCCGATTTTGTATGCGGGAATTATGTCATGTGGTGTGGGATATACGTTACAGATCATTGGACAGAATGGACTCAATCCTACAGTGGCTTCTTTAATCATGAGTTTGGAAGCCGTATTTTCGGCGGTATTTGGCTGGCTGATTCTTGGGCAGAAGCTGAGTATAAAGGAGATACTGGGATGTTGTCTGATTTTTTCGGCGATCATTTTAGCGCAGCTGCCGGTACAGCGAAAAGCAAAATTTGCAGGTGAAAGTTATGGGGAGAACAGGAATGAGTAAAAAATCGAAATATTTATGGAAAAAGATTATGATTTTAACATGGATGTTCAGTTTATTTCTTGGCATACTGGCAGGACCATGTGCGATAGACGCAAAGAATCAAAAAGAGAAAAAGGATTATGGCGTATTTTTAAGCATTGATTCGTCTCAGATAAAAAAGTTATACGGATATAGGCTGGTGGTCATTGATGCACAGTATTTTTCTGCAAAAGATATCCGTACCCTGCACAAAAAAGGTGTAAAAGTATATACCTACTTAAATGTCGGTTCCATCGAGAATTTTCGCGATTATTATAAGAAATATGAATATCTTACGATCGGAACTTATGAGAACTGGGAAGAAGAAAAGTGGGTAGATGTTTCGAATAAGGACTGGCAGAAGTTTATGGGAAAACTGTCGAAGAAGCTGCTGAAAAAAGGGGTGGATGGTTTCTTTATTGACAACTGCGATGTCTACGATTATGCAAAGACAAAGAAAAATTTTAAAGGACTGGCCAAAATACTGAAAAATATCAAACGTCTTGGAAAAGAAGTCATGATCAATGGCGGAGATGTTTTTGTGACAAAGTACAGAAAAACATACGGATCGGCGAAAGATATCATGACTGCCGTCAATCAGGAATCTGTGTGGAGCAGTATTCAGTTTGAAACGGGTACGTTTGGAAAACAGCCAGAAGATGTGCGCAAATACTTTTCCGATTATGTTCAAAAATGTAAAAAAGATAGAATGGAAGTCTATCTTTTAGAATACACGAAAGATAAAAAACTGATCAGACAAATTAAACAGTATTGCAGAAAAAATAAGTTTCATTATTATATATCGGATTCGATCGAATTGGACTAATAAACATGTATCATTCATGATTGTAAGGGGAGGAGTTTGAAAATGGAACAAAAAGAAATGGCAAAAACGAGACTGATTATTTATGTGCTGATGGCTTACGGTCTGACCTATCTGATGGGAATTCTGATGTGGTATGGCAGTACAAGGGGTTATGACCTTACGGTATTTCCAACAGCGCAGATGATGTATCCGGCAGCCGGTGTGATCATTGGACTTTTTCTGGCACACAAAGGAGAGAAAATCCTGCCAGCAGGTTTTTTTATTACGGTTCTGGCAACGACGGGTGTCCTGATCGTATTGGCACTTTTATCCGTATTTCTGCCGGTAAATGATTTGAACATTGCAGGGATGACGATGTCCGTTTATAATCTGATTTCCCAGTATATACTTATTATCGGGAGTATCGTGGCACTTGTTTTTCTTGCAGTAGCGGGAAATGAAAAGCGTGCGGCAGCAGGACTGACCAGACAAAACTGGAAAAGTGCTGTGCTCATTGTACTTGCGTTTGTGGGCATTTATATAGTAAGAACTGTAGTGTCTGTAGCGGTACAGGGTGTGTCTGACGGCAGTGGGATGCAGTATGTAAAAGAATGGGCAGCAATGTTTAAAAATCCAATGATGTGGCTGAATATTGCTGCACTTCCGATCAATTATTTCTTCGTGTTTATTGCATTTTTTGGAGAAGAATATGGCTGGAGATATTACCTGCAGCCGGTTTTGCAGAAACGGTTCGGACTTCGTGCAGGTGTGATCATACTTGGCGTTGTATGGGGATTATGGCATATCCCGGATGATCTGTTTTATTATACACAGACATCAGGAATCCAGATGATTTTTGCGCAGCAGATCACATGTATTTCACTTGGAATCTTTTTTGCATATGCCTATATGAAAACGCAGAATATCTGGGTGCCGGTCTGTCTGCACTATCTGAATAACAACCTGATACCGATCATCTCAGGAACGTTTTCTGCAGATGTTCTGGAAAATCAGACGGTAAGCTGGAAGGATCTTCCGGTTGCACTGGTGTTAAATGGATTGTGCTTTGGATTTTTCCTGCTTGCAGATGTATTTAAAAAGAAAGAAGTTCAGGAAGAGGAGTAATTTGAGTAAAAATTTCCTGTAAAAAGCAGATGGTGTCATATGAAAAAGCGCATGTACAGTAAAAACAGATCGTCGGAAAGATGATTTTACTGTATATGCGCTTTTCAGTACATGATAATAAAATGTTCGCGGAGCGTGTATTCTATATTTAAAAGCAACAGCTTCGCGGAAACATTTGGTTAAAACATAATTTTGGATCTATTCTTTAACAGTCTGGCTCCATTTACGATCAGAAGAATCCCGGCGGTGATTCCACCTGCAAGGACACAGATACCAACTGCCAGTGTGGAAGCTCCGGCAGAACCCATTGTCTTATAAATTTTCTCGTCCATCTTATTGCCCCCTTTGTTTGGATTTCTCATATTCTTAATGTATATTATTCTATCATTATTCTCATGAATATACAAACCCAGATTAAAAAATATCTGCTAAAAATTACAGTTTATCAGGTGCCCAGTCACCGAGAACCAGTTCTTTTGCAAAATATCCGGCTTGTTGTTCATTCAGATTTTGAACAAAATCAGCCCGGTCAGAAAGCGGACGGTAGTCAGAGGTGGCAGGGAAACTTGCGTATTCGGCATAATATACTGTGTCATGTGTATTTTCGCGGTTCCAGTCATGAAAACCGGCGGGATGGATATGCGCACCAAGTTCACAGGAAATCAGGATCGTTTTTGCATAGTCGCGCCATGGTCTGCCAAGATAGACGGAACCGGCAGGACAGTCTTTGGAGATGAACCGGCAGTCGGAAAAAATGTAGCCGTATTCCTGGCCTTCCGGTGTGGAGGCGGCAGTTACATAACCCTGGATAGGAGGGAGTGTATAATTTTTCTGAACCATATCTGAATTGGAATGACACAGTGCAGATGTATCACAACCGGAATCATGCAGGGTGGATGTAGTGGAAACTAAATCGGACTGTGCAGATGTTTTTGTGCGCAGCAGGGATTCTAAGGTACAGTGTTCAAAATATGCGGTGGCGCTTCCAAAAATAAAATCAATATCGCCGCAGATATAGCAGTTTTTATAATATTGTCTGCCATTGATACGCGGGGCAAACTGTTTTGGACCGATGAAACCGCCAGGCTGTCGTTCCTTTTCGGGAAGCGGTCCGGTAAAAAGTGTGTCCTGATGGCCGAGAAGGCGGCAGGAATCGATCATAAGACGGTCCCCGTCGGCATAGAGAGCGATCGCCTGTCCGTGTGTTGCGGAATCCCCGGAGGCATTTTCGATGGTGAGATGCTGGAGCGTTACATCATGTGTATCGATAAAGAGGGTATAAGTGCGGAATGTACCGCGCTTACTGCCATCTTCCATCAGATCCAGGGCATAATCATCATAGCTGATGACGGTGTGAGCACTGCTTTCGCCCATTCCGCGAAGTGTGATATATGGTTTATTTATGGTTAGTTTTTCATGGTAAATGCCCGGTGCAATTTCAATGATAACAGGTGTTGTGTTATTAGCAGGAATTTGTGCAAGGGCAGAGCCGATGGAGGAAAAATGTTCCGGGTTGTCGGAAACATGAAGTATTTTTTGCATGGGAAAAGCCTTTCTTTGTTTCTTAATATTTTCTGAGGATAGTATAACACAGATATTGCCTGGTTGAAATTAGGAAAGAGGATGATTATAATGGAAAGTAAAATAGGAAAAAAGTACGGTGGGAGGAGATTATGGAACTCAGTTATAAAGAAATCAGAGCACAGATCTGTGATGTGTGCCATAAGATGTGGCAGCTTGGATGGGTTGCGTCGAATGACGGAAATGTGTCGGTAAAACTTTCCGATGGCACATTTTTAGCAACGCCGACCGGCGTGTCAAAAAGTATGGTAACACCGGAAATGATCGTGCATATAAATAAAGCAGGAGAGATGATCGAAACTGTGGACGAGTACCGCCCGTCGTCCGAAATGCGGATGCATTTCAGATGTTATGAAGAACGCGAAGATGTCGGGGCGGTATTACATGCACATCCTCCGGTTGCAACGGGATTTGCCGTGGCAGACATTCCGCTCGATGAGTATTCCATGATCGAGACTGTGCTCGCACTTGGTTCAGTGCCGATTGCGCCCTATGCGACACCTTCCACAGATGAGGTGCCGGATGCCATTACCCCGTATCTGCAGGAACATGATGCGATCCTGTTAAAAAATCATGGAGCGGTAACAGTTGGAGCCGATGTTTATACGGCATATTACCGGATGGAAACGTTAGAGCAGTTTGCAAAAATAACACTGACGGCACATCTGCTCGGAGGTGCAAAAGAAATTGACCGGGAAAATATCGACCGGCTTGTGGATCTTAGAAACAATTATTATAAAATGAGTGGAAAACATCCGGGATATAAGAAATATAGTGGTGAGTCGCATTTTGCTTCGAAAAACAGGGAGGATTGCAGATGAGTACAGGCAGACATAAACAGGAACGCGGCGTTGGGCTGCAGCCATTGGATGAGATCAATGGATATCAGGTACGTCCGGGTTTTTATAACAGAGATGGTGCGACAGCAACCACAAGAGGTGTCAGCTTTACGATCCATTCCTTTGGTGCGACGGCATGTTATCTTCTGTTGTTCCGGCCGCAGGAAAAAGAGCCGTATGTGACCCTAAAATATCCGGAGGCTTATCATATTGGAAACACATATTCCATGTTCGTTTTTGGATTGAAAATCGAAGAGTTTGAATATGCGTTCCAGTTGGACGGACCTTATGATGAGAAGAAGGGATTATTATTTAAGAAAGAAAATGTTCTGCTTGATCCGTATGCGAGGGCAGTAACAGGACAGCGTAACTGGGGAGAACGCCCGGAAGGCGGAGCGGATTTTATTTATCACGCAAGGGTTGTGGAAAACAACTTTGACTGGGGAGATATCCGTCCGACGGAGCATCCGTTTGAGGATCTTGTTATTTATGAGATGCATGTGAGGGGATTTACAAAAGATGCATCATCGGGTGTTACACCGGGGGCAGAAGGCACTTATGAGGGACTGCGCCAGAAGATCCCGTATTTGAAGGATCTGGGAGTGAATGCAGTCGAGCTGATGCCGATTTTTGAGTTTGATGAGATGGAAAGCACCAGAGTGGTAGACGGAGAGCGCCTGTATAATTACTGGGGCTATAATACAGTCTGTTTTTTTGCGCCCAATACCAGTTATACCTCGGTGGTGGAACATAACCACGAGGGCGATGAGTTAAAAGAACTGATCTACGAGCTAAAGGAAAATGGAATCGAAGTTATCCTGGATGTTGTATTTAACCACACGGCAGAGGGAAATGAACATGGTCCATGTTTTTCTTTTAAGGGAATTGATAATGATATTTATTATATCCTGACACCGGATGGATACTATTATAATTTCAGTGGCTGTGGCAATGTCATGAACTGTAATCATCCGGCAGTAAGACGTTTTATCATTGACTGTCTGCGATACTGGGTAACGGAGTATCGTGTCGATGGTTTCCGGTTTGATCTGGCATCCATTTTAACCCGCGATGAAAAAGGGACACCGATGGCAGATCCGCCATTGCTTCAGGCGATTGCATGTGATGCCATTCTTGGAAAGGTCAAACTGATCGCGGAGGCATGGGATGCGGGTGGTCTCTATCAGGTTGGAAGTTTTCCGTCATGGAACCGATGGTCAGAATGGAATGGAAGATACCGTGATGATATCCGTCAGTTTTTAAAAGGTACGGATGGTATGGCAGGAACAGCAATCACGCGTATCACCGGTTCAAAAGATCTTTATCCGGAGCACCGCGGAGACAGTGCATCCGTTAATTTTGTCACCTGTCATGATGGATTTACATTGTATGATCTGTATGCCTATAATACGAAGCACAATGAGAAAAACGGCTGGAATAATTCGGATGGTGATAACAACGGAAACAGCTGGAACTGTGGAGCAGAGGGAGAGACAGATGATCCGCAGATCGAAGGACTGCGTCTTAGAATGGTAAAAAATGCATGTGCAACCTTAATGTGCAGCAGGGGACCTGCCATGTTTTATGCGGGAGATGAATTTTGTAATACACAGTTTGGCAATAATAATGCCTACTGCCAGGATAATATCATTTCCTGGCTTGACTGGACCAGACTGGAGAAATATCAGGAGATCCATGATTTCTTCCGGTATATGATCGCATTTCGCGAAAAATATCCGATTTTGCGCCGCTCCACGAAAAAAGCGCTCTGCGGCCTACCGGAGATCAGTATCCACAATGGTTTCCCGTGGAATGGGGGTACGGATTATACCAGTAAACTGATCGGTATCATGTATGCCGGCAGGGATGATGCGGATACCAGGGATGATATCATTTTCTATGGAATGAATGCATACTGGGAAACACTTGTGATGCAGCTTCCGGAACTGCCGAACAATCTGCAGTGGAAGATCTGTGTCAATACAAACATAGAGTATGAGGATGGAAAAGATGTGGAGGCACAGACCGAGTTTTATTATAAAAAAACATTGAAAGTTCCGCCGAGAAGTGTGGTTATTTTAGTGGGAGATTTGTGTGGGACATAAAAATGCGGCGGGTTACAGCCACCCGCCGTCTAATGTAATGATCTGCCCGGTCAGGTATTCATTTCCTGTGGCAAGCTGTACTGCTAGATGGGCAGTCTCCTCCGGCGTTCCAAATCTTCCTGCCGGGATCTCATCTGCAAGTTCTGCGCGTTCTTCTTCGGAAAAACAGGCATTCATCTGCGTATCAATGACACCACAGGCGATCGCGTTGACCTGGATATTGCTCGGTGCAAGTTCTTTTGCAAGTGCTTTTGTAAAGGAATTGATGCCGCCTTTGCATGCGGAATAAGCAACTTCACAGGAGGCACCGGCAATGCCCCAGACGGAAGAGATATTGATGATTTTTCCTTTCTTTTCGTGCACCATATGTGGGATTGCGAGCCGGCTGGTGGAAAAGACGGATGTGAGGTTTGTGGAGACAATGCGGTTCCAGTCATCGATCGACATATCCGTCAGCAGCCCGATATAGGAAATACCGGCATTGTTGATGAGGACATCCACTCCACCGAAGCGTTCTGTGATCTGTTCAAATAATTGTTCGACATATTCAAAGGAAGAAATATCGCCCACGCTGGCGAGCACTTCCGTGTGAAAAGTTTCTTCCAGTTCTTTTTTGAAATTTAAAAGTTCCTGTTCTGATCTGGAACAGGTAATGATCAGCCGGTCGCCCTCTGCGGCAAATGCGGATGCAATCGCGCGTCCGATTCCACGGGAGGCACCGGTAACTAGTACGGTTCTATTCATAAAAATCTCCATTCTTGTCCGTTACTGGAACATTTCCAGTTTGTGTTTACTCTATATTTGTATATTTTTTTATGTTCATTCTAATACATAGTATTTTGACTCATTTATGATGCCATTTGCCGTTCGTCAATCATGCAGGCATGTTGACTCACTTGCGCTCATTATATCATGTGCAAAAACAGCACATGATCCAATTCACCGTTCGTCAATCATACGAGCATGTTGACTCACTTGCGCTCATTATATCATGAAGCAATGCTTCATGATCGTGATCTACACTCGCTTCGCTCGGCAGTCTTATTATATCATGAATAAATCAATGAAACAATTTCAATGAAAATCTAAATGAAATTAAAATTGTAGATTTGCAGGGAAACAGCACTGTGTTAGAATTATTGCATAAAAATAATAGTATTGGAGGACTTATTTTGTGCTATATCAACGAATGATGAAGGAAAAACAAAAAGTGGAGGATCGGATCAATGACTTACAAAGCCAGATTGACGTGCTTCCATCAGGTACATTTTTCTGTACGAGAAATAATAAGTACTATAAGTGGTATTATACCGATAAGGGTAAAACAAAATACATTCCCAAAAGTGAACGAAAACTTGCGGAACAACTGGTAAAACGAAAATATTTAGAGAGCAGGCTGCGAAAATTTAAGCAGGAGGAGAAAAGGATAGATATTTATCTGAAGCAATATAGCTTAGATGAATTTTCTTCATATCATGTAGAGGAACATCCAGAGTTGCAGAAACTTTTGTCAGGAGTCTATGTACCGTTAAAGCAAGAACTGGATGAGTGGGTAAATGCTTCTTACACAAACAATCCGAAAGAACCACAAAAATTGATACATAAAACCATTCCCGGAATTCTGGTCCGGTCAAAATCTGAAGCTTTAATCATAAATGCGTTATTCGAACACAAAATCCCATTTCGTTATGAATGTTTATTACAGATTCAAAATGTTAGTGTATATCCGGATTTCACCATCCGTCATCCTGTTACAGGTGAAGTGTATTATTGGGAACATTTTGGAATGATGGATAATGAAAATTATGCTCATAATGTATATTCAAAGTTACAGTTGTAGAATCCTTTAGATTATGAGTATGTAGAACTACTGATTCAATATTATTTTACATGAACAATGTATAGGTATTCAAATGGGCGAAAGGTATATATATCAGAAACCAATAGTCCGAAATTTTATTGAATTATAGTATTTTTCAATCAAAATGGGTGAAAATTAGGTCGAAATACTTAAAATAGTCCATGAAAACGAAAAAACGAGGGCTATTTTGATGTTAAATGAAGAAATTCACCCATTTTGAAAATAAAAGAGGAGGATACATGAAAAAATGGGCAAAATATATGAATGCGGAAAAAAATAACCCAAAACATAAGCAATGAAGTGGGAGAACGGGCGAAATACACGAACGCTGAAAAAAATAGCCCATAACATATAAGACGGCTGCAGATAGTTGGATAAAGAAAACGGGTGGATCTGCTTAATGTAATAAAAGTGTAGCCCATCATGGTATTTAGTATAAACTGATATGAATAGTAATGTGTAAAAAGAAACAGCATGTTTTTACAGGATTAAATTTCATAGAAGGGTAGAATTTAACTCTGCAAGTGAGTTTAAGAGAAAAATTTGAAAAAATATAAAATTAGGTATGGACATTTCCGTAGAGATGTGATAATATAATCAAGCACGATTCAAGACGACTTGATTACGGCGCGTGGCTCAGCTTGGTAGAGCGCTGCGTTCGGGACGCAGAGGTCGCAGGTTCAAATCCTGTCGCGCCGACTATGAGATGGGAAGCCGTCAATCCTTGAGAGATCATGGGTTGGCGGTTTTTCTTTGTTTAAAATATATTCCCTATTTGTCATATCTATGTTATAATAAAAAATGTAACCGCTTACATAACGAGGAAAGAAGGAGGATTTCATAAATGAAGAAAAAAACAAGTCTTAGTGCGAAGCTGATCGCAGCGTTTATGGCTGCGATTCTTGGAAGTGTTTTGATCTGTGCACTTCTGACACACAGTAAAGTAGAGAGCGTGTTAAACAGTAACATGCAGCTTACGAGTGAGCAGACACTAAACAGTGCGATGACAAGTCTGCAGACATATGAGAAAACGATCAGTATACCGGTAGATCTTTTGACGAGAAAAGACAGTATCAAACAGCTTTTGCTTGAGCCGGAAAACTATGATAAATATATTGACAATGTAAACGACGAACTGGTTGCAGCCTGTAAAGTCGTAAATGGTTCGGTGCGTGCCTATTATGCTTTAAATGATGGCAGAACAATCACCGGATGGGTACAATACGAAGCTGACGGTTCAAAGACAGCGATGAACACGGTGGAAAATAAAGACCTTTCCGGGAAAGAATGGTACACCGCATGTCAGGGAAGAAAAGCAAAAGTAAATTCTATTTTCAGCTATATCACTGCGCCGTATGTGGATGAAGAAACCGGGGAGCAGATCATTACGGTATGTCAGGAAGTAAAATATAAAGATGTTGTCCAGGGCGTTGTTGCGATGGATATTGATGCATCTGCACTGGCAGACTATGTGGAAAATATCAGACTTTTAAATACGGGATTTGTTATGCTGGTAGATGAGCAGGGAAATATCACGAATGATTTCTCTTATATTGTAGTTAATCTTTCCGTGAAAAATCAGAGCGATAAAAAGATAGAGAACGATCTTATCTGGGGTTATATTCGACTGAGATTCCTCTTTCCACCATCAGAATATGAGGACTATGTGGGAGAAGTGTCTTATCTAGGTGAAGAGACACCAACGGTTCTAAATCATAAATACTATACTCAGACTTTTG
>ENA-ORKV01002099-ORKV01002099.1-human-gut-metagenome-genome-assembly--contig:-NODE-2099-length-12652-cov-5.835706_pt1 | contig 12652 bp, 16 predicted proteins | sample MGYA00243058_ERZ508805 | MGnify/ENA primary metagenome ERZ508805 (study PRJEB26277, sample SAMN04329770) | human gut metagenome | biome: human-associated habitat | host: Homo sapiens | place: USA... | reverse complement strand
TGATACAGTATATAAATCTCTCCCAAGTGACTTACAAAATGTAATAATTTCAACAAAAGTAATCTCCGGACATGGAAGCACAAGCGGAGAAACAAACTTTGAAACCCAAGATAAATTATATTTGTTATCAAATGAAGAAATATGGGAAGATTTTGCAAGTTCTTCGAAGGCTCAATATGATACATCAGTAGGAACATCAAAACAATTAGATTATTATAAAAACCAAAGAGTAACAGAAAATAATTATGCAGGATCAAACAAGCAATATAATGGAAGTAATTCATGGTGGTGGCTTCGTTCAGCTATTTCTCATTATGCGGATAACTTCATTGGCTATGGGGCTGGTGGTAATTGGGACAACCAAAATGCGAATAAAGTCCTGGGCGTCTCTCCAGCATTTAGACTACAAGGACCAACAGCGTTCCAAAAAGATGACTGGTCAACAATAGCAGCAAATGTAAAATCAGGAAATACAGATAAATATAAAGTAGGAGATACAAAAGAAGTAGACTTAGGAACTTTAGGAACACATATAGTAAGAATAGCAAATAAAAGTGAATGTACAACAGAAACAAGTGAAACAGCATGCGGATTTGTAGTAGAATTTGTAGACATAATTCAGAACTACGAACTTTTATAAATGATACAATATATAAATCACTTTCAAGTGATTTACAAAATGTAATTACAACAACAAAAGTAATATCAGGACATGGAAGTACAAGTGGCGAAACCAATTTTGAAACCCAAGATAAATTATATTTGTTATCGGGTGAAGAAATATATGGTGATTATCCAAGTTCAATTGATACAGCTGTAGGAACATCAAAACAATTAGATTATTACAAAAATCAAGGAGTAACAACAACTAATTACGCAGGAGCAATAAAACAATATAACGGAAATAACCTTGAATGGTGGCTTCGCTCGGTTTATTCTAATTCTACGTATCGCTTCCTTACTGTCAGAAACAACGGTCCCTTGAGTAGTGAAATTGCGATTGACTCTCTTGGAGTCTCTCCAGCATTTAGACTACAAGGACCAGTTCCAGTATCGTTTTCTGAAGATTCATGGCAAACAATACAAAAAACTGTAAAAGCAGGAAATACAGATAAATATAATGTCGGAGATACAAAAGAAGTAGATTTAGGAACTTTAGGAACACATACAGTAAGAATAGCAAACAAAAGTGAATGTACAACGGAGACAAGTGAAACAGCATGTGGATTTGTAGTTGAATTTGTAGATATAATAGAAAAACATAACTATAATAAAGCAGATACAACAAATCCATATGGAACAAATGTAGGCGGATGGAGGGATTCAGAGTTACGTACATATATAAATGATACAATATATAAATCCCTTCCAAGTGACTTACAAAATGTAATAACAACAACGAAAGTAATCTCCGGACATGGAAGTACATCAGGAGAGACAAACTTTGAAACCCAAGACAAATTATATTTGTTAAATGCCCAAGAAGTTTGGAGCACTAATGATTATGATACATCAGTAGGAACATCAAAACAATTAGATTATTATAAAAATCAAGGAGTAACAGAAAACAATTATGCAGGAGCAAAAAAACAATATAATGGAAGTAACTATTATTGGTGGCTTCGTTCGGCTGAATCTAACGCTACCGACATCTTCCTTTTTGTCAGCGATAGCGGCTACAGGAGCAGCTACGGTGCGAACGGTTCCTACGGAGTCTCCCCAGCTTTCCGAATCGCATAACAATGCAGATATAGAAAAATATAAAATTTGGTGTAAGTAGGTGTAGATGCAAACACTAAACCGATAAGTTATTTATACGTAGGCGTACTACGAGCAATGCGAGCAAAGCCAGTATAAATAACGTTATAAAAAAAATAAAATAAAATAAGTCACTTAAATAAGTGGCTTTTTTTCTTTGATAATATGATATTATTATAATATAGAAATTAGGGAGATATAAATGAAAGTTTTAAGTATAAAAGAACCATTTGCAAGTTTAATTAAAAGTAAAATTAAATTTATTGAGACACGTAGTTGGAAAACAAATTATAGAGGAGAAATATATATTCATGCAAGTATAAGTTCATGGAAAATATTAACTGAAAGAGATGAAAAATTAAAAAAATTATTAAAAGATAATACTCTTCAATATGGTAATATAATTTGTAAATGTAATTTAGTTAACTGCGTTTACATGACTAAAGAATATGTAGAAAATATAAAAAATAGTAATCCTCAGGAATATCTTTGTGGAGACTTTCAAGAAGGAAGATATGCATGGGTTTTAGATAATATTGAATCAATTGAACCAATAAAAGCTAAAGGAGTACTGGGAATATGGAATTATTATAATGAATATGAAATAATGGATTTAATGAAAGATATTGAATATGGTTGGGTTGATGAACAAAACAATAAATATATGAAAGTTGATGATAGTTTTAAAGATAAATATATATTACAATCTCCAAAAGATATTTTAAAATCCAAAGTTGGTGTTTGTTGGGATCAAGTTGAATTAGAAAGATATTTTTTTAAGAATTATGTTCCTAGTGTAAAAACATTTTTTATAGTATATGATGATAATGATAAATGTCCAACTCATACATTTTTAACATTTGAAGAAAACAATAAATTTTATTGGTTTGAACACTCATGGGAAATATTTAGAGGTATACATGAATATGCATCTTTAAATCAATTATTATTAGATATAAAAAATAAATTTATATCAAGTGAATTACATGGTAATTATGAAAAAACAAATCTATATATTTATGAATATTTAAAACCAAAATATCATATTGGAACACAAGAGTTTTTTAATCATTGTAGTTCAAATATTAACATTAATAATATATAATTATAGATATTGAAATGGTGGTGAAAATATGAAAAAAATCTATATTATAACTGGTGCAAATGGCTTTTTAGGTAATAATATTATAAGAAAATTACAAGGGGATAATGAAAATGAAATAAGAGCATTAGTTTTAAAAGGAGAATCCACAAAATCGATAGAAGATTTAAATTGTAAAATATATTATGGTGATATTACTAAAAAAGAAACATTAACAAAAATATTTAGTAATGTTGATAAAAAAGAAGTATTTGTTATTCATTGTGCTGCTGTTGTTTATATAAAATCAAAATATAACCCAATTGTTTATGATGTTAATGTTAATGGAACAAAGAATATAGTTGATAAAGTTTTAGAAATAAAAGCTAAACTTGTTTATGTTAGTAGTGTTCATGCAATTCCCGAAAAAAGAAATTTTGAATTAATAAGTGAAACAACTGAATACGATTCTTCTAAAGTTAAAGGATTATATTCAAAAACAAAAGCAGAGGCAGCAAAATTTGTAATGGATGCAATAAAGAACAAGGACTTAAATGCATGCATTATGCATCCGTCAGGTATAATAGGCCCAAATGATTTTAGTAATACGCATTTAACTCAGTTAATAAAAGAAACAGCTAATGGAAAACTATTTGCATGTGTAAAAGGAGGCTATGACTTTGTAGACGTTAGAGATGTATCAGATGCCATTATTAATGCTTGTGAAAGAAATAACAAAGGTAAATCTTATATATTATCTAATAAATATATAACAATTAAGGAAATAACTGATTTGATTTGTAATTATTTAGGAAGAAAGAAAATTAAAATTGTGTTGCCAATTTTTATAGCAAAATTAATTGCACCATTTTTTGAAATTTACTATAATATAAAAAAACAAACTCCTCTTTTTACGAATTATTCCTTATATACATTGTCATCTAATTCTAATTTTAGTAATAAGTTAGCAAAAAGAGAATTAGGATTAAAAAATCGAGATATAAAAGAAACAATAGAAGATACAATTAATTGGTTAGAAAATATTAATAAGTAATTAGAATAAATGTATTATCTGATAAATAATTTGATAAATATTCTTTCTTATGTTAAAATATTAACTTGGTTAAGAAATTAGGGGATAAATGTGAAAAATTTTTGTGTGCAAAAAGAAAATGCTTTAAAATATATACTAGAACTTTTAAATATATATAAGGGAGAAACTATAAAGTTAGAAAATGCTAGATATCATCATAATACAGATTATAAAGATGGTAAAAATGTAGTTGAAAATGGAATTTTAACAATGAAAAACTTAGCAGCAAAAGGTATTATAAATTTAAGTGAAGAACAACTTAAAACTATGGATGATACTACTTCCCATGTAAATGGAATTAATGGTGTATCTTTAGCTGTTGTAGGTTTAACGGATTTATATAGAGATGAGTTTGAATATGATCCATTTATGGATTCTAAATTAGATGTAATAGTTGATTCAAGTATTCGTGCCCGTAGAAATAGTACTAACTATGGAAATGAATATATAGCTGATGGAAATATTGATGTTTCTTATATAAGAGCAATTGATATAAGACTTGAAGAATGCATAAACAAGGTCTTAAATACAGAAGATGAGAAAATTATAATTGAAATGGTTGAAAGATTTAATTACTTAATAGAAATAGCATCATCATTAATAAATTCAAATATCTTACTTAGAGAAGTATCGTTTGAACAATACAAAGTTTTAGATAAAGAAAATATTGCTAAGTTAAATAAAATAACAATATAGTAGGAGATGACTTTATGTTAAATGACAAAGAAAAAAAATACTTAAAATTAGTTTATAAACAATATTGTGATGCACTTGGTTATGATTATCAAGAAGAATATAAAGACAGTGAACTTGTGAGTTGGATTTTAAAAAGAAAAGAACTAGGTGAGTTATATTATTTACATTTACAAAATTTAGGTTTAAAACCTAGAATAGATGATACAAATACGATTGAAGTAAATAAAGGAAAATATGACAGTGTAGTTGATAAAACTAATATGACAATTATTACTCCTTATAATGATTCGTTTACAAAAAAGGGAAAAATAATACCAGGAAAATTTCAAGTTAATTATTCAACTCCAACAATTGTTACACAAAATAGAGTTTTAGATTTAAGTAAACTTACAAATTATAGAATTATGACTCATAATCCTTATCATAGTTATGATATAGAAGGATGGGAAAAACTTCCAAATACTGGTAAGAATGACATCTTAATAGGTGTTTTTGGAGAAATACAAGATAAAGATTATCAAGCAAAGCTAGAATATTTAAAACATATCAAGCAACTACTTAGAAGTGATTCTTATATATCGGATAGCTTTACTATAAATGATGCATATTTTGGATATGTAGCTACTAATACTAAAAATGACTATAACGAAATAACGAAAATTTGTACATTAAAAGAGGAATATAAAATAGATCTTTAATTATTATTTCTATTAGTTATCAGTAAAAATAATAAAAGAGTAAAATAAAAACAATTATTAGGCGGATAATATCCAACTTATAATTGTTTTTTTTATTTCAAAATATTCTTCTTCTTCAAATTGCATATTTGCAATACAATATTTTTTATTTGCAATATGAGAACAAAATTTAATTTTAGTTCCATATAAAATTAAGTCATTCATTTCTACTATTTCGTATTCCATTTCATCAGTTACATTGAATTTTTCTTCAAAAATTATTCGAGGAAAATTTTCTAATTTTGAGAGTTTATTTACTTGGCTAGGTTTAATATCATGAAAATTTTCAAATGCCCTTGAAAAAGAAGTGGCAGTTCCATATTGATATTTTATAGCTAGATCAACTATTTTACTGTTTGAGTTATAAAGATCATAGCCTGCATAAGATAATCTTCTTTTTCTTATATATTCGGAAAGAGAAATGCCACATAGTAAAGAAAAAATTCTTTGCATTGTATAAGAGTTTACTCCCATCATTTTAGCAAGAACATCATAATCAATTTTTTCTTCAATATTATCATCTATATATTTTGTTATATCATTCAAGCATTTGTAAATATTCAAAATAATCATCAATTAAATTATATCATGTAAAATATTTTATTTTATTAGTTTGAGCTTAAAGAAAAATAAAAAAATTACAAATTAAAAGTAGACAATGTCTAATTTTTGTTATATAAATATAAATGGTGATTAAATGAGAAATAAAGGATTTATAGAAACAAATGAAACCGGTTGGGATAATTTAATAAAATCTGGTAAACCTTTTTCAAATACTATTTTACCTGAATATGGACCTTTTTTAAAACGTAATGAAGAATCTTTAAATTTATTTAAAAATATTAAAGGAGCAAGCGTTTTAGACTTAGGTTGTGGAGCAGGAGAGTCTCTCAAATATTTATATAATAAGGGTGCGTCTACTGTTTGGGGTATAGACATATCAAAAGAACAAATAAAAAAAGCAAAAGAAGCATTTAATAATTTTAAAAATAATTTTTATGTTTCTCCTATGGAAATAGAAGTAGATATTCCAAAGAATTATTTCGACTATATAATTTCTATATTTAGTATAGGTTATACTTCTGATTTAAAGTCTACTTTAAAAAATGTATATAATTATTTAAAAGAAAATGGCTTATTTATAATTAGCTGGACTCATCCTTTTTATTATTGTTTAGATTTTTTTAATGGAGACGTTATAGTTGACAAATCTTATTTTGATGAAGAAAGTGAAGTTATTAGCAAGGGACCAGATAAAATAAAACTAATGCAAAAAAATTTAATGATTTCAACAATTATAAACGAAGCAATAAAAGTAGGATTTAACGTTGAAAAGATATTAGAAGAAGAAACAGAATTAAAAGATGATGTTAATGGTTATATAAGCAACTTTTGGAAAAAAGAAAAAACTACTAATTGTCCAAGTACTATAATTTATGTATTTAAAAAGAAAAATTAATGATTTTTTAGTCATCAATATAAACTAAATCAGAATTAGTAAAAGAAACAATTATTTCCTCTTGCTTAAATTCTTTTTTTATTCTAGTAGCTAACATTATTAATACATCACGATAAGTTTTATCGTCATGACAAAAATTGTTATTTCTATCTCCCATATAAGTAAATGTTGCTTCTCCTCCATATGGACATTTCCATTCATTTTTATATAAAGCATAGTTTTTTATTAAAACACCAGAAATATATATTCCAGTTTCTTTCTCAATTTCTTCAGTAAACATTTTTATTTTTTCAGCTACTTCATCCTTATTAGAATTAGTATTTTCTTTAGAAAATCCTTCATTTACTCCAAAGGTTAAAAAATAATGTGTAGATTGCATAAAATTACCTCCAATTAAAAAAATTATAACATTATTAAATTATGTTGTAAAAGAATAAAATATGGTAAAATGGAGTTACTGAAGATTAAGGAGATATAAATGAAAGTTTTAAGTATAAAAGAACCTTTCGTTAGTTTAATAAAAAATAAAATTAAGTTTGTTGAAACACGTAGCTGGAAAACTAATTACCGTGGAGAGATTTATATTCATGCAAGTCTTAGCCCTTGGAAAATTAGTACTGAAAGAGATAAAAAATTAAAAGATTTTCTAGGTGATAAAAATCTTGAATATGGTAACATTATTTGTAAATGTAATTTAGTTGATTGTATTTATATGACTAAAGAATATGTAGAAGAAATGAAAGAAAATAACTATCAAGAATATTTATGTGGAAATTATCAAGAAGGAAGATATGCTTGGGTTTTAGATAATATTAAACCAATTGAACCAATTAAAGCTAAAGGTGAACTTGGCATATGGAACTATTATAATGAAAATGAAATAATGAATTTGATGCAAGATATTGATTATGGTTGGATAGATAAAGATAATAATAAACATATGAACATTGATGACAAATTTCAAAATGATTATATTTTACAATCTCCTAAAGAAGTTATAAAAAATAAAGTTGGCTGTTGTTGGGATCAAGTTGAACTCGAAAGATATTATTTTAAAAACTATGTACCAAATATAAAAACATTCTTTTTAGTTTATGATGGTGGAGATAAATGTCCGAGTCATACATTTTTAACATTTGAAAAAGATAATAAATATTATTGGTTTGAACATTCTTGGGAGATTTTTAAAGGAATACATGAATATAATACTTTAAAAGAATTGTTATTAGATGTCAGAGATAAATTTATTTCAGTTGAATTACATAACGATTATAAAAAATTATTTCTTTTATTACATGAGTATACAAAACCTAAATATCATATTGGAACACAAGAGTTTTTTAACCATTGTGATTTTGGTGCATATATTGACTATGATGAGTTATAAATTTTTTAGAAAGTAAAAATGAAATATATATCTAATTATTTTAAAGATTGGAATTTATTTGAAAAATTATATTTATTTGTTGGTATATTAGTGGAAATATAAAAGAAGATACTCTTGAAGAAATGTATAATTCAGAGTATTTTAGCAATATTAGAAAATTTAATGCTGATAACTCTTGTTCTTCTTGTGAACAATACTCTATATGTAAAAGCGGTTGTATAGGACAAAAGATAATTGCTAATTATACTGAAAGTGATAATAAAGTTTTAACTTTAAAAAGATGCATTAACTTAAGAAATCCAAAATGTATGAGGTAAATATGAAAAAAAGACAAGAAGTTTATGATTTATATTGGTATTTTGCTTGTGAAAGACAAAATATTTTTATAAAAAAATTAAATGGCGAACCTGCTCCATGGACTAATGATAAAATCTTACAAGAATATAAGTTTTGTAATAGTTATAGAGTTAATGATAGAGTTAGCCAGTATTTATTAAAAAACGTAATTTATAATGGTAAAAGTTATACTGATGAAGATATGTTATTTAGAATATTGTTATTTAAACTATTCAATAAAGAATCTACTTGGGAATTATTATTAAATAATTTTGAAGATATTACCTTAAAAACTTTTGATGTAAAAGCTTATTCAAAAACATTAGAAAGTGCGATATTAAATGGAACTAAAATTTATAATGATGCTTATATTAGCTGTGCTAATAAAGCATTTGGTTATGATAGAAAACATGAAAACCATTTAGCACTTTTAAATAAAATGTTTAATGAAGATAAAATGCAAAGTAAAATTGTTAAATGTAAAACTATGGAACAAGCATTTAATATAATTAAAATGAATAATGAGGATATAATTAGGTACATGTATGAACATCAAGACGAAGAGTTTAAAAGACTAAATTTAGATTTTAAAAAAATTGGTAATAGGCCATTACAACTTATTGATTGTCAAAATATATTTTGTGAATTAGATAAATATTGTAGACAAGCATTACCTGATTTAAAATCAAATAGAACTAAAATCAAAAAACATTATGTACCCAAAAAAGAAAGAATAGAATATATTTATCCAAAAAAATGGAAGATATAGAACACAGGAATGACAAAATGTATGTATACTAATTACAACTTATTAAAAAATAAAGAAATAATTGCAATTTTAGATGGAGATTTTTAAATAGAAGAAGTTGATGGTAAAAGAATTGCTATGCCATATTTAAGTGAACCAATGCTTTGTGAACTTTCACAAAAGTTTGGATGCTATCAAGAATATTATTGGGAAAATAGTTCTAAAACAAATTTAAGTAAATGGTAGTAAATGGATAAAAGAATCAACAAGTTATTATCTGGTCTTGAAAATATTGTTCAATCAATTGCTGAAATGAGAAATAATGGAAGTGATTCACATGGCCTTGGAAGTAAGAAAGTAAACATTCCAGACTATCATGCTAGATTAGCATTAAATTTTTCTTCTATTATGGCTGAATTTATTCTTTCTGTATCACAACATTCAAGGTGATAAAAATATAGGGTATGGGAATTCCAATATAGAATTTGTATAGGAGTACAAATTCAGTGCTGGCTAGACACGACTTTTACTCCCATATTAAGAAAAATAAAAAAAGAGGATTAAATTATTTTTATAATTTTTTTCTTTTTTTTGAAGATTATTTATACAAAAACATATTCATTTAAGACAATTTCTTCTGATGTGTTTTTATAGTTGTCCATTAATTTTGTCCATTCTAATGGATTTAAATTCAAGCATGAGAAAAGTCCTCCTTTCTAAAAAGAGAACTTTTTAAGTTTTATATAAAATAAAAACTTACGAACAATTAAGTCCGTAAGTTGATTTTAAATGGAGCCCTTAAGGTTCTGGTAAAACAATTATTAAAAGCAACAATTTATATGTAGTAACAACTGCTAACTAAAATTAGTATAACATGATTTTAGCAAAATTAACCAACATTTTAATATCTTAAGTAAATAAAATGATATAATAGGAACTGAAAGGCAAATAGTAATTTGAAAGTGAGGTAAATATTATGATATTATAAATGCTTTTAATAAAACAGACACAATTATATGTAAACAATCTAATAATATAATGGGCTGGAGATATTGTTTACTTATATGTAGCTGCACCTATTTCAGCAATCCTTTATAAATGTGAAGTTTTAGAAACAGATATACCTTATGAATATAAAGATAAAAATGTTGCAATGAAAAAAGTAATGAAAATAAAGTTATTAAAAAGGTATAAGCAAGATGAATTTACTTTTGAAAAATTAAACAAGTATGGAATTAAGTGGGTTAGAGGACCTAGAGGTCTTAAAGATATATTAAGTAAGGACTTAAACCTATAAGTAGTAAGGAAATGATAATAAAATGAATGATATATGGAATCCTTGGCATGGCTGCAAAAAGTATAGCGAGGGTTGTGAAAATTGCTATATGTATTATTTAGATAGCCAAAGAGATAAAGATGGAAGCGATATTTATAAAGTAAAAACTAACTTTAATTTGCCACTTAAAAAAAGTCGAAATGGAGAATATAAAATACCAAGTGGATCAGTTTTAAGAGTTTGTATGACAAGTGATTTCTTTTTGACCGAAGCAGATGAGTGGAGAAAAGAAGTATGGGAAATGATTAAACTTCGTCCTGATATTACTTTTTGGCTACAAACCAAAAGAGCTGAAAGAGTATTAGATAATTTGCCTAGTTGGTGGGGCGATGGATTAGAAAATGTAATAATGGTATTTACAACAGAAAATCAAAAAAGAGCAGATGAGAGATTACCAATTCTATTAGATTTACCTTTCAAACATAAAGGAATAATGTGTGCTCCAATGATTTCAGAAATAACATTAGACCAATATTTAAGTACAGGAAAATTTGAAATTGTATTAGTTGATGGTGAAAACTACGAAGGAAATAGACCTTTATATTTTGATTGGGTAAAGAAAATATATGATGAATGTGTAAAGTATAATATAAAGTTTGATTTTTGTGGTACTGGAAATGTTTTTATAAAAGATGGAAAAACATATAACATTCCAAAAGCATACCAAAGAGTTATGGCTTTAAAATCAGAACTACAAAATCCTTTAATCTATAAAGAAAAAGATATAAAAATTCAGCCAAGATGTAAAACTTGCAAAAGAAGATTTAGTTGTAATGGTTGCAAGTGGTGTAGAAAATGTAATTGGAAGTAGGAAAAATTATGAATTTTGAAATTGATAAAAAACAAATTGAAATATTTTATAACGAAACAGAAAACAAGAAAATTCCTGTGATAATACTTAATACTTTTAGTGGAGAGGGTAATAAGGTTTGGGAAGAATGTAAAAAATTAAATGCAAAAGATTTTATTTTAGTAGCTATTTCAAAGATGAGTTGGAGCAATGATATGACCCCTTGGGAATGTCCACCTTTATATAAAGGAGATAGTTATTGCAAAGGATATGCAGATGAATATTTAAAGCTAATAGAAGATGAGATTATACCAAAAGTAGAAGGTTTTATTACAAATGAACTTCAAAAAGAAATAGGATATTGGGTTTTAGCAGGGTATTCTTTAGGTGGGTTATTTGCTCTATATTCAGGCTATAAAACAGATATATTCAAAAGAATTGTATCAGCTTCAGGTTCTATGTGGTATCCTAATTTTGAAAAATATGTCAAGGAAAATGAAATAAGTAAAAATATAGATAAAATATATTTTTCACTTGGAAATAAAGAAAAAAATTCTAAAATAGAAATATTGCAAGCAGTAGAAGATAAAACAAGAAAAATTCAAGAATTTTTGTATTAAAATATTGAAACATTATACGAAGAAAATGAAGGAAATCACTTTAAAGATGGAGTCTTAAGAATGGCAAAAGGAATTAAATGGATTTTAGAATAAATGGAGCTTTAATATGGTAAGAAAAAGAGGTTATAAAGGTCATAGCCTAGTAGAAAATGTAGATGATTACACAGTATTAGATATAGAAACAACAAGTTTGGATTCCTATTATGGAGAAATACTTGAAATAAGTGCAATAAAAGTAAGAAATTAAAAAGAGATAGAATATTTTTCAGAATTAATAAAAATAAATAATGAAGTAGGCTACTTTACAACAAGATTAACAGGCATTACAAACGAAATGATAGAACAAGAAGGAAAAGATTTAGTATATGTTTTGTATGAATTTAAGAAATTTTTAGGAAATGACATTATTATTGGTCATAATGTTAATTTTGATATTGATTTTATTTATGATAGTATGGTAGATAATTTAGGAGAATATTTATCAAATGACTATATTGATACATTAAGAATATCAAGAAAATTATTACCAGAATTAAAACATCATAAACTAGATAATTTAATAGATTATTTTAATTTAACTAAAAGAAATGAACATAGGGCATTGAACGATT
>ENA-ORKV01002097-ORKV01002097.1-human-gut-metagenome-genome-assembly--contig:-NODE-2097-length-12658-cov-3.110325_pt1 | contig 12658 bp, 13 predicted proteins | sample MGYA00243058_ERZ508805 | MGnify/ENA primary metagenome ERZ508805 (study PRJEB26277, sample SAMN04329770) | human gut metagenome | biome: human-associated habitat | host: Homo sapiens | place: USA... | reverse complement strand
GGTCTCTGCTCTTAGTATAACTATCAATAAAATCTTATGTCAGTTTTTTGAGTTTACACAAAACTTGAAACGGTCTCATATCACCGCATGGAATAACCTATAATGGTATTCTTAAAATCTCCCCCGTCCCTGTTTTGTGAACAGAACCCGGAGGAGAGAGCTTTTCTGTGAATGAAATCCACGGGAATATATTACTGGATTGCCGCACTGCACAGGGTATTCAGATAATCGGTCAGTGCTTCCTCATCGGCTTTGGCACGGAAGTTATCGCCAAGCTGCTGTAGAAGCTCTTCAATCTCACGACAGTAGGACCGGTACTCGTCATGTGCGGCTTTGAAGAAGGTGTGGGCGTGTTCGTTGAGATCACCTTCCATCTCGCTGATCGGTGTGTGGATATCGGAGATGGTGTACTGTATGCTGCCGCTCATCAGTGTTTCCAGAGATCGCCAAAAACCACCTTCCATCACACGGTAATCGTGTTCTTCAATCTCAACCTGATCCAGAAAGTACTGGAACCGGTACATGGCATAGTAGTCGGTGTTGTCAGACAGCTCGGTCTGGAACAGTTCCAGCAGATTTTTGGTGCTGTGGGTGATCTTGTCCTTGAGCGGCTGGAAGCAGTCTGGTTTTCGGTGAAGCTCGTACAGTTTTTGGAGTGCATCCATGATCTGCGGTGTGAAAAGCTCCTGAATGTATGTCCCATAATATGTTGCGGCGTATTTTGCAATGCATTTGGAATTGCCCGGAGTGACATAGGCGGAGGCTGTGTTGTATGCTTTTTCGAGTGCTGTCTTTTTGGCAGCAGCGCATTCGGAGCGGCTGTTATAAAATTTTCCCATGACAGATGTGTTGAATGGGAGCGAGTAAACCTCGTAGATTCGGTTCGCTTTCAGTGTATTATGAAACAGCGTGGCGAGAGCGGAATGGGACTCGTGTAAGCTGTCATATCCGTTGGCGGCGGCTGCCTGACTGGCGGCAAGACTTGTGTCCGGATTCTTTGTGACCGGCAGAGTGATGTTTGTCACGGTGATGCCTGCTTTGGAATACTGCTCATTGGTAAATGGATTGTCGATCTGCACATCGCCAATGCCAATATATTCATGTCCGGGCTTTGAGATCGGAATCGAGAAACTGTTACTGCAAAGATAGATCTGCGGCTCATCGGCATCAATGAGAGAGGCAAGCTCTTCCTGATTGATTGCAATGATGTCCAGCTTTTTGAGAAGTGACTGATCGGCACCGGTATCCTTAAGAACCTTCTGCAGAGTTTCCTCTTTGGCTTTTAAGATGTTCCGGTCTTCGGCAGACATTTCGATGTGATCCGGATAATTGACATCAAAGATGACACAGAGCTTCCGGAAGCAGTTTTTGTCGGCAGGATCAAGTGCGCGTAAGCGGTCAGCCTGCGTTTCGTAATAATGCTGGCAGAGCCAGGTAAGAAGTCTGCCGTCCGAATAGAAGGACAGGATCTCGTTCCGGTTGAAATGCTCGCGCAGTTCATTTAAGGAATGGATCGTCGTCCCCTCGAGTGTCAGAATGACTTTTTCTTCCGTGGTGGCAGTGCTTTGTGTGAGGACAGGATTTAATAATTGATTGATCATAGTAGGTTCTCCTTTCAGTAATCGGTTTTTGTTTTGAAAAAGCCGGCATGTTTTGTTGGTTGGTAGCTGTATCATAGGATTTCATCATGACAAAATGTGTCAGTCTCAAAAGAATTTTTAAAGAATAACTAAGACTTCCCATACCTCAAATTGATGTATGCCCATAATATTTCTTATGTCCGGTTGCTTGCAATGGCATTTTGCCTGCCAATGCATTAAAAATCCGTGAACTGTGACTAAAAAATTGTCTTGTCACTTACGGATTTCGAAAAGACTAATTGCTTTGCTGCTTTGATTTTTGATAAACACATCCTTCCGTATTCGCCCCAAGGTGGGATTCGGATGTTTCGAGAGGCACTTGCACCCGCCGGTACTTACGCCCCAGGTTTTAGAAATATATATAATCTTTTTAGTACTTGGGGCGTTATGTACCGCTGCGTGGTGCAGTGGTAGCGGGAGCGTGCCGTCTGAAACAGCTGAGCCCACCTATGGGGCTCAGTCGTACGGATGCGTATTTATCAAAGCATTGCAAAGCAAAGTCTTTTCAGAAATCCTACTGATCTGCGTCAATTTTTTAGTCACAGCTCACGGATAAATATGTTTTTCGAGGCAAAATGTCTCATTGATTTTTAGGACATAAGAAATATTATGGGCGGATTTCCATCCTTGATATGGGAAGTCTTAGAGAATAAACAAAACGGTAAGAATTTCTTGCTATTTGGCGGTTTCCCTGCTATTATAAAGCTATAAGAAATCGGATAGATGGAGGTGATCCCGATGGATATGGTAGAAAGTATTGCGAATCTTTCTGTGGCAATGTCGCAGAACCGGCTTGCATCGGATGTCAGCACGGCGATGCTGGACAAGACGATGGATATGTGGAAGGAACAGGGAGCGGAGATGGTGAAGATGATGGAATCCTCCGTGCAGCCGTATTTAGGACAGAACATTAATACATACGTATAAACAATCAGGTGCAGATCATTGATCGGCACCTGTTTTAGTTAAGAATCAAAGAGCAAAGAACTGTTTTTAGCTTTTTAAAAATAAGTATAAAATATGTGCAAATTTTGTGAAAATTCAGAAAAAGACTTCCATTTTTTGTGAAAGTTTACTATAATATAATGTATGAGGGGTATGGAACCGCAGACCGGCAGATACATACCGCTGTGCTTGAATATCTGCCGGCGCAACATTCATATTAAGAAAGGGAGAGTAATTATTATGGTAAACAGATTTGTACTGAATGAGACATCTTATCATGGAGCAGGAGCAATCAAGAGCATCGCAGACGAGGCAAAGGGACGTGCTTTTAAGAAAGCATTTGTATGTTCTGACCCGGATCTTGTAAAGTTTGGCGTAACACAGAAGGTTCTGGATGTGCTGGAAGGCGCAGGACTGGCATATGAGTTATATTCCAATATTAAGCCAAACCCAACAATCGAGAATGTACAGACAGGTGTTGCGGCTTGCAAGGCTGCAGGCGCTGATTACATTATTGCGATCGGTGGTGGATCTTCTATGGATACCGCTAAGGGCGTTGGTATTATCATGGAGAATCCGGATTTTGCAGATGTTCGCAGCCTGGAGGGCGTTGCTGATACAAAGCATAAGAGTATGCCGATCTTTGCAGTACCTACGACAGCCGGTACCGCAGCAGAGGTTACGATCAACTACGTTATCACGGATGTAGAGAAGAATCGTAAGATGGTCTGCGTAGATCCTCATGATATCCCGGTCGTTGCATTTATCGATCCGGAGATGATGGCAAGCATGCCAAAGGGACTGACAGCTGCAACCGGTATGGATGCACTGACACATGCGATCGAGGGTTATATTACTGCCGGTGCATGGGAGCTTTCTGATATGTTCCATCTGAAAGCAATCGAGATCATTTCACGTTCCTTAAGAGGTGCGGTTGACAATACACCGGAAGGCAGAGAGGGCATGGCATTAGGTCAGTATGTTGCCGGTATGGGATTCTCCAATGTTGGTCTCGGTATTGTTCATTCCATGGCACATCCTCTTGGTGCTCTTTATGATACACCACATGGTGTGGCAAATGCGATCATTCTGCCAACCGTTATGGAGTACAACGCAGATGCTACCGGTGACAAGTATAAGTATATTGCTCAGGCAATGGGCGTAGAGGGCACAGAGAACATGTCTCAGGACGAGTACCGCAAGGCTGCCATTGATGCCGTTCGAAAGCTGTCTCAGGATGTTGGAATTCCTGCAGATCTCAAGGAGATCGTGAAGAAGGAGGATATCCCATTCCTTGCACAGTCTGCTTAAGACGATGCATGTCGTCCGGGCAATCCAAAGGAGACCTCTGTAGAGGATATCACCGCTCTGTATGAGAGCCTGATCTAATTGGTTTCGATGTAATTTATTACCTATTATTATAGAAGACACCCGGAGATCCAATGCAGAAGATTTCCGGGCGTCTTTTTATTGTTATCGGAAATGACCGGATTTTAGAAAATAGCAAATTGTTTCGCAGGGACATGGTTCCATACAGAAAACAGCCGTATACTTGCATTCTCGCTAAGATAATGGTATATTTAGAAACAGTTTAATAGTAGGAACACACCTATGGAATGGAGGATAATCATGGAAAAAACAATGGAGAAGATTCAGGCACTCGCAAAGGCAAGAGGTTTTATCTATCCTGGATCTGAGATTTATGGCGGACTTGCGAACACATGGGATTATGGTAATCTCGGTGTAGAATTGAAGAACAATGTAAAGCAGGCATGGTGGCAGAAGTTTATTCGTGAGAGCCAGTACAATGTCGGCATTGACTGTGCAATTCTTATGAACCCACAGACATGGGTTGCATCCGGTCATCTTGGAAGTTTTTCCGATCCATTGATGGATTGTAAGGAGTGTCATGAGCGTTTCCGTGCTGATCAGCTCATTGAGAAGTTTGCTGAGGAGAACAGCATTGAGCTTGACGGCAGCGTGGATGGATGGAGCAATGAGAAGATGCAGGATTTCATCTCTGAGCACAGCGTGCCATGTCCGACCTGTGGAAAGCATAATTTTACAGATATCCGTCAGTTCAACCTGATGTTTAAGACATTCCAGGGTGTTACAGAGGATGCGAAGAATACTGTATATCTTCGTCCGGAGACCGCTCAGGGTATTTTCGTCAACTTTAAGAATGTACAGAGAACCTCCAGAAAGAAGATCCCGTTTGGTATCGGACAGATCGGTAAGTCTTTCCGTAACGAGATCACACCGGGTAACTTCACATTCCGTACCCGCGAGTTCGAGCAGATGGAGTTAGAGTTCTTCTGCGAGCCGGATACCGATCTTGAGTGGTTCGCTTACTGGAAGGATTTTTGTATCAATTGGCTGCAGACACTCGGCATTAAGCCGGATGAGATGCGTGTCCGTGACCACGATCAGGAAGAACTTTCTTTCTATAGTAAAGCAACATCCGATATCGAGTTTTTGTTCCCATTTGGCTGGGGTGAGCTTTGGGGAATTGCAGACCGTACCAATTATGATCTGAGCCGTCATGCAGAGACCTCCGGCGAGGACATGAGCTATTTCGATGATACGAAGAATGAGAAATATATCCCATATGTTATCGAGCCTTCTCTGGGTGCTGACCGTGTGACACTGGCATTTTTGTGCAGCGCATACGATGAGGAAGAGCTTGAGGGCGGCGATGTCCGTACTGTCATGCATTTCCATCCGGCAATTGCACCGGTTAAGATTGGTGTGCTTCCATTATCCAAGAAGCTCGGCGAGCAGGCAGGCAAGATTTACGAGACATTGTCTAAGCTGTACAACTGTGAATACGATGACAGAGGTAACATCGGTAAGCGTTACCGTCGTCAGGATGAGATTGGTACTCCTTACTGTATCACATATGACTTTGATTCTGAGGAGGATGGTGCTGTAACAGTACGTGACCGTGATACCATGGAGCAGGAGCGTATTAAGATCGAGGATCTTCCAAAGTACTTCGAAGAAAAGTTTAGCTTCTAAATATAATAGGCGCGATATAATGTGTGGCAGAAGTGTGTCATGAAAATGAGCATTTCTCACAATGGAAAAGAAATAGTAATTTTGTTTATTCGACAAAATTACTATTTCTTTTTGCTGTCTTAGCTAAAATGACGGGAATGTAATAAAATGTTAAGAATCTTTTGTGCATTGTGTCTATTGAATTGTGCGGGGTGCCATGCTAAAATTCCGCATGTATCAAAGAAAAACCACTAATATAAGGGGGAAAAGATCATGAAGACTTCTATGAAGAAAGTACTTTCATTGGCTCTGGCTGGAGCACTTGCACTTACAAGTGTATTCTCTGTAAATGCAGTTGATGCTTCCAATGCTAAGAAGGCAGCCGCTGTTAAGACAGCAAAGCTTTCTATCGTTGCTGCAAAGGATAAGGCAGTTAACGCTTCTACAACAGTAACAGGTGTTGCAGTTTCTACAAAGGGTGCACTTGCCTGCAAGTATGACGCAAAGCTTGCTACAAGCATTGCTTCTGCATCTGCAGTTGTTGTATCCGGCGATGCAATCAAGGTAACAGTTACCGCTACAAAGGGTGCTGTAGCTTGTACAGATGCAGCAGTCAGCGTATTATCTGCTAACACTGAGATCGCTAAGGTTCTTGTAACAGTTAAGGGTGCTGCTACAACAAAGGCAACAAAGTCTATTAAGTTCAAGAAGAGCAAAGTAGTAGTTGCTGCCGGTAAGAGCACAAAGGTTGCTTACACAGTTAAGAAGGTAGCTACAGCAGATGCTGCTAAGAAGGTAACTGTTAAGTCTGCTAACAAGAAGATTGCTAAGGCTACTCTTGTAAAGGGTCAGAAGAAGGTTAAGATCGCTGTACCTAAGAAGGCTAAGGCTGGTACATCTACGAAGGTAACACTTAAGTCTGGTTCTAAGAAGGCTGTTCTCAAGGTATTCGTTAAGAATCCTGCAAAGAAGGTTAAGGCTAAGAAGGCTACTGTAGTAGTTAAGAAGAACAAGACAAAGAAGATTACTGTAGCAGTTAAGGCTAAGAACAACAAGAAGGCTACAACAGACGCAATCAAGGTTAAGTCCTCTAACAAGAAGGCTGTAAAGGTTAAGTCTGCAGTTGCTAAGAAGGGCAAAGTTGTTATCACTGTTAAGGCTGCAAAGAAGGCTGGAAAGAGCAAGCTGACTGTTAAGGTTGGTGCTAAGAAGGCTACTGTAAATGTAAAGGTTAAATAATTTTACATTCCTTATGTGACTTTGACTTGAGGGTGTCGCACTGGTGACAGTGCGGCACCTTTTTCGTGGTATAGGAAAATGCTCGTAACGTACGTGGAAGCCAACGAAAATCAATTTGGTACGAAAAGAGGAAATATATGCGTGGTACGAAAAAGAAAAGAAAATGGAGTCACAGGAAGTGCCGTTTACTGCTGATGTGGTCAAGTGTTATATTTGTTGCGGCGGCATTGCTGCTTTCAACGGTCTGGAGTCATAATTACCGGATGCGCAGGAACAATACTGTGGCGAAGAACGATCCTGTCAGGAAAGCAGAGACTACAAAGGTGCCGAATAAGACAGCAGAGCCGATGGAAAGTCCGACGCCTTCCATGAAACCGACGGAAAAGCCGGATGAAACGAAGAAACTGTACACGTATCTTCAGGGACCAAAGTCCTGGAAGCGGGGCATTGACTGGTCCGGTGAGTGGGGAGAGCAGTATATGGATGGAGGCTCGTTTGGCGGCTTTGGCTGCGGTCTGTGCTGTATGGCAAATGTGTATTCGTCATTGACAGAGTATCAGTGTTCTCCGGTGGATATGTATCGTTTTGCCAAGAAGCATACCGGCTATGGCGGTGGCATGGCAATTGACTGGGGATATATGCGAAGAAGCCTTACCAGGCTGGGATTTCAGTGTCATGTCGAGCATAAGCAGGAGACATACCGACAGTTTCGACAGAATATCAGCGATGCCAAATGTGCGATTGTTCTCGTCTCCAGTAGCAACTCTACGGTTCACTGGAAGAATACACCGGGGCATTATGTGACGATCTTTGCTTATGATAAAAAGCATGACCGGGTTTTTCTGGCGGATTCCGGAGATCCGGATCACAACAGGAAGTGGATCTCGCTGAAAAAGATTTATCGTTCTCTGAAAACGGCAAGCAACTGGCAGTACCTTTTGGTTGAGGGTTATCAGAAATCGAAGGATATTTGGAAGCATAAGACGGCATCCGGAGTATGGAACCGGCCGGCATATCTGCAGAAATAATCGTGCACAGTGCTGTGCCCGGCTGGTCAAAGAATGTGATAAAGCGGCAGCGGCATGTTGAGCAGAATATGCCGCAGAAAGTCAAACAACAGGATGGAAGGACCGGACAGGAGAAACCAGAGCGTGCTGTTCAGCAGACAGATCTGCCCTTGTATATTGTACGGGCGTCCGGTGTAATCCCAGACGTTTAAATGGAGCTGGTGATTGACAAGAAGTCCTACCAGATATTCGATAGTTGTGATCATCAGACCACAAAGAAGCATTTGCAGCAGAAGGGAAAATCTGGCATGGAACAGAGCTTCCACTGCACCGATCAGCAGAAAACAGATGCCGGCAGTGAAAAACATGGAAATATGCGTGTATCCCCGGTAGAGAATTTCGATTCCACAGTAAAGAAAGCCCCCTGTGAAAAATATAATGGAATATGCCTGTATTGGAGTAAGTGCCATAGAAATACCATGCCTTTCTGATTCATATTACGTGCCTTTAGTATGATTATTTTTTTGCTTGTTTATACCTGTGTATTGATGAATAGGGCTGGAATATGTTACACTAATAAGAGTGATCAAAACGGGAATAAATTTTTGCATATGGAATTTGTTCTTCGGCATACCTGACACAGATCCGGTATGTGCGCAAAATATGTTTAGAAATGAGGAATGACATGAATTACGATATTTTAAATAAAGCGGACGAGGTGATCTGCGAGCGGATTGAAAAGGATGAGATCAAGGGAGCGAGTCTCTGTGTGATCCATAAAGGAGATACGGTATATTTCCGTTCCTTTGGTATGGCGGATGTGGCAAGAGATATTCCGATGACAAAGGATTCTATCTTCCGTTGTTATTCCATGACGAAGCCGGTTACGGCAGCGGCAGTGATGACCGTGGTAGAGAAAGGGCTTATTTCCCTGAGCGATACGGTGGATATGTATCTTCCGGGGTTTCAGGATCAGAAGGTGTTAAAGGACGGCGAGCTTGTGCCGGTGCAGCAGAAGGTGACGCTCCAGCATCTGCTGAATATGACAGCCGGTGTGACATATCCGGATGCCAGTTTTCCGGCGGGAACTTATATGCAGAATATGATCGACAAGTATTATGCAGACCTTGAGGCGGGCAAGCCGACGAGTACATACGATCTTGCTAATCTGATCGGACAGCAGCCGCTGGAATTTGAGCCGGGAGAGGGCTGGCGTTATTCCTTCTGTGCGGATGTGCTTGGTGCTGTGATCGAAGTGGTGACGGGTAAGACATATGGTGAATATTTAAAAGAGACAATCTTTGAGCCGCTCGGAATGGTGGATACCGACTTTTATGTGCCGGAGGACAAGCTGGACCGTCTTATGGAGAATTACGAGTTTAAGCCGGAGACAGGAACGCTGGAACCGTGTACATGGCAGCATCTTGGACTTTCCTATATGCACAAAAAGAAACCGGCGTTTGAGTCCGGTGGAGCGGGACTTGTATCCACGGTGGGTGATTACTCCAGGTTTGTCCGGATGATGATGCACGACGGATGCTATGGTGGTGTCTGCATTTTGGGGCGTAAGTCGATCGAGCATATGCATATCAACCAGCTGACACCGCAGCAGATGAAGATGTATGACTGGGAAGCACTCAGAGGCTACGGCTATGGTGATCTGATGCGCCATATGATTGATGTTCCGGCATCCTACGGACTTGGCTCAGAGGGAGAGTTTGGATGGGATGGATGGCTCGGCTCTTATGTGGCGATGGATCCGGCGGAGGATCTTGCGATCATTTATGTGATCCAGAAGTGTGGCGGTAACGGATACCGTGATGTGCAGCTTCTGCGCAACATTATTTACAGCGCACTGTAGGCAGGAGAGAGGTGGCGTCATGAAGATCATAGAGGGAAAGCAGGCTGTCGTGAAACAGATTAAGACAAAGACTGCCGTACAGAATCATGCAGCGCAGGCAGCGTGCCGCGATGTTCTGGCACCGGAGTATCAGACGCTGCATTATCATGGCGTGAAACAGGAGAAGGGAAAGTCTCTTGCGTTTCAAAAGCAGGTGATACCGGCAGAAGTGTACGCAGCAGACGAAGGGAGAAACGGAGTCAGCGGAGCAGATATCGTGACTCCGGTGTTTGCGGAAGAAACGCTCGGACAGTTGGATCATGAGACGACATTGAAGGAGCTGTTTGCGGGGGCAGGCAGTCGGAGAGAGGGATGAAATGGTAGATCATATTGTCAGACTGGATATTAAGCCGTTAATGACATATAACGATGGTAAGAAGCGTAAAACCACACTGACATCTTTCGAAAAGGTGTTAGCGCATAAAGAGAACGGCATTGCCAATGAGGAGGATATCAAGACTCAGGAAAAGGCAGACCGCAGGAAGCTGCAGAGCACGACGACCCGTAAAGCAGGACAGGCAGTAGAGACCAGGACAGCAAAGACATTATATGCTGATCCGGTGACAGGACGGGCTGTGACTTATGAGGATGTTGCGGATACCAAGAAGAGTCAGGCGGATAAGGCATCGGGAACCGGGAGCGTGTCGGCGCAGAATAAGACAACCACAGCGGACTCCATGAAAACAACAAAATACGATTCTTATTTTAAGAAGGCAGCCGCCAAATACGGAGTATCCGAGAGTCTGCTCAAGGCAATCGCAAAGGCAGAGTCTAATTTCAATGCAAAGAGCGTTTCCGGTGCAGGAGCGATGGGCGTCATGCAGCTGATGCCGGATACCGCAAAGGGACTTGGTGTGACTGATCCTTATGATCCGGAACAGAATATTATGGGCGGAGCAAAATGTATTTCGCAGAAGCTCAAGGAGTTTAACGGGAATGAGAGAATGGCTCTGGCAGCCTATAATGCCGGAAGCGGCGCAGTTAGAAGATATGGTGGCATACCGTCCTACTGCAAATCATATGTTAATAAAGTACAAAGCTACAAGAAGGCATATGAAACCGCAGATGCTGTATGATATTGAAATGTTATGGATTCGGTTATGCGGACTTCCTAAGCGGAAATCTGTATAGCCGAAATTTATTAAAGGGGCGTATTTATGATCACAAAGAAATATATTGTCTGGGACTGGAACGGAACGATCATTGACGATGTTGGGATCGCGCTGGATGCCGTGAATGATATGCTCAGAGAGAAGAAGCGGCCGAAAATCACACTGGAGCAGTATCGTCATGCGATGGATACGCCGATTCTTCGTTTTTATGAACGGTTTTTTGATATGGAAGAGACCGATTTTGACTGGATCGCAGAGAGGTTTCAGGAATATTATGAGGCGCATAAGCGGGAGCTTTCTCTGCATGAGGGAGTGGAGGATCTGCTTCGCCGATTTGAACAGGAAGGGTGTCATCAGATTATTTTGTCCTCCTCTGCAACAAGGATCATAGAACAGCATGTCAAGAGATTTGGACTGACGCATTACTTTGATGTAGTGCTTGGAGCCAATGATCTGCTGGCAGCAGGGAAGATTGAGCGGGCGGTCGACTATTTCACACAACAAAAAATACCAAGAGATGAGACGGTCATGATCGGAGACTGTGTTCATGACTATGAGGTGTCTCATACACTTGGTATCGATTGTGTGCTGATGAGTGGTGGCCATCAGGATCTTGCAAGTCTAAAAGCCTGTGGATGTCCGGTGCTGTCCGGATATCAACCCATGATCCGAAGCCCCTTCGGATAGTGGTTTTTCAGCATACCGTTCTGTGCCTTGCCCCAGCCGAGGGTACAGTTGTCAACGATGACAAGAACCCAGCCCCTGAAGGACGGATCACAGGCGATTGTTTCGCCGTGAAGATAACGGTTGGCATCTTCATAGCTGCAGGAAAGGCTCTGACATGCCTGTGACGGCTTCAATGCTTTTGCCAGTGCGTGTGCCGGTTCAAACCGGTTCTTTTTGAGTGTACCAAGCTGAAGACCGCTTCTAAGCAGCTTCAAGCCGGCAAGCGAAGGCGCTGCGGTCGGCAGCAGATAAAGAGAGTCGCCGAATAACTCCATTTTGCCATGTGCAAACACTGGATCATCCTGCAGAGGTGTCTGCAGGTATTTTTTTTCAAATTCTTTATAGTCGGTCAGATCGACCGCCTTATCGCGCTGTTTCTTTTTGGACTTCTTTGCGGAAACGGTCGGCAGGACTTCGCCGGCCGGCTGTGGTGTACCTGCTTTGACAAGACGTGCGGCAAAGTGTCCTTCTCCATGGAGCTTATGTGGCCAGAGACGCAGAACGCGGGATGAGATCTCGTCGGGGTATGCGGCAATGCCGCAGGAAAGGCCACCGTGATCCGGAAGGTCTGCTACGCGTTGTCCAAGAGCAGTGTCGTGCCAGTCGGTCAGAGTATAATCCGGATGTGTCTCTAAAAACCACTGGATCATGGCTTCATCCTCGTCCGGTGCAAAGGTGCACGTTGAATAGACGAGAACGCCGCCGGGCTGCAGCATCTGGTCTGCCTGCGTAAGGATCATCCGCTGACGGTCAGCACAGATCCTGACATTCTCAAGACTCCATTCACTGACGGCGGTATCATCCTTACGGAACATTCCTTCGCCGGAGCATGGGGCATCGACAACGATCCGGTGGAAGAACAGCGGAAAGTGAGCGGCAAGTCCTTCCGGGGATTCGTTGCAGACAAGTGCATTCGGGATTCCCATGCGTTCGATATTCTGTGAGAGGATGCGGGCGCGGTTCGGGAAAATCTCATTGGACACCAGCATGCCCTGACCCTGAAGCAGAGCGGCAATATGCGTACTCTTGCCGCCGGGAGCAGCACACAGGTCACAGACAAGTTCGCCGGGTTGTGGATCTAACAGGCTCACC
>ENA-ORKV01002094-ORKV01002094.1-human-gut-metagenome-genome-assembly--contig:-NODE-2094-length-12676-cov-2.593142_pt1 | contig 12676 bp, 12 predicted proteins | sample MGYA00243058_ERZ508805 | MGnify/ENA primary metagenome ERZ508805 (study PRJEB26277, sample SAMN04329770) | human gut metagenome | biome: human-associated habitat | host: Homo sapiens | place: USA... | reverse complement strand
GCATAAGAGGAGCGCGTTTCTCATCGCCCTGTATTTCGGCATATTTCAGGCGGTCATGCCGACGCTGGGGTGGCTGCTGGGCTCACAGTTTGCCCACTATGTGACCCGGTTCGCGCCCTGGATCGCCTTCGTGCTGCTGGCATGGATCGGCGGCAACATGATTCGGGAGAGCCGCGCCGAGGAAGAGGAGGACGAGCAACCCTCCGACGGGCAGGTGAAGCACAAAGAGCTGCTGGTGCTGGCCGTGGCCACCAGCATTGACGCCCTGGCCGTGGGCGGCCGAGATGAGCCACGGCTCACCGAAGCCGAGCTCGTAGAACTCGGCGGCGGCGACAGCGGAAAGGCCTTCGGCCTTGTTGACGACGAGGATCACCTTGCGGCCGGACTGGCGCAGGCGAACAGCGATGCGCTGGTCGTGCGGAGTGAGGCCGGAACGGGCGTCGCAGACGAAGATGACGACGTCGGCCTCGTCGATCGCAAGCTCGGCCTGGCTGGCCATGGCCTTGACGATGCCTTCGGACTTGACGGGCTCGAAGCCGCCCGTGTCGACGACGATGTAGGGCATGCGGCCGACACGGCCCTGACCGTACTGACGGTCGCGGGTAAGCCCGGGGAAGTCGGCGACGATGGCGTCGCGGCTGCGCGTGAGGCGATTGAAAAGCGTGGACTTGCCGACGTTCGGACGGCCCACGAGAGCAATGACAGGAAGCATGTTTCTGGAAAAAGAGAGGCCGGACGACGCTCCAGAGGAGCATCGACCGGCGTGGATTCAAGGCGTTTTAAAGAGCGCGGGCGCGCGGCGTCATTCGCCGAGCGACTCCTGAAGCACGTAGGCGACCTCGCCTTCGACGGTCTGGAAGACCGCGCCGTAGCCGAACTGGGCGGCGGGCGCGCGCACGGCGCCGTCAAGGCGGGTGCGGCCGACGACCTCGCCGTTGGCGGGGTTCATCATCGTGACGTAGCCCTCATAGTCGGCAACGGCCACCGTGGCACCGATGCGGATCGGAGCGGAGACCGTGCGGTACTCGAGGTCGCGGTTGACCCAGGCTTCGCGGCCGTTGGCGCGGTTGTAGGCGTGGACGTAGCTCTGGTCGTCGACGACGTAGACCATGCGGGCGTCGGCGACCGGACCGGTGACGCTGTCGACCTTCGCATTCCAGACGAGCTGACCGTTCGTCGAGCTCATGCACACGAGGTTGCCCTGGAAGGCGGCGGCGCACATGAGCTGGTTGTCGACCCACGGACGACCGACGACGTCGATGAGGCGCTCGACCTCGGTGATGCCGGCGGCCTGACCGATGACGGCGTCAAAGACGGGCTTGCCGTTGAGGCCGAGGGCGAGAAGACGGCCGTTGGCCTGACCGGCGAGGATGCCCGCGGGGGACCAGGCCATCTGGTTGAAGGCCTGGAGCGTGAGCGCGGGAGCCTGGCCCTGATAGTGCCAGCGGCGTTCGCCGGTGACGATGTCGAAGGCGGTGATGCGCGTGTCGGAGGTCTTCACCACGACGAGGCCCTGGCCGACGAGCGGCGGAACGTCCGTCTCGGCGGAGAGCGTGGCACGCCAGATGAACTTGCCCTCGGCGTCGTAGACCTCGACTTCGCCGCGGTCCGTTACGACGGCCTGATGCATGCCGTCCGTGCCGACGCCTGCGACGATGCGGGAGCCGGCTTCGGCTTCCCAGACCTTGTCGCCCGTATGGCGGTCAAGGCGGTAGAGGCTGCTGCCGCCCGCGGCGTAGACGGCATTGTCCGTCACGGCAGGCGTGAGATAGCCGTCGCTTTCGCCGACGGAAGCCGTCCAGGAGACCTTCGGGCTGACCATTTCACGGAAGTCCTGCAGGTCCGCAGGTTCGTGGCTGTCGGGCGTGCTGCAGCCGGCGAGGGTGAGAACCGTCAACGCTGCGGCGGCGCCGAGCAGAGCTTTCTTGGCAAACATCGTATTCATCTCGTTGTGTTGGGCTTCTCGCCGCAGGCAAACCACCGCGCGGCTGAATCCATGATTGTATTAGCAAAAAGAACGGCAGCGGGGACAAATGACTCGTATTTTTCATTCGTCCTGCGCCGCCGTCATGCAGGGTCCTCCTGCCCGGTCACGGCCGTGCCGGGCGGCGCAGTCCGTCATTCCGCAACAGGCGGAAGCGAGGCGAGCTCGTAGTGGAGGACGCCGCGGATCGGGCTCTGCTCGCCAGCGGCCTCAACGGCCTTCTGCCAGGCGGCGCGGGCCTTTTCAAAGTCGTTCATGGCGTAGTAGACGTCGCCGAGGCGGTCCTCGACCAGAGCGGTCTGGTCGGGAACGGGCTTGGCGGGCTCAAGCGCCTTGAGGGCGGCCTCGGGCTTCTTGGCCGAGAGCTCGACGCCCGCGAAGCGAACGCGCGCGATGGTGTCGTACTCGGGATGGCCCGACTTCTCGATCACCCAGACGAGACGGTCTCGGGCGAGGTCGAGATTGCCCTCCTGAACTTCGGCCGCGGCGGAGGCGAGCGCGCCCAGGGGCGCGTAGATCGTCGTGCCGTAGTCCTCGATGAGGCCGTCGGCGATCGACTTCACGTTCTTCGTATCGTTCTGATAGATCGCGTTCTGCAGCTGCACGTAGGCGCCGGACGCCTGTGCGGCCTGATTGCGCTGGTACCACTGCCAGCCGTTCCAGCCGGCAAAGCCGAGGCAGCAGACGCAGACGGCGGCGGTGATCGGGGTGCCCCACTGATCCCACCAGGCCTTCATTTGGTCAATGCTCTCTTGTTCTTCCAAGTCGTAAGCCATCGCTTGCGCTCCTTAAGTCAACTCGATTGAATGATTACGCGGCGAGCGCGGCGGCAATGGCCGCGGCGGCGCCGGCGAGCGGCAGGGCCGTCTGCTCGGCGTAGGACTTCTCGCCCTCGCGAAGGGCCTTGACGGAGACCGTGCCGGCGGCAAGCTCGTCCTCGGCGGCGAAGACCGCGAAGCGGGCGCCGCTCGCGTCGGCCTTCTTCATCTGGCTCTTGAAGCCGGACTTGCCGGGGTGCACCATCACGCGCACGCCCGCGTCGCGAAGCGCTTCGGCGAGAAGCATCGCCTGGACCTGCGTGTCGCCGCCCGAATGGATGACGTAGACGTCGGTCTGGGTGCGGACCGGCACGCGGCCGCATTCACGCATGAGTTCGATGACGCGCTCCATGCCCATGGCGAAGCCCACGCCGGGGGCGGGACGACCGCCGAGCATTTCAATGAGCGGGTCGTAGCGACCGCCGCCGCAGATCGTGCCCTGGGCGCCGAGCTTGTCCGTGATCCACTCGAAGACCGTGTGGTTGTAGTAGTCGAGGCCGCGCACGAGGCGGGGATTGATCACGTACTCGATGCCGGCGGCGGAGACGAGCTGCTCCATGCGGGCGAGGAAGGCGCGGCTTTCCTCACCGAGGAAGTCGAGCAGACGCGGAGCAGCGTTGACGAGCTCCTGCATCTCGGGGTTCTTCGTGTCGAGAATGCGCAGCGGATTCGTGTAGAGACGGCGGCGGGCGTCCTCGTCGAGCACGTCCTGATTGCCCTCGAAGTACTTGATCAGGGCCTCGCGGTGGGCCTGGCGTTCAGGCAGCGCGCCGAGCGTGTTGAGCTCGAGGCGGACATCGCCCACGCCGAGTTCCTTCCAGATGCGGGCGAGCATCATGATCATCTCGGCGTCAATGTCCGGACCCTCCATGCCGAGCGCCTCGGCGCCGAGCTGGTGGAACTGGCGGTAGCGGCCGCGCTGCGGACGCTCGTGACGGAACATCGGGCCGCAGTACCAGAGGCGCTGCGTGGCGCCGTAGAGCAGGCTGTGCTCGTTGACGGAGCGCACGACGGCGGAGGTGCATTCGGGACGCAGCGTGAGCTGGTCGCCGTTCATGCTGTCGGTGAAGGAGTACATCTCCTTCTCCACGATATCGGTCACTTCGCCGACGCCGCGGGTGAACACCTTCGTGTTTTCAAGGATCGGAGTGCGGATTTCCTGATAGCCGTAGCGTTCGAGAACGCCGACGGCCGTCTGCTGCAGGGTCTGCCAGACGGCGGCATCGGCGGGGAGCATGTCGTTCATGCCCTTGACGCCGGCGAATTTTTCTTTGCTCATTCTTGTCAATTATCGGATTGCCCACGGGACGATGCGCCGTAGGTCGTTTGGACGAATTCTTCAATCATAGCGTGAAAGCGGGCCTGCATGTCATCGCCCTTGAGGGCGCAGACCTTCTCTCCGCGAACGTAGACAGGAGCCACGGGGCTCTCACCGGAGCCCGGCAGGCTGATGCCGATGTCGGCCTGACGGCTCTCGCCGGGACCGTTGACGACGCAGCCCATGACGGCCACCGTCATGTTCTCGACGCCGGGGCACGAGACGCGCCACTCGGGCATGCGCGAGCGCAGGTAGTCCTGCGTGCCCGCGGCAAGGCGTTGGAAGAGGTCCGACGTCGTACGACCGCAGCCGGGGCAGCTCGTCACCATCGGGGTGAAGCTCCTGAGGCCCATGCACTGCAGGATCTCCTGGGCGACCACGACCTCCTCGGTGCGGGGCGCGCCGGGAGACGGCGTGAGCGAGACGCGGATCGTGTCGCCGATGCCTTCCTGAAGGAGCACGGCGAGCGCAGCCGTCGAGGCGACGATGCCCTTGGAGCCGATGCCCGCCTCGGTAAGGCCGAGGTGGAGCGCGTAGCTACCGCGCCTTGCGAGCATGCGGTAGACGGAAATGAGGCCCTGGACTTCGGAGACCTTGGCGCTCAGCACGATGCGGTCGGCGGGCAGGCCGAGCTTCACGGCCATGTCGGCGCTCTGCACGGCGCTCTCGACGAGAGCGGCGCGAAGGACGGCGTCGGGGGGAAGCGGATCGGAGAGCGCGTTGTTCTCGTCCATCATGCGGGCGAGGAGCGCCTGATCAAGCGAGCCCCAGTTGACGCCGATGCGTACGGCGGCGCCGTACTTCTTCGCGCACTCAATCATGGAGGCGAAGTTCTCCATGCCCTTCTCGCCCTTGCCGACGTTGCCGGGATTGATACGGTACTTGGAGAGCGCGGCGGCGCATTCGGGATGATCTGCGAGCAGCTTGTGGCCGTTGTAGTGGAAGTCGCCCACGAGCGGGACGTCGCAGCCGGAGCGGTCGAGCGCCTCGCGAATGCGGGCGACGCCGCGAGCGGCGTCGGGCGTGTTGACGGTGAGTCGGACGAGCTCGCTGCCCGCGCGCGCAAGCGCAAGCACCTGGGCGACGCTCGACTCGACGTCGGCCGTCGAGGTGTTCGTCATCGACTGCACGACGATCGGGTTCATGCCGCCGATCGTCACGACGCGGCCGCCCCAGGCGACCTTGACGGCGTGGGTCTTGCGACGGAATTCAAGGGTGTTTTCCGACACGGCTTAAGTCTCCGGGAAATACGCACCGGCCGGAGGCCGGTGTGAAAAGAGCGGCCCGAAGGCCGCTGCTCTGTTGAATCTTCTTACTTCACCACGAAGCGGCAGATGCCGTTGCGGGTGGACTTGGTGAGTTCGTAAGGCCTGCCGTCGACCGTGAGCGTCATGACGGAGGCGTTGCCGACCGTCACTCGGGCCCCGACGGGCACGTTCAGGGTCTCGCTGCCGCCCTCGGCCATCTCCTTGGCGAAGAAGCTGCGGCCGTTGGGCAGAAGGATCTGCACCCAGCAGGCGCCCGAGGTCGAGAGGGTGACGCGGCGCTCACCCGTCGCGGCGGCCTGCGACTGGGCGCGGGCCTTTTCGGCGGCCGCCTTTTCAGCGGCGGCCTTCTCCGCAGCGGCCTTCTCGGCAGCGGCCTTTTCCGCAGCGGCCTTCTCCGCAGCGGCCTTCTCGGCGGCGGGCTGTTAGGGCGGAGGCTTGTGCGGAGCAGTCTGGTCGGCTGCCGCCTGTTCAGGGGCGGGCGCCGCTTCAACTGATTCGGGGGCATCGACGACGGGCGTCTCCGCAGCGGGCTGCGTCTCGGCGCCGTCGCTCATGCTCGACCAGGCGTACCAGCCTGCAGCGCAGACGAGGACCGCAGCGATGGCGACGACGGCGGCCTTGAGGCCCGTGCGGCGGCCGGAGGCGCGCACGACGGTCTCCTTGGCGGGATCATGGTCGGGAAGGACCCCGACACTTGCGGCGCCGTAGCGGGCGGTGTAGTCGGCGACGAGCGGATCGGGTTCGAGACCGAGCACCGAGGCGACGCCGCGGATGAAGGCGCGCACGTAGACGGGCTCGGGAAGCTCGGCAGTTCTTTCGCTCTCAAGCGCGCGGACCTGCTGGACCGAAAGGCGGGAGCGGGCGGCCATGTCGCCGATGGAGATGCCCTGGGCCTCGCGGGCGCGCTTGAGCGCGGCGCCGAAGCCTTCGGCGGGGGCCGGATGCAGGACCGGCTCGTTCATGTCAGACGTTTCTTGGGCCATGGCGCTTCCTTCCAGGAGTGTTTTGATGTTCGGTGTCTTGGGCGCCGCGGACCCTCAGGACTCGCGCACGCCCCGGCGGGAGGCTACTCCCTGCGGCGGGCCGCCTGCAGAAGAGGCGCGGCCTCGGCCTTCTGCTGTGCAAGGCGCTCGGCGCGGCGGGTGCGGTCGCGCACCTCGCCCGCGAGCTGGCCGCACGCAGCGTCGATGTCGTCCCCTCGCGTCTTGCGGACCGTCGTCACGATGCCCGCCTCGTTGAGGCGGCGGCAGAACGCGAGAACCTGCTCGCGCTCGGGCTTGCGCAGGTCCGACTGCGTGAAGGGATTGAAGGGAATCAGGTTGAACTTGCACGGCACGTTTTCACGGCGCACGAGTTCGACGAGTTCGTCGGCCTGCTCAAGGCGATCGTTGATGCCGCCGAGCATGACGTACTCGAAGGTGATGAAGTCGCGCGGGGCCACCTTGAGGTAGCGGCGGCACGCGGCCATCAGGTCGGCAAGCGGATGCTTGCGATTGACGGGCATGAGCTTGTCGCGCAGCGCGTCGTTGCCCGCATGCAGGCTCACGGCGAGCGCAACAGGGCTGTCCTCGGCGAGCTTGTCCATCTGGCGGACGAGGCCCGACGTGGAGACGGTGACGCGGCGGCGGGAGAGCCCGTAGCCGTTGTCGTCAAGGAAGACGTGCAGGGCGCGCAGAACGTTGTCGAGGTTCTGCAACGGCTCGCCCATCCCCATGAGCACGACGTTGGAGATGATTCGGTCGTTGGGGTCCGTCACGCCTGCGTCGCGGCGCAGTTCGCGTTCGGCCCACCAGAGCTGGCCCACGATCTCGGCGGTCGTGAGGTTGCGGTTGAAGCCCTGCTTGCCCGTGGAGCAGAAGAGGCAGCCCATGGCGCACCCCGCCTGCGTGGAGATGCAGAGCGTGCCGCGGTCATCCTCTGGAATGAACACCGATTCGACCGCGTTTCCGTTGCCGACGTCAAAGAGCCACTTGCGCGTGCCGTCAGCCGACTTCTTCTCGGTGATGGGCACGGGAGGACGCACTTCGGCCATGTCCTTCAGCTTGGCTCGGAACACCTTCGCGAGGTTCGTCATGTTGTCGAAGTCGCCTTCGACATGACGATGGAGCCAGCGCGAGAGCTGAGTTGCACGGAAGGCCTTTTCGCCGATGCCGGCGCACCAAGCGGTGAGCCCTTCCAGATCGAAGTCGAGAAGGTTCACCTTAGAGGCGGCGGCAGACTCTTTGACGTTGTCGGTCACGAATTATTCCTCACTGTGTTCGCAGCGGATTAGCGGCTGTGAATGGAGAGAGCCGGGAAGAAGTAGGCGATTTCGACGGCGGCCGTTTCCGGAGCGTCGGAGCCGTGAACGGCGTTGGCGTCGATGCTTTCAGCGAAGTCGGCGCGGATCGTGCCGGCGGCGGCCTTCTTCGGGTCCGTGGCACCCATGAGCTCACGGTTCTTGAGAATGGCGCCTTCGCCTTCGAGAACCTGGATCATGACCGGGCCGGACGTCATGAAGGAGACGAGATCCTTGAAGAAGGGACGTTCCTTGTGAACAGCGTAGAAGCCTTCGGCTTCAGCCTGGGAAAGCTGACGCATCTGGGCGGCGACGATCTTGAGGCCGTTCGTTTCGAAACGGGAGTAGATCTTGCCGATGACGTTCTTGGCAACGGCGTCCGGCTTGATGATGGAGAGGGTGCGTTCAATAGCCATTTTGTTCTCTCAGAGAAAATGCCCGGAAAAGGCTCCGGGACGTGGAAAAACCGACAAAAGGGAGCGGTTGTGCTCCCTTTCGTACTGAACTGATGATTTTAGCACGAGGCCGCGCAATCACTCCCCGGGGCACACGCCTTTTTCTTTTGGCTACAACCCGATCAGGGTTAGTTTCCCTTTCTCACCGCGTGCGAGTCATGGCAGAATTGCACCTGTTGAGAAATCTCCCCTGCACGGAGGTTTCCGGCACACCCATTTCGGATTCCAGCTCATGTCCTCCAAAAAACAAGAAAAGAACGACACGCCCGTCAATCGTCCCGTCGACAAGATCTTTGCGGAAAACCTCGGCTACACCTTCGGCGGCTGCGTGCGAGACCTCTCCGGCTCGCTCTTCAACAAGGAGGTGGCCAAGGCCGCCGGCGTGAGCCTGTGCCCGATTCCGCTTCTAGGCGGCGAGGAGAAGCGCCGCTTCAAGGCCTTCTGGGCGGCCAACCTTCAGGCCGTCGCCATGAGGACCGCCGTCGAGATCCTCCCCTCCTATGCCGACGAGAAGCTTCTGAAGAAGACGCTCTTCCAGATGCAGACCTTCGTCGACCAAGCCCTCGGACGTCCGCTCTTCTCGAAGCTCTCCCCCGAGGATCTCGACCGCTACAGCACGATCCGCTCGCGCATGACGCAGGCGGCCCTCACGCCCGGCGCCGACAAGGAGTCCATGGCCCGCACCTTCCTCGCGCTCGTTCACGGCACCGCGCCCGACTCCGTCCCCGATTCCCGCGTGAGCGACACCGCCGGCCACATCGGCATGTCCATGGGCCTCTTCAAGCGCCTGCTCGACATCTCGCTTAACTCTCCGAACTCCTGGGTTCGCGCCAAGTGACGCCATCCCGCGCAAGGTGAATGCCCAGGCGCCTGACGGGCGGCTCGATCGAGCCGCCTTTTTTGCGCCCGCCAAAAACGGGGCGCAGGCGTCGCCATGCCGCCTGCGCCCCTCTTTCTTTTCCGGGACGAGTCCTACTTGCCGCCCTTTTCAGCCTTCTCGGCCTTCTCGGACTTTTCCGTCTTTTCGGCCTTCTTCAGCTCGGCGCGCTTCGGGAACACGAGTCCGAAGAGATCCTCGAGCTCGGCCACGACCTTCTTGCGGCGCCCCTTCATCAGCTCTTTGAGAACACCGCGACAGACGGCGGCGAGCTCGGCGGGATCGAGCCTCAGGTCATAGGCCTCGCGGCGGGCGGCCTGCCTGACGGCAAGGCTCACGCAGAGCGCGGTGTAGCGGTTGCCGTCGACAGCTACGAGTCCCGTCAGGAAGTCGAAGACGGCGCTGCGGCGCTCGGCAGGCGTGCGTGCGGCGCCCACGGTCTCGACGAGGGTCTCAAGACCCGCGAGCTTCTCGGGGTCGACCTTGTCCATGATGACGGGCACGAGGCCGCAGACAAGATCGGAGACGCCGTCCTCGAACTCCTCGGCGGGCAGCCCCGCGACGCTCAGAAGACGATCGGCGCGGTCGGCAAGCTCCTCGGGCGTGACGCTCCTCACGGTGGAGCCGCCGTGCTTGACGCGCTCGAGCACGCCCGCCTGATTAAGGGCCTCGATCGCCTTGCGAACCTTGTAGCGGGTGACGCCGAAACGCTCGGCAAGCTGCGCCTCGCTCTCAAGCTTGAATCCGGGCTTGGCGAAGCATTCAAACATGTAGGCGTCGAACGCCTCCCTGAAGGCCGCATCGGCTGCGCGGCGGGCCTGCGCCCTTTCTCTGACTGCGGCTCTGGTCATGATTGTTCCTCCTTGCATGACGGGCTTTGTTCGCCCATTGTAACCCTCCCGTTGTGCATATTTCGACTTAACATGAGCGTTTTTTGATCCTGCCGTGAAAGGCCTCAGGAAAACATCGTGTTCGATGAGCCGGAATGCGAAAAAAAACGCCGCGACGCGATGGCGTCCGGCGCTTTTTTCGACATTTTCGACTCCTTCGACTCTTGGATAGTCTCGTTCCCCGAGCCCGCATCAGCGGGACGGGACGGAGCCGTCTGAGGTTACTGCGGCAGGTTCATCTTGACGTCGTCGTCACCCGAGGCGGCGATGCGGCGCTCGATGGCCTCGGCCTCCTCGGACTTCTTCTCGGGCCTGGGACCCGGCTCGAGCACGGCGATGGACTCGACGTGGCCCGTGTGCGGGAACATGTTCATGATGCCGGCTGCGCGGATGTGCCAGCCGCCCTCATGATGAAGGATGGCGCAGTCGCGTGCGAGCGTCGCGGGGTTGCAGGAGACATAGACGATACGGGCGGGACGCTTGTCGGTGGCGGCGAGCACGCGGGAGAGCGCCAGGGCGCCTTCGCGCGGCGGGTCGATGAGGACGCGGTCGATGCCGCCCATCTTCTTCCAGAGGGCCTCCCAGTCCTGATCGCACCACGTGAAGAGGTTGCGGGCCACGAAGTCGGTCTTCTCGGCGAGGCCGTTGTCGGCGGCGCCCTGACGGGCGCGGGCGACGAGCGCGTCGGAGCCCTCGATGCCGGTCACGTGCGAAGCGCACGTGGCGAGCGGGAGCGTGAAGTTGCCCAGACCGCAGAAGAAGTCGGCGACCTTGTGCTCGGGTTCCACGCCGAGCAGGCGAACGGCGCGGCTCACCATGGTCTCGTTGAGCTCATGGTTGACCTGCGTGAAGTCGGTCGGCTTGAAGTTGATGCGAACGCCGAACTCGGGAAGCTGGAGGCCGAGCGCGTTGATGTTGGCGGGATCGACCGGGTGGGCGGAGTCCGGACCCTTGGGCTGGAGCCAGATGTCGGCCTTGTGCTCGGCGCCGAAGGCGGTGAGCAGGGCCATGTCCCCATCGGTCGGCTCCTCGAGCGTGCGGAAGACGAGGGCCGTGCGTCCGTTGCCGCCGACGGCGACCTCGATCTGCGGCATGCGCTGGCGGATAGAGAGCTTGGAAACGAGCTCGCGCATCGGCATGATCATGTCGGAGACGTTCTTCGTGAGGATGTGGCAGCCCGTCATTTCGGCGACGTAGGAGGAGGACTTCTCATGGAAGCCGACGAGCACGCCGCCCTTCTTGGCGACGTCGCGGACCGTCAGGCGGGCGCGGTGACGGTAGTTCCAGAACGGACCGTAGATCGGCGTGATGATCTGTTCGGGACGAACGCGGCCGATGTGCCAGAGCGTGTCGATGAGCGTGCGCTCCTTGTAAGCGACCTGGGCGCGTGGCTCAAGGTGCTGCATGGCGCAGCCGCCGCAGCTGCCGGGACCGTGGCCGAACTTGGGGCAACGGGGCTCGACGCGCTGAACGCTCTCGCGGTGAACCTGGGCGACGCGGCCGATCTCGAAGCTGGTCTTGTTGCGGATGCGCTCGTAGGTGACGAGCTCGCCCGGAAGGGCGCCCTCGATGAAGACGACCTTGCCGTCGTGATGACCCACGCCGCGGCCTTCCTGGTCGAGGCGCTCCACCTCGACGGTGAAGTATTCGGGGGTTTTCTCTTTGCGTCGTGCCATGACTCTTGACTCTCTATGTAAAACGGGGATCCCTGGGCGGCCGACTTCATCCGGCCGTCCTCAAAAATTCAGGTAGGAGACTTTACCAAAAAGAAGAGCGCCTGGCGGTGAAGCCGGCGCTCTTTTTTGACTGACTCTCCGAGGATCAGCGCTTGTTGAGGTACTTGAGCGGATCGACGCACTTGCCGGTCTCGCGGACCTCGAACCTCAGCGTGTCGCCCTTGAGGTCGGCGATCTTCTGGCCCGACTTGATCTTCGAGCCCTGGGAGACCGCCACGTTCTCAAGGCCGCCGTAGGCGGTGATGAGCGTCGGGCTGTGCTTGACGACGGCGAGCGTGCCTGAGTAGCCCTTGAGCGTGCCCACCCAGATGACTTCTCCCTGCATGGCCGCGACGACCACGTCGCCCTGCGTGCCCGCGATCTCAAGACCGAAGGTGTTCTTCGCGAAGTCGCTCTTGATCTTGCCCCTCACGGGCCAGATCATGCGCTGGCCCGGCGTGACGGCGTTGAGCTTCTGCTGGGCCTGGGACTTGGCCGCTTCGGCCTGGGTGCGGACCTTCTCGGCGGCAGCTTTGGCCTCGGCCTTCTTGCGGGCGGCTTCGGCGGCGTCAGCGGATGCAGCCGACGAGGTGGCGGTCGTTTCACCCGCAGCGGGCACCGTCTCGGCATTGCGGATCGGCGCAGTCTCAAGCACGGTGTCGTTCGTCACACGGTTGACGCGGACCTGCGGATTGCCCGTGTAGGCGCGTGGCGCGTTGACGGAGGCGGGAAGCCTCAGGACCTGCCCCAGACGCAGCTGCGTCGGATCGGTGATGGCGTTGAGCTGCTGGAGCTGTTCGGCGGAGAGGCCGTAGCGCACGGAGATGTTGTAGATGGTGTCGCCCACGGCCACCGTGTGGGTGCGGCCGGAGTCGACGATGCCGCCCGGCAGCAGGCTCGGCGTCTGGACGGGCGCGGTCGCGGCGCCGTCGCTGTAGGTGGAGTGGTCGACGACCGTAGCCGGGCCCATGTCCACGGAGGAGCAGCCCGACAGGAAGGCCGCGGCGGCGGCCGCGACGGAGATCGACAGAATGCGTACGGTTTTGATCATGTCCTTGAACCTTCTTTCCTTT
>ENA-ORKV01002092-ORKV01002092.1-human-gut-metagenome-genome-assembly--contig:-NODE-2092-length-12692-cov-3.232105_pt1 | contig 12692 bp, 7 predicted proteins | sample MGYA00243058_ERZ508805 | MGnify/ENA primary metagenome ERZ508805 (study PRJEB26277, sample SAMN04329770) | human gut metagenome | biome: human-associated habitat | host: Homo sapiens | place: USA... | reverse complement strand
GATCCGTGCAGGACGTGCCAATCCGCATGTGTTGGACAAGATTACCGTTGATTATTACGGAACACAGTCCAATCTGCAGGCAGTCGCTAACATTTCCGTATCGGAGGCACGCACTCTGGTTATTCAGCCATGGGAGGCAAGCCTGATCAAGGAGATCGAGAAAGCAATCCTTACTTCTGATCTTGGTCTGACACCGAACAACGACGGTAAGGCGATCCGTCTGACATTCCCGGAGCTTACCGAGGAACGCCGTAAGGATCTGGTAAAGGATGTCCGTAAGAAGGGTGAGAATGCCAAGGTTGCGATCCGTAACATCCGCCGTGATGCTAACGACGCGATCAAGAAGGAACAGAAAGCCAATGAGATCTCTGAGGATGAGGAGAAGACATTGCAGGATGATATCCAGAAGATGACAGATACCTATATCAAGAAGGTTGACGGCATGGTAGAGGATAAATCAAAAGAGATCATGACAGTATAAGATACCGGCAGGGATAGGCATATGTCTGTCCCTGTGTTTCCTTATATGGACAGATTATGAAAGGAACAGATTATGGGTGAGAATACAAAAGCAGTGCCGCGGCATGTCGCAATTATTCTGGATGGCAATGGAAGATGGGCGAAGAAGCGTATGCTTCCGCGTAATGCCGGACATGCAGCCGGCAGCAAGAACGTAGAGAAGATCTGTGAGGCAGCATGGAACATGGGAATTGAGTATGTTACGATGTATGCCTTTTCAACGGAGAACTGGTCCAGACCACAGGAAGAAGTCGATGCGTTGATGAAGCTTCTTCACAGCTACTTAAAGGACTGCATTAAGACCAGCAAAAAGAACAACATGCAGGTACGCGTGATCGGCGATATCAGCCGCCTGGAGCCGGAGCTGCAGGATAAGATCCGAGAGCTGGAGGAGATTTCCGCACAGAATACGGGACTTCATTTTCAGGTGGCTCTTAATTACGGCGGCAGAGATGAGATCCGCAGAGCTGTCCGGAAAATGGTACAGGATGCTGAGGATGGCAATTTGAAAGCTTCTGAAGTGACAGAGGATAAGATTGCGGATTATCTTGATACAAAGGATATTCCGGATCCGGATCTGATGATCCGCACCAGTGGGGAGCAGAGACTGTCCAATTATCTTTTGTGGCAGTTAGCTTACGCGGAGTTTTACTTTACAGACACACTCTGGCCGGACTTCAATAAGAAAGAGCTGGAGAAGGCAGTGGAATTTTATCAGACAAGAGACAGACGTTTTGGCGGCGTCTGATCAAAGAATTGGAGATTACTATGTTTTGGACAAGATTAGCAAGCGGAATTGTTCTTGTAGCAGTGACGATTGCATTGATGGTGAATGGCGGATGGCCATTATTCTGGGTAGTGACAGCGATTTCGCTGATCGGACTGTTTGAACTGTACCGTGTGGCAGATCTTCACAAGACACCACCGGCAGTGATCGGTTATATATCAAGCGTGGTTCTTGATATCCTCATATTAGACGGTTATTATGAATATTTAATATTATGGCTGATCCTGACGCTGATGGTTATGATGGCATGTTATGTGATCGCATATCCAAAGTATCATACTGATCAGATGACATTGTTGTTTTTCGGTCTGGTTTATGTGACGATCATGATGTCGTTTATTTTCAAGGTGCGTTATCTGGAGGGAGGTATCCTTACGGTATGGCTGATCTTTGTGGCATCGTGGGGATCTGATACCTGTGCGTACTGTGCAGGCAAGTTATTCGGAAAGCATAAGCTTCCGTCAAAGCTCAGTCCGAACAAGACGATCGAGGGATGTCTTGGAGGCATTATAGGTGCAGCGTTGATCGGATTTTTGTTTGCGCTGGCGTTTTATCGTCAGGAGACCGAATACTGGTGGCAGTTTGCGTTGATCGGTGGAGTGGGATCCGTGATCTCACAGATCGGAGATCTCACCGCATCTGCGATCAAGAGAAATTATAATATCAAGGATTATGGTAAGCTGATTCCGGGTCACGGTGGTATTCTGGATCGTTTTGACAGCATTATCTTTACGGCACCGCTGGTATATCTGCTGGCAATTCTTTTATAGTAACAGTGTGCCTGTGGCGAAAATCCTGCGGGCGGGGAAAGGAATGTAAATAGTTATGAGACATTTGGCGATTCTTGGGTCTACCGGTTCGATCGGGACACAGACGCTTGAGGTTGTAGATAATAATGAAGATATGAAGGTAGTCTCTTTAGCTGCCGGAAGTAATATTGATCTGGTAGAGCAGCAGATCCGCAAGTATCATCCGGAGGTTGTATGCATCTATCAGGAGGATAAGGCAAGAGAGCTTGCACGCAGAGTAACAGATGAAACTGTCTCTGTGCTTTATGGAATGGACGGACTGATCGCGTGTGCTACTGCAGTTTCGGCGGACGTGGTTGTTGCGGCTGTTGTCGGCATGATCGGAATCCGTCCGGTCATCGAGGCGATCCGCTGCGGCAAGGATATTGCGTTTGCCAATAAGGAGACGTTAGTGACGGCGGGTCATATCATTATGCCGATGATACGGAAGTATCAGGTGCTTCTGACACCGGTGGACAGTGAGCATGCAGCGATATTCCAGTGCCTGAACGGTGAACATCATGGTGAGATCGCAAAGATCCTGCTGACCGCCTCCGGTGGACCGTTCCGTGGCAGGAAGAAGGAGGAACTTGCCAGTGTGACGGTCGAGGATGCACTGAGGCATCCGAACTGGACTATGGGGAGAAAGATTACGATTGATTCCTCTACAATGGTCAATAAAGGACTTGAGGTTATGGAGGCACGCTGGCTGTTTGATGTGGATTATGACCATATACAGGTAGTGATCCAGCCACAGAGTGTGATCCATTCGATGGTAGAGTTCGTGGATGGAGCTGTTATGGCACAGCTTGGCACGCCGGATATGAAGTTGCCGATCCAGTATGCGTTGACATATCCGCAGAGAAGAAATCTGCCGGGAGAGCGTCTTGATTTTTCGAAGCTGACCGATATCACCTTTGAAAAACCGGATCCGGATACATTTCGTGGTCTTTCGCTTGCTTATCAGGCGGGACGCGAGGGAGGCAGCATGCCGACTGTCTTTAACGCAGCCAATGAGAAGGCTGTGGCAATGTTTTTGAACCGTGAGATCGGATATCCGGACATTCCGCGGATCATCGAGGAGGCGATGATGGATCATCGTAAGATCGCAGATCCATCGCTGGAGGAGATCCTTGCGGTCGAAGCCGAAGTATATGCAAAAATAGAGAAGAGATAAGAAAGGCTGGTTGTTGGAATGAATATAGTTGCGGCATTATTGATATTTACCGTTATCGTAGTGATCCATGAGTTTGGGCATTTTCTGCTGGCAAAGAAAAACGGAATTGAGGTTACCGAGTTTTCCGTGGGAATGGGACCGAGACTCATTACGTTGTGCAAGACGAATAACGGCATGGTGTGCAAGCTCTTTTGCAGTCAGAAGCTGTTTGAGGAGAGAGAGGACTGGCAGCATATTACGAAGTATTCCTGGAAGCTGTTTCCAATCGGTGGCTCCTGTGCCATGGTTGGTGAGGACATGGAGGATGATTCTGAGAACTCCTTTAACAGCAAGGGTGTCTGGGCGAGATTTTCCGTTATCTTTGCGGGACCGTTCTTTAACTTTGTGCTGGCGTTTGTATTCTCGATCATTATCCTTGGCAATGCCGGAATCGATATGCCGGAGGTTGTGCAGGTTTCAGCAGGACAGCCGGGAGCTGCAGCCGGTATCAGGGAGGGCGATATGGTCAAGAGCATCGATGGACACAAGATCTCCATCGGGCGTGAGATCACCACATATCTGCAGCTTCATCCGTTAAGCGGTGATACCGTTGCGGTAAAGGTGGAGCGTGACGGTAAGGAGCAGACGATCAATATTGATCCGGATTATAAGACTTATCTTTTTGGCTTCGGCTATTCTTCCGATGAAAAGGTTAAACCGACGGTTTCCGATGTGACGGATAAGGGTGCTTTCCAGAAGGCAGGGATCAAGGCAAATGATGTGATCCTGTCTGTCAACGGTACCAGGGTTTCCAACTGTGAAGAACTGACCAAGGCAATGGAAACTGCCAAGACCGGCAAAGAGGTTACCTTTGAGGTTGACCGAAAGGGGAAGGAAATGACCTTCAAGGTGACACCAACGCCATATGAGGGCAAGACGCTTGGCTTTGTTGCCGGAAAAGACGAGATGAAGGGACCGGGAGCGGTTCTTAAATACAGTGTGATCGAGGTGAAATACTGGATCGAGACAACGGTTGCCAGCCTTGGTCAGCTGGTACGAGGTAAGGTATCCCGCAACGATGTATCCGGTGTCGTAGGTATTGTCGATGCCGTGGGCGGCGTGATCGACCAGAGTGTGGAGTACGGTGTGAAGGCAGTTGTCATCAATATGCTTTACATGTCAGTGCTTTTAAGTGCCAACCTTGGTGTCATGAACCTGTTGCCATTGCCGGCATTAGATGGTGGAAGACTTGTATTTATTCTGATCGAGGCAGTGCGCGGCAAGCCGGTAGACCGTGAGAAGGAAGGCTTCGTACATGTGATCGGTTTCTTCCTGCTGATGATACTGATGGTTCTGATCATGTTTAACGATATATGGAAGATAATTCACTAATCAGGGAGGGTGTGTGAAATGTACAGAGATCATACAAAAGTAGTTCATATTGGAGACTGTGCCATCGGAGGAGGAAATCCGGTGGCGATCCAGTCCATGACCAATACTAAGACAGAGGATGTCGCAGCAACCGTAGCCCAGATTCATACCTTGGAGGATCTGGGCTGTGATATCATCCGGTGCGCCGTGCCGACGATGCAGGCGGCTGAAGCGCTGGAGCAGATCAAAAAGCAGATCCATATTCCGCTGGTTGCAGATATTCATTTTGATTACCGTCTGGCGATCGCAGCCATGGAGCACGGTGCTGATAAGATCCGCATCAATCCGGGCAATATCGGTGATAATGACCGGGTGCGTGCGGTTGTGGATGTGGCAAAGGAGCGTAACATTCCAATTCGTGTCGGTGTCAACAGTGGTTCGCTGGAGAAGGAGTACATTGAGGAATACGGTGGTGTGACCGCGGAGGGCATTGTACGAAGTGCTCTTGGAAAGGTGAAGCTGATCGAGGATATGGGGTATGATAATCTGGTGATCAGCATTAAGTCATCGGATGTGCTGATGTGCATCAAGGCACATGAGCTGATCGCACAGAGGACGAACTATCCGCTGCATGTGGGGATTACAGAGTCCGGAACGGTCATGTCCGGCAATATCAAGTCGGCGATCGGACTGGGCAATATCCTGTATCAGGGAATCGGTGATACGATCCGCGTTTCCCTGACCGGAGATCCGAGTGAGGAGATCCGGTCTGCAAGACTGATCCTTCGCACGCTTGGACTCAGAAAGGGCGGCGTGACCGTGGTATCCTGCCCGACCTGCGGCAGAACACAGATCGATCTGATCGGACTTGCCGGAAAGGTAGAGGATATGGTCCGTGACATGGATCTGGATGTTAAGGTTGCCGTGATGGGATGTGTTGTCAACGGACCGGGAGAGGCAAGAGAAGCAGATATCGGTATTGCCGGAGGTAAGGGTGAAGGTCTTCTGATCAAGAAGGGTGAGGTCATCAAAAAACTGCCGGAGGATCAGCTTCTGAATGCACTTCATGATGAGTTAATGAAAATGCAGAAGTAAAGAAGTATGAGGTGATAAGGAATGGAACAGACATTATTAGATACATTTGAAGGGCTCAAGATGACGGATCGTCAGAAGAACCTTTTTGCGGATGTGGTAGTGGACCGTGTCCGGCTGTTCCGTGGCAAGAAGATGATGTGTGTGGAGCTGAAAAGCAGCCACATCATTCCTTATCGGGAGATCCGCCTGATCCGTCACAATCTTGAAGCGGTGATGGGACCGGTGGGCTTTGATGTAAAGGTGGACGATCATTATAATCTGTCAGAGCAGTATCGTCCGGAGGACTTCTGGAAGGAATATCAGGACAGTGTGCTGGATATTCTGAAGGAGGATAATATTCTTGATTTTAATATCCTGTATCGTGGTCAGATCCGGATGGAGGGATCTGTATTGTCGGTAAGCTGTGAGGATGACTCTATGTACCGGGCAAGACAGGACAAGCTGATCCACAAGCTACAGGATATTTTTGCCCGTAAAGCAGGCTTTGATATTGATGTGGTCGTAGAGTATACGGAGCCGCCATCTTTAGAGGCACCATCCAAAGAGTACGAATATGTGCGTCTGGAGAACCGTCCGGCATCGGCGAAAGCACAGGCTTCAGGGAATGCACCGGAGCATAATGCAGAGGTTCCATGGGATGCTCCGGAGGGAAAGAAAGCTTCTGAAGCCGGAGCAAATCATGCGGATGAAGAGGCCGCTGCGGCTGCTGCGGCAGCAAGTGCGGCTATGCAGTCCGGCATGAACAGCGCACCAAAGGCACAGGCAGACAGTGGTGCCAAGAGCGGTGGAAAGAGCAGTAATGCAGGCGGTTACGGAAACGGTGGCTATGGCGGCAGATCCGGCGGCTGGAAAAAGAAAGGCTTTTCCAGAGGCAATATTGATGAAGAATGCTTCTATGGCCGTAACTGTGAAGGAGATCATGTACAGATCACGGATATTCAGGATGAGATGGATGAGGTCGTGATCGAGGGTATGATCACCGGTGTGGAGGAGAAGGAGCTTCGCAGCGGCAAGATTCTTTTGATGTTTAATATTACTGACTTCACCGATACGATCTCGGTCAAGATCTTTATGCAGCCGGAGCAGTATGCGGAGATTGAGGACAGCGGCAAGATTAAAAAGAATGAATTTGTTATTGTGAAGGGAATGCCGCTTCGCGATAAGTTCAGCCATGAGATCAGCATCGGCTCCGTGCGCGGTATCAAGCCGGGTCATGATACGAGAGTATACCGTATGGATAATTATGAGGGCAGGAAGCGTGTAGAGCTTCATGCACATACGCAGATGAGTGAGATGGACTCTGTTATGGACATTAAGGCATATGTCAAGACGGCACTCAAATGGGGACATAAGGCGATCGCGATCACCGATCACGGTGTGGTTCAGTCCTTCCCGGATGCAGATCATGCCTTAAAGCCGGATGATGATCTGAAGGTGATCTATGGTGTGGAGGCATATCTGGTCGATGACCTGATCGAGACAGTATCCAATGACAGAGGACAAAGCCTCAGTGATCCTTTCGTTGTATTCGATCTGGAGACAACCGGTATCGGTGCCAAGAATAATGAGATCATAGAGATCGGTGCCGTGAAGGTTGTCGATCAGACGATCGTGGACCGCTACAGCGTTTTTGTTGATCCGCAGCGACCGATTCCTTATAAGATCGAGCAGCTGACCGGCATCAATGACAGCATGGTCAAGGGAGCAAAACTGATCACAGAGATTTTGCCGGAGTTTCTTGCATTTTGTGAGGGCTGTGTCATGGTGGCACACAATGCCTCCTTTGATATGGGATTTATTCATCAGAAGGCGAAGGATCAGGGGCTTCAGACGGACTTTACGGTTGTCGATACCGTTTCAATGTCAAGAGCACTGCTGCCGCACCTTGGAAAGCACACCCTTGATCATGTCGCAAAGGAGCTTGGTGTGTCACTGGAAAACCACCACAGGGCAGTCGAGGACGCGGAGGCAACGGCAGAGATATTCCTGCGCCTCTGCAAGCGTCTGGAGGAGAAGCAGATCACGACGCTGACTCAGTTAAATGAGTTTGGCAGACCGACCGAGGAGGTCATCCGTAAGCTGCCATCGTATCATGCGATCATTCTTGCCAAAAATGAGATCGGCAGAGTGAACCTGTACCGTCTTGTGTCAGAGTCACATCTGAAGTATTTCAACCGGCGTCCAAAGCTTCCGAAGAGCCTGTATTTGAAGTATAAGGAAGGACTTATCATGGGCTCTGCCTGTGAGGCGGGAGAGCTGTACCGTGGTATTCTCGAGGGAAAGACCGACGAAGAGATCGACCGTCTGGTGCGCTTCTATGATTATCTGGAGATCCAACCGCTTGGCAATGATGAGTTTATGCTGCGCGATAACGACAAATATCCACAGATTCAGGATGAGAATGATCTGATGGAGATCAACCGCCGTATTGTTGCTCTGGGAGAGGAGTATCATAAGCCGGTTGTTGCAACCTGTGATGTCCATTTCCTGAATCCGGAGGATGAGGTATACCGCCGCATCATTATGGCAGGAAAGGGATTTTCCGATGCGGATCAGCAGGCACCGCTCTTTTACCGCACAACGGAGGAGATGTTGTCTGAATTTCAGTATCTTGGCGCAGCAAAGGCAGAGGAGGTTGTGATCACCAACACAAATCTGATCGCAGACATGATCGATTATATTCATCCGTGCAGTCCGAGAAAATGTCCGCCGGAGATCGAAAATTCCGATCAGGATCTGCGTGATATCTGTTACAATAAGGCACATTCCATGTATGGAGAGGATCTGCCGGAGATCGTAACAGAGCGTCTGGAAAGAGAGCTTAATTCCATTATCAGCAATGGATACGCCGTTATGTATATTATTGCGCAGAAGCTTGTGTGGAAGTCGGTGGAGGACGGATATCTGGTAGGTTCCCGAGGCTCCGTTGGATCCTCCTTTGTTGCGACTATGGCGGGAATCAGTGAGATCAACCCACTGCCGGCACATTATTACTGTGGCAAATGTCATTATTATGATTTTGATTCCGAAGAGGTGCGGGCATATGCCGGTTCTTCCGCCTGTGATATGCCGGATAAGAAATGTCCGGTCTGCGGGGAGATGCTGATCAAGGATGGACACGACATTCCGTTTGAGACCTTCCTTGGATTTAAAGGCAATAAGGAGCCGGATATCGATCTGAACTTCTCCAGTGAGTATCAGAGTAACGCGCATGATTATACTGAGGTTATTTTCGGTGCCGGTCAGACCTTCCGTGCCGGAACCGTCGGAACGATGGCGGAGAAGACTGCATTTGGCTATGTCAAGAAGTATTACGAGGAGCACGGAGAATCGAAGAGAACAGCGGAGATCGAGCGTATCGCCAGCGGCTGTGTCGGTGTCAGACGTTCGACCGGACAGCATCCGGGTGGAATCGTTGTTCTGCCGGTAGGAGAGGAGATTTACACCTTCACACCGGCGCAGCATCCTGGCAATGATATGAAGACAAGAACTATCACGACTCATTTCGATTACCATAAGATTGATTCGAATCTTTTGAAACTCGATATTCTGGGGCATCAGGATCCGACAATGATCCGAATGCTGGAGGATCTGACCGATGTGGATGCAGCAGCGATCCGTATGGATGATCAGGATGTGCTGTCACTGTTTGAGTCACCGCGGGCTCTTGGCATTACGCCGGAGGACATTGGAGGCTGTAAGCTGGGAAGTCTCGGACTTCCGGAGCTTGGCACCCATTTCGTAATGAACATGCTTGAGCAGACGAAGCCGAAGAGCTTCTCTGATCTGGTGCGTATTTCCGGTCTGTCGCATGGAACGAATGTATGGCAGGACAATGCGGAATATTTCATTTCGCAGGGCTATTGTACACTGTCTACGGCAATCTGTACCCGTGATGATATTATGACATATCTGATCCGTATGGGAGTCGAGAATGAGCGTTCCTTCAAGATCATGGAGAGTGTGCGTAAGGGAAAGGGTCTCGACGACAGTATGATTGCCGATATGAAGGCGTGCGATGTGCCGGATTGGTATATTGAATCCTGTCAGCGTATTAAGTACATGTTCCCGAAGGCACATGCGGCTGCGTATATTATGATGGCGATGCGCGTGGCGTGGTTTAAGGTACACCGCCCGCTTGCCTATTATGCGGCATATTTCAGTATCCGTGCGACCGCCTTTAACTATGAGTTAATGTGTCTTGGCAAGGAGCGGCTGGAATACTACATGGCTGATTACAACAAACGGTCCGACAGCCTGACCGATAAAGAGAAGTCCACCTTGGAAGATATGAAGATCGTGCAGGAGATGTATGCGAGAGGCTTTCAGTTTGTCAAGATCGATCTCTATCAGTCAAAGGCAACCCGTTTTCAGATCATCGATAATAAGCTTATGCCGTCTTTCTCCTCCATCGACGGACTTGGCACCGTGGCGGCGGAGATGATCGAAGCAGAAGCACAGAAAGGAAAATTCCTCTCCAGGGAGGACTTCAAAAACCGCTGTAAAGTCAGTGCAACCACGGTCGATGCCATGGCAGAGCTTGGTCTGCTCGGCGATATGCCACACACCAATCAGATGTCACTCCTCGACTTCATGTAGTAAAGAAATTATGTACGGGAGTCAATAAAAAAAGAGCGGATGCAAGCTTGCTTGTAAATCCGTTCTTTTTTATTGGCTCAGCCGTATAGGCTGGGGCTTCCAACAACCTCAGACGAAAGTCCGCGGATTGTGCGGACGAAAGCCGCTGATTTTGCGGCGGTCTGTGGTCTGTTGGGAGTCCCCCGTACATAGTGACGAATAAATTGTTATTCTTCACTTTCCGCCGTCATCGGTTCAAACGTGCGGCGGGCATTCTGTTCCTTCTTTCTCTGGCTTGCATTTTTCATGGCTTCCTGACGGAAATAATCCTGCGCACAGAGCTTTTTCTTGCCGCGCAGATCCTGCTTGCTGTAGGTGCCGTCCGGCTGCATGATATGTGCCTTCAACGTATCCTGAAGCTGGATAGTAAGGATATGGATCACCTCAGCCTTCAGTGTCTCGTCCTCCACAGGGAATAAGATCTCCACACGCTTATCCAGATTTCGAGGCATCCAGTCAGCACTTCCCATATAGACCTCCTCATGTCCGTTATTATGGAAATAGAAGATACGGCTGTGTTCCAGAAAATCACCGACGATTGAGCGGACATGGATATTCTCGCTGACACCCGGGATTCCGGTCTTTAAACAGCAGATACCACGGACAACCAGATCAATCTGAACACCGGCGGCGGAAGCCTCATAGAGAGAAGCGATGATCTTTGCATCACACAGGGAGTTCATTTTCGCTTTGATAAATGCCTTCTGACCGGCTTTGGCAAACTCTGTCTCACGTTCGATCATCTCAGTGAAGCGGTCGCGCAGCCACAGCGGTGCAACGGCAAGCTTGTTCCAGACGGCAGGCTCAGAGTAACCGGAGAGCATGTTAAAGACAGCCGTTGCATCCTCGCCGATCGCCTTGTTGCAGGTGAGAAGACCCATATCGGTATAAAGCTTTGCAGTACTATCGTTATAGTTTCCGGTTCCAAGATGAACATAACGGCGGATACCGTCCTCCTCGCGGCGTACAACAAGTGTGATCTTGCTGTGTGTCTTTAAGCCGACAAGACCATAGATAACATGGCAGCCTGCCTGCTCCAGCTTTCTCGCCCAGATAATATTATTTTCCTCATCGAAACGTGCCTTCAACTCGACAAGAACCGTAACCTGCTTGCCGTTCTCGGCAGCTGCAGCAAGCGAAGCGATGATCGGAGAGTGGCTGCTGACACGGTACAGTGTCTGTTTGATCGCCAGTACATCCGGATCCTTCGCAGCTTCCCGGACGAAATTGACTACCGGATCAAAGCTCTCATATGGGTGATGCAAAAGCACATCGTGATCGCGGATCTGAGTGAAAAGGTTCTCCTCACTGTTCAGCCATTTTGGCTGCTGTGGTGTGTATTTCGGTACTTTAAGCTCATCGTAGCCCTCCATGCCGGAAAGCTTCATCAGGAAGGTAAGGTCGAGTGGCCCGTTGATATGGAAGATATCGTCTTCCTTAATATGGAGCTCCTTTTTGAGAACCTTTAACAGCTTTTTGTCCATGCCTTCCTCAACCTGCAGACGGATCGCCTCGCCCCACTGGCGGCGCTTGATCTGTTTCTCAATCTCCATTAAGAGATCGGCAGCCTCATCCTCCTCGATCGTCAGATCGGCATTTCTCATGACACGGTATGGAAATGCGCATAATACCTCGTAATTCATAAAAAGGCGGTGGATATTGCGCTCAATGATCTGTTCCAGCATGATATAAGTGCGGTCAAAGCCCTCCTCGGATGGGATCTCAACCACGCGTGGCAGACCGGAAGGCACCTGAACTGTTGCAAAATCCGTATCGGCAGTGCCGTCCTTTTTGGAGTTGTTGTGGGTGATGTAAAGCTCCCGGAAATGACCGTTTCCGGAGTGATCGCTATCTGTTGTTTTCATCTTGAGGATCGCACCGATATTTAAGGAACGGTTGCGGATCAGAGGGAAAGGTCTTGAAGAATCCACTGCCATCGGCGTCAACACCGGATAAACCTCGGATTTAAAATAATTATCCACGAATTTTGCCTGCTTATGGCTCAGATCCTCATGATGGGAGAGGATGGCAATGCCCTCTTTTTTGAGAGCTGGGATCAGGCTGTTATTGTAGGTACGGTACTGATCCCTCATAAATTCATGGGTAACCTTGCTGATCTCCTCTAACTGTTTGGAAGGAGTCATACCGGCAATGTCCTTTTTGTCGTACTCAGCGTGCACCATATCCTTTAGGGATGCCACACGCACCATATAAAATTCATCCAGATTGGATGCGGTAATACTCAGGAATTTCAATCGGTCCAGAAGAGGAATCGTCTTATCCTGCGCCTCTCCCAGAATACGATAATCAAAGGAGAGCCAGCTTAATTCTCTATTGT
>ENA-ORKV01002086-ORKV01002086.1-human-gut-metagenome-genome-assembly--contig:-NODE-2086-length-12713-cov-16.180753_pt1 | contig 12713 bp, 17 predicted proteins | sample MGYA00243058_ERZ508805 | MGnify/ENA primary metagenome ERZ508805 (study PRJEB26277, sample SAMN04329770) | human gut metagenome | biome: human-associated habitat | host: Homo sapiens | place: USA... | reverse complement strand
TCAACCCCTTTCAGAAATATCAAATAAATCAAACACTACCTTTTTCTCCGCTTAGAGTAATACTTCCCACACCACACTATCCTGCACCGGAATAATCGCGTCTTGGGTGATGACATTACTGATTACGGTATCCGCTGTAATATCACTATGAATGCCCGATGTCTGCACCCGTACTCCCAGATCTCCATGATTTTTCTTTCGATTATAAGCTTTTTCACTCTCAATCATGTAGCGAAGCCCTTCTGTGTAACCGTCTACGATTCCAATGAAGTTCGAATAATTCTTGCAGATGATATCCACCCTTTCAGAAGCATCTGCCCATGCATAGATTTCAATAATACTTGCCTTTGCCACCATCGAATCCTCCTTAACTGAATTTGACGTAAGCATCAGCGAAACCGGTTTTGCTCTTCCTTACAGATATCATTCTACGGCGTTATATGGGTTTCGTCGTTCCCCAAAGAATAGACTTGTTGTATCATGGGAATAGACTTTTTGAAATAGAAAAAGCCGGTAATCTATAAAGCTACCGACTTATCTTTATTATTGCCCTCCAGGTATCCGTCTTCTCTCTTATCTGCACCGATCGTATATTTATTTGTAAGCTGCATTCGCTTCTTCTTGAGTGATTTTCCCAGTTTTAACAGCATCAGAAATTGCTTCGTCTAATTCTTCAACTGTTGAGTAATTTCCAATGTGTACCTTTTGACCATCATCCGTTGTAATATCAACGCTATAATCAGAAACCACATCTTCGGTAGGTGGAATCATTGAGTAGGTATCACCATCGCCGCTATCTTTGGAATACAGCACTCCATTTTTAATACTCTCCAAAGTTTCTCTATAGCTGCTCATCATGGCATCTACACTTTCCTGCGTCAATTCATGGAATACGCCTTGCCCATCATACCAACCATCTCCAGTTCCAATCAACGATTCCAGTTCTTTTTGCTGTTCATTCATCCATGCCTCATACTCATCGGCTGTCCACCACTGCACATTAGGTGCTGCATTGTTCTTTTCGTAATCTGCTTCGGCAATCCAATTTTCACCATCAGTGCTGATTTGACCACCATCTGTATCCTGATAAAGAATATCTACGCCGGATGTATTTTCCGTTTCGAATGCCGAAACATTTGGTGTGTCCGAAGCCAACGCACTTGCATAAGTAAATCCTGCAACACTTAAACAAATTGCTCCACACAATCCCATTACTAAGGTCAATTGTATCGTCAAACATTGCTATCCCGACCACTCCGTCAGAAGCAACAACAACTTCATATCCTGCATCAATAAGATGGTTTTTCAGTATGTCCTGAATATCAGAATCATCTTCGACAATTAAAATTTTCTGCATTACTTCACCTCCATATTACAGATTATCATTTTTTCTTGAATTTTTAATGGAGAGAGTATGTTTGTTTCAAAAATCAACAGAACAGCCAATTTGATATAAATATCGCACGGACTCCATAACCATATGCCAAGAAATATCAACAGCATACGAATAATTTTTTTGATATGTTTTCCATAAATTTTCCATAACAGAACTTGTTTCTATTTCATCAAATATTTCTCTTATATCCCCAGATTCTATCTGCTCCAATGTTCCACGTTTTCTTGCGGTTGCTACAAGTGCATTCCATAATATTTCTTTATTGAGTTGTTCTCCATGCAATTTTTGCAAGATATAAATATCATAAAAATCTCTCATTCGTGTATTCGTAACATTTCGGCTAATAACGGTTTCCAGTTTCTCAGCCAATACAGTCTCCAGATTATATGCCCATACTTCAATTGTACGATCTTCAAGCATAAGATTAAATCGATATCTTATTTCTTTTGGTGTAATGACATCCCCTGTGGAAATATCAATTTTTAATGGTGTGATGACACCATCAAACTTGGTTTCCATACTCACTCGTACTCCCGGATAATCTGCTTCTTCCATAATTTCCGATATTCTCTTAATACGAAATGAAACACCGTCGTCTATAGGGATTGCTATGATATTTGATATAATCGTCTCCACATCTGTTAGACTAACGTTAGCACCTTTTATGGTTGCATCCAAATCCATAGTAGCTCTGGCATCCAGACCAACCATTGCTGCCACCAGCATTCCACCTTTTAATATAAATTTGTCTTTATACTCTGACAAAGAAATTCGTTCCAAAAAACGTTCCATCATATAATTCCGCATCAAAATTTGTGCATCAGCAGATTTTTCTTTGATAGATTCCGAATCAGATCTTTTAATTGCCTTGCTGTGGTTATCATCTAAAGTAACACCTCCAAATATGGTCTTAATATTTTTTCAACATGAAACATAGATGCATATTTCATAAGCGTCCGTAAATTTTTATCTTTGCGTCTGGCATATTGCTTTAATGCATCCTGAAAGACCTGCATTTCTATATTTTTCCTGCTGCGTAGCAGATCACAAATCGTTCTCTCCATATCATAAACAGGAACGGAATGTCCAAATGGTGTCTGCATAGTCGTAATCCCTTTTTCATGTAAATCCTTTTTAACTGTATATACTTGAAAACCGTCATCCTGCAAGCGACTTGGATTATACCCAGTCCTTACTGTTATGGTGTATTTCAATGGTTCTCTGTCCGTCAAATCATGGAAAAACAATGCAGTTTCATGAGAAAACACAGCCTGACTACAACGTATATGCAAAATATACATCGCATCTGTCCATGTATCCGGCGATACATACACACCATGAGCTGCTTGCTCTAATCCTCTTTCTTTTACATAAGAATAAAATATCGGCTTACTAATTCCATTATCTATAACTTGAAAGGTTTGAATTGTTCCTCCATATTCATTCAGCAACAAATCTAATTGTTCAAATTGGGTCATATTGTGTTCTCCTTTCACACTAATATAATAATTCATATTAGTGTGAAAGTAAATAAAATTTAAAATCATGATAACAATTTGTTTAAGAAGTGGTGCATACATAGCATTATTATCTCAATTTATTGCTCATTCTTCTATTATATTGCCTATAACTATCTGCCTCTTTCTGCAATCTGGCAAGCCTTTCAAAAACATTTAATCTGATCAGGCGTTTTTCATGAAGGATATGTTATATGGCGATATTCCAAGCTTCCATACTATTATGGAATCGGTTCGCCAATTAGAGAAAGAAATCAATTCCCTTTAAAAATCATTTGAAACTGCACTGGCCATTCTATTTATTAGAGTGGTCAGTTTCTATTTCAGCTAATACCTGTATTTGTTTTAAAGCAATTTCCTTTACATAATTACTTTTTATTCCTGACAGAATTGTCGCAAGTCCATCATCAATGGTAATTACACCTTTTCCCTCCAACAGATACATATCATTTATCCAATAAACCATCAATTGCGTTTTGGGCTGCTCTTATTATACAAAGCTTTTATAATTGAATTCTCCTGCCTCATGTTGCACTTCAATCACTATAAACAAAAAGCAGCAAATGAAAATCATATCTAATCTCCATCTGCTGCTCTTTTATAGCGTTTCCTGGGGGAATCGAACCCTCAACTGCCCCTTAGGAGTAGACCCGATACGACATCGGGAAGTGGCATCTAATGCTTAAAAATGCTTGGAAATACAAGGTTTTTCAGCATTTCAAATCCCATCTGATACTACGCTGTGATAGCTAATTCAGAGGGATTTTACACCGTCCGATTGGCTCGAAATTAGCAAGTCTTTCGATTTTTGGTGGACGTTGCAAGTGCAAGTAAATGTCACTATGTAACTTCTCGTGATGCGAAATGATAGGAAATCCTATTCATTCTCGTGTGAGGGTGCGGGTGTCCTTAGACACAGATTTCAGTCTGTTTTATATATCATTTCAAAATGAATTTTTCAACCAGAATTATTAAGAATTTCAAAGGTTTTTCAGACTCAATGATTCTATGTAATTTAGACCCGCCGAAGCAGGTCTTTTTTTATTTCAGCATAATCTCTCTATCCTCAGCGCCGAGCATATAAGCACCCTTGGCAAAAGCATCCCTTGCAAGAAGCTCTGCTACATCAACCCTATCGAACAGCATCCATATTTCTTTCTCTTTCGGAGTCAGTTCATGGCTATGGTCAAACAAATGCTCAAGTCCCAATCCTTCAAGCAATGCCGACTTTGCTGCTTTGTATTCCTCAGCTCTGCCAACATATTCGTCGTTCCTTTCCTTGGAAAATGCCTCGATATTGTCAGCTCTCAGATGCTCGTAATACTCGTCCATAAAGATTCTATCCATACTCGTTGACCTCCATAACAAAAAAATAAGGGCAGACCCTTTTACAGCTATTGTAGCTATGTAAAAGGATCTGCCCTTGCAGTTACTATAATGTTTTTGCCAGCGACTTCAGGAGTGCTGCCATTTCCGGATTTTGCAGAAGCTTCAGAAGAAGTTCTTTATCATCAGCGGAGCTTTCCGTTGCGGCTGGTTGAACCGGCTCAGGCGTTGCCTGTCTGCCTGAGTAGAACGCAGCTTCCATTCTTTCAGCGTTCAGTCTGCGGTCATCGTCGATGATATGGGAGTAAACATCCGCTACCATCTTGACCTGTGCATGACCGGAATCGCCTTGAACGGATTTCATATCGCCGCCGTTCAGCTTCAGCTTGTAAGTGATACTGGAATGTCGGAGACTATGGAAAACCACTTTCGGCAGTCCCTTCTCCTCAATCAGCTTATTGAAAGCACGGTTGATAACCTGCCCCTCAATCGGCTTGCCATTGGAAGAACAGAAAACCAGATTGAAGTCTACGAACTCGTCACCGAAAAGGTCTTTCAGTTCTTCGATGTCAGCCTTTCGCTGTACCAACATTTCCGCTACGGTTTTCGGTAAGAACACCTTGCGGACACTTGTTTTGGTCTTAGGAGTTTTGAGAACCAATGCGGTATGCGTACTGGCGAAGGTCGGTGGGAACTTGAACATGATGTCCTTACCGTCCAGATCTGCCATCGCTTCACGATTTACTCTCTGCAACTCCTTTTCAACGAAGATGCTTGCCTGACCAAGTTCAATACTGGTGGGGGAAATGTCAATACAGTCCCAGGTAAGCCCCAGAAGCTCGCCCATTCGCAGGGAACAGGAGAAGGCAAGGTTAATAGCCAGACGAAGAATATCATCGTCACAGGCTTCCAGAGCCTTCTGGAGCACTTCTGCTGTCCAGATATCCCTGGTCTTGTGTTCTTCTTTCGGCAGCGTAGCGTGCTCCACAGGGTTTCTGGTCATCAATTCCCACTTGACCGCTTGATTGAAAGCATTTCGCAATGTCTTGTGAACCTCTCGGACAGTATGCGGAGTCAGATATTCTGTACGGGCTTTTACATACTTAGAAGAAACCGCTTTGACAGAAAGCAAATCTCGGTAATACTTGTCCATGATTCTCGGCGTGACATCCTCCAGCTTCATATCACCGATGAGGGGACGAATATAGTTTGCAATCAGGCTCTTTCTGCTTTCATAGGTAGACATCGCCCAGGTGTTCACACCATAGATTGACATATACTCATCCAAAAGATCATTGACGGTTTTAGCAGAAGGGGGAATAAAGGTTCCGGACTCCTGCTCATATTCAACCTGCAACTTCCTTTTCTTTGCTTCGGCATTCGTTTCAAAGGTTTCCCACTTCTGACGCTTGTTGCCGTTCTCATCGGTGTATGTATAAACCACAGAATACTTCTTTTTTCTCTTAACGATAGATGCCATGTAATCAGCTCCTTTCCTGTCTATCTTCCGCTAACTGGTAGCGGGTCTGATTGTGATACCATTTTTCAAAGCTCTCTTTGGTAGCTCGCTTATACCTGCCAACCTTGATAAGCTCAAAATCTTCATTGGCAACGATATAGTAAATGGTCTGACGATGTACCCCAAGCATTCTTGCCATTTCCGGCAGACCGTAGGTGGATGCCATAATATCTGCATCCAGTTCCTGATCCTCTACCGTGCGGTAATCGGTTTGAGAAGCATACCATCTTTCAAAGCTCTCCTTTGTCACTCTGCGCTTGCCCAGGACATCGACCACATCAAAATGCCCTTTGGCAACCAGTTCGTAAGCAGTCGCTTCTTTCAGCCCAAGGCGCTGTCCAAGCTCCTCCATTGAATATGTAGTTTTCTTCAATTCCTCGCCGGGAGGGGTTCCATCGACCTTCTGGTATTTGAACTGATTGGCATACCATTCTTCAAAGCTGTCGATCATCACCCTCATGGTGTTGCCGACAAGAATGGTTTTGAAGTAATTCTTCTTAATGAGCCAGTATGACTCCGTTTTACCAAGACCGAGCATCCTGCCCATTTCCAGAACAGACATACTCGTGCGTTTTCTCATTTCCGCCATCGTACAACCTCCTATGTAAAAAATGTAGCCATGTGTTTCTTGTCATGGCTACATTTTATCGAACTCTCAATATGTTTTGAAGTTTGTCGCCGGGTTGTACGACGCCCTTGACAAATCTTACATTTGATGATCCAACCACTCATCAAAACTCTTTTTGGAGATTCTGATACTGCCACCGATGCGGACGCTATGGAAAACTTTCTTTTTCACAAGGTTGTATGCGCTGGTTCTGCTGATGCCCAGAATATCCTGAATCTCATCAACCGTATAGGTTCTCTTATCAAACTGAACTGCGTTAGCAGCCATCGCTTCTTCGGTGCGCTGATTCATGGCAGCGATTCTTTCTTCAAACATTTATGTTCACTCCTTCGCTCTCTTTGCTTTATGTTTTGGGGAACGCTTTTTCAGCTGTTCCATTGCCAGGCTGACAGATAAGGCTTTCTCAATCGCTACCATTTCACGGGGCGTTACCTTACCTAAGTAATTATCAATCCTGCTTTTATCAATGGTACGAATCTGTTCCAGCTGAACAACGGACGCTTCTTTGAATGCAGGATTGTCGTAAATAACAAAGTGCGTCGGCATATTCGCTTTCTTATGGATTCTGGTGGTGACCGTTGCCACAATCAATGTGGGAGCGTGTTTATTACCGGTATCGTTCTGAATGACGATAACCGGACGGATGCCGCCTTGTTCCGACCCAACTACCGGGTCCAGCTTGGCGCAATAAATATCACCACGGCAATATACCCAATTTTCTTTCATCATGTGCCATGACCTCCTTTCGTTGGCTATGTAATAACTGACTGCCAGAAAGGAATCAGGCAGTCAGTCCAAAAGTCTATGTGTCCCATATTTGCCACGCACCCCTGGGAAAGAGGGCTTACGCCCTCAGGGAATCACCGAACGACTGATTGCGAATCAGTTCCATAGGAATCTAACCTCTGCCGGGTTCTCCGCCAGCTCCGTAGAGAAGTATCTTTAATCCTGTTGCTTTCATGGCCGTATTGGGAGCAACCCAATATTTACAAGCCAGTATTGATCGCTGGCATCGGGAGAGAGACAAGCGCTTAATTTATAGAAGAAAGTCGTTCTGTTTCTCTATCCGATACGTCTCGGCGTACCGCTGATGTGGCTGATGCTCTCGCACCGGCAACAGGAACGTATTCGATGACTGTGTATTCAGTTTTCAAGGATCAAGCAGCCGATTTTCTTTGGCTGTATCTAAATTGTACCTGTTCCTCATGCAAGTTTTTATTGCCTCGTAGGTATAGTTTTGAGGTTATTCACGACCTAAAAATATGTAATCAAGGGTTGTCTCAAAGCGCACAACCAGTTCGATTGCCAAATCAATAGAGATACCTCTGTTGCCGGTTTCAATTCGTGCAATGGTGTTTGCGGCAACACCTAACTGCTCCGCAAGCTGTTCCTGTGTAAGCCCATGTTCCTTTCTCAAGGCTTTAATTCTTTTTCCGCTTTCAACCAAGTCGTAATACATTTTCGTTCCTCCGTGTTTTTGAATTTGTGAAGTTGCAAAATCAAAAACAGCGGGAGGAGATCGTGCCCGATTCTCAATACCCTTTGCCATCTGCCTGTCCTCCTTGCAGGCATAAAAAAAGAGCCGGAGTAAATTACTCCAAGCTCTCGTTCATGCCTTTGTGTTAATTATGGGGGAAAATAGGCAGGTATAAAAAAAGCCCCGTACCCATTACAGGCACGAGGCGTAACTCTCTCTATTCAATTTTATGCCGCTATCTCCCAGCATAGCCATTTTAACACTGGACAAGTCGGACTTTCAGTAGGGGAACCGTCGTATTTTCATCGGATTTTAGTCGGACTAAAATCCTGTCTTAGCATTCACAATAACACAATGCTTCTTCCTCCCGGGCACTTTCCAGGAAATCTTTCAATTTAGGAATGGCTGTTCCCCAAAGTGACAGACCAAATAACAGTATCGCTTCTTTCTTTCGGTCATAGTAGGTGCTGCGTTCCATATTCAAAACCTCCAGCATTTCTGATTCCCTGTACTTGAAGCGGTTGAGATATGCCTTTGAGATAATCTCACAGTACAGAGCGCCTTTATCTGGATATTCTCTGATTTTCAACATAGCCATATCTACCAGTTCAATGATCCACTTTGTCTCAAATAAGCTGCGAATGCGTTCTTCAAATCGTTCTCTCGCTTCATCCGGAGCAAAGTTCTCCAGATAAATCAATGCACCATCTAAGCTGTCACCGTAAGTACAAATAAGGGTATCACATACATCATTCGCACGATCAATGGTAGACCAGCACACCTCTCGATATATGGATAAAATCAGCTTTGCTCTTTCATACAGAACCTTCTCGTCAATGTTCTGCATCCGGCAAAGCATTCGAATACTGCTTAATACCTGTGTATTATATCTGCTCATTCAGAATCTCCTTTCAGCCTAATCCATAAAATAAGAATTCCTTTCTAACTCCTGTCACTTGGCTAAAGGGAAACAAATACCATGGGACAAGAATGACTATAACTTCCGATATTTGATTAAAATAACAGAAGTGAAATCGGAAGTTCTTGACTTTATAAAAGTTCCGATATATAATTAAGTGGAATTAAAACTTCTGTTATGATTCTTATTATAGCATTTTCCAGAAGTTTGTCAACAAATAATCGGAAGTTACGAATAAATATTTTTTGAAAGGAAGGATACTACCATGACATTTGGAGAAAAAATTAAAGAAGCTCGTTTGGCTATGAACCTATCTCAAACGGAGCTTGCCCAGATGACCGGCATTTCCGAAAGATCCCTTTACACCTATGAGCAGCTCGGAACACTCCCCAGAAAAAGCAACATCAGAAAACTTGCTGAAGCACTGCATATCTCTGTGTCCTATCTTTTGGACGAATCTGAAACGGATAGCCAGAGCCATATAGATCAGGATATGTTTATTTTAGAGGCAAAGGAAAACTTCGGTTCAAAAGGAGCAAAAGAAGCTCAGGAAGTGTTGGGTCGTGTAAATTCTCTGTTTGCCGGTGGAGAATTGGACGAGGACGCAAAAGATGTATTCTTCCAGGCGATTATGTCAGTTTATATGGACTCTAAGAAAACAGCACGGGAAAAGTACACTCCGAAGAAATACAGAAAGCATAAAGATAAAGAGTAAAATCCTCAAGCACAGAATATGTTTTCTGTGTGCGATTCGGAGGTGAAGCAAATGAAAACGGCAGAGCATATCATTGAAACTGTCGATAAGCTTGTGCGAAAATATCACACCAGAGACCCTTACGAGCTATGTCAGCTGTTAGGTATCAAAATCCACTATTACGATTTACAGAAGAAATTGAAGGGCTTCTTCTATTACCAGTCCAGACAAAAGAATATCGTGATAGATCACAATGTGAACGGTATCCTGGAGCGTATATTAGTCGCACATGAATTAGGACACGCTGTCCTGCATACAAAAATCGCTATGATGCACGGCTTTCAAGAAATGGAAGTTTTTGATGATAGATCAATCGAAGAAAATGAAGCAAACTTCTTTGCGGCGGAGCTTCTGTTAGAAGATGGGAAAGTCCTGGAATGCCTTTCGGAACACACATTTTTTGAAACGGCTAAAATGCTCTATGTACCGGCAGCATTATTAGACTACAAATTCAGCCTGCTCCACGAAAAAGGAGAGCTGGTAAATTCGATGTATATTCGTAAAGCAGATTTCCTGAAAGAAGATCTTCATGCCTACGATAACGACATTGGTTATGGCGATATATGAATATCTATTTTTATATCTTTACAGAAAAAGTCCACCAGTACGATGCGTAGTGCATCATGACTGGTGGACTTTTTGCTTCTTAAAGAATCAGTATATTGTGCTGCAAAAAAGAACCCCATAGCAGTTCACTCTGTACCGTCAATGGGCTTCTTTTTCATTATATCAATCAAGCTCCGCTTTTTTTATCATCTCTTGCTGGTCAATCAAGACATCAATCAACTTTCCTACGGTTATCAATGTTGTTACATTACACTTTTTCAGTTTTGCAGCAATCTCATTATCAATGATGCTGTCGCATTTTGCATATGGGGTATCCAGTAAAAAATAGTCAAAGTTCTTTTCCAAGACGAATGCCAGTTTTAGAAGCATTGCCAAAGAAACTTTCGTCTGTCCAACTTCAACATGGCTCATATGATTGTTCGAGCAACCAACCAACGCACCCAAATCAGCCTGACTATAACCCTTTTCCAGTCGGGCAGCTCTAATGCGCTGACCAATCTTAACGTAATCAATTTCCGGTTGCGTTTCAATCACCTCCATGCTGTGTATGATTCTGCTATACATTATAAAATGTACCAAAAATCTCAACAACCAACATCGGGTGCAAGTTGCATTTATAAATGCAATATGATAAAATTTTATAGGCAGATTGCATTAAATGATAGAATGAAAAGAACCCCAAGACGACAATATGAGCTATCTTGAGGTTCTTTAAAATAAAAAATTCGTAGAGTACATTACTCCACGAATCGCATTCTTCTCTGTTTTTTTTAGTTTATATCTTTATTTTACAAATTGTCGCACTGTTTGTCAATATGTTAGGGACATAAAACACGAGGTTTTGCACAAAAATCCATCTTAGAAAGTTCCAAAGTCACAATTTGCCGTCAGAATTATAGTCATATTGAAGGAGGTGTACCTTATGGCACGAAAAGGAGAAAATATTTACAAAAGGAAAGACGGCAGATGGGAAGGAAGATACATTAAGTCCCGATCTTCTACAGGCAAAGCCAATTACGGTTATGTTTATGCAAAGTCATATCGAGAAGTCAAGGCAAAACTTATCAGTCAAAGTTCGTGCACGAGTAATTCTGTCACTGTCGATCCAGAAATTAGCTCAGATCAATTTGAACAGGTTGCTATGGAATGGTTTCAAGCTATATGTCCTAAAGTGAAGGAATCTACAAGCAACAAATATAGGAATCTTCTCAGCTCGTATATACTTCCTGTGTTCGGAAGCAAACAATTGCGTGATATAACACACGAGTTTATTGAAACGCAGTGTAATTTTTTCCTTGTTTCTGGTGGATTAAAGGAGAATGGACTTTCCTCTAAAACTGTTTCAGATATTTTATCTCTAATTCGAAATGTCTTACAATTTGCCACCCGAAACGGGAAAGCCATTTCTTGTGACGCACGATCTATACAGATAAAACGTCAAACGAAGGAAATGAGAGTTTTGAGTCGTGCTGAACAGGAAAAATTATGCCAATACTTGTATTCTAATCTTGATTCCTGCAATATTGGTATATTAGTATGTTTATTCACTGGTCTCAGAGTAGGTGAAATTTGTGCGTTACGATGGGAAGATGTTTCATTCTCAGATTACACAATCCACGTGCATCAAACGCTCCAGAGAATCCAAGATAGAACCAACAGTGAATACAAGACAAGGATTGTTGTTACCACACCAAAAAGTGCTTGCTCCATCCGTACTATTCCAGTACCCCATGGCTTAATGACTATTCTTACAGCACACAAAGCTTCTTCTACTGGCTACATCCTAACCAATAGCGATCAGAATCCATTAGAACCAAGAACCATGCAAAATCATTTTAAGAAGGTATTGAAAAACAGCGGAATCACCTCCGCAAATTATCACTCGTTACGTCATACATTTGCTACAAGGTGCATAGAGCTTGGATTCGATGTAAAAAGTCTCAGCGAAATATTGGGTCATGCCAGCGTGAATATTACAATGAATCGCTATGTACACCCATCCATGGATTTAAAAAGAGAAAATATGCAACGGCTTTCTGATTTATTAGCCGTCAAATAAATTGTCAACACCGTCAAATAATGCTGAGTTTTCAGTGTTTGGCGGTGTTTTTTCGTGGAGTAATGTACTCTACGAAAGAGTATACCCAGGAGGAGATTTATTGATTCAATTTGTAGGGCGAGATGCTTATAAGCAGTTTTGGAATTTTAGTAAAGATGAGAAAGAGAACTTGGCCACTCAATTGGCGATTGAGTTACCCGCACTCAGAGGAAAAGTTGGTGCATCACAAGAAGAAATTGCTTCGGCTGTTGGTATTTCACGACAAACTTATAGTGCCTACGAAAATCGGACACGCCCAATTCCATGGAGTTTATATCTAGCACTATTGTTTTATTTTGATTACATTCCAAGTACACATTATATGATTCGCCAGCTTGAATTATTCCCAAATGAATTAGACGAATGTTGGTTAGCTGGTAGAGTTTTTATTGAGGAAGAAAAATGAGCGAATATTCACAGCAAATAAAAAGGGGTATTACATGAACAAAAATATAAAATATTCTCAAAACTTTTTAACGAGTGAAAAAGTACTCAACCAAATAATAAAACAA
>ENA-ORKV01002083-ORKV01002083.1-human-gut-metagenome-genome-assembly--contig:-NODE-2083-length-12718-cov-3.075706_pt1 | contig 12718 bp, 15 predicted proteins | sample MGYA00243058_ERZ508805 | MGnify/ENA primary metagenome ERZ508805 (study PRJEB26277, sample SAMN04329770) | human gut metagenome | biome: human-associated habitat | host: Homo sapiens | place: USA... | reverse complement strand
AATACTCCATGAAACAACTTTTAAATTATCATAAATATGTAATATTTCTAAAACACCATTAGGTTCTCTTTTAAAATAAGCTATATATTTATCTTTAATTTTTTATAGAAACAATTTCACTATAATTTTGTTGAATAGATTTACTTACTGTCATACCACAAACACTCCAATCACAAATCTTATTACTTCTACAATAGAATAAATACCCATACAAAATAAAATAACACCAATAATATTCCAGATAACACTAACTCTATTTCTGGTAGCCAACCATAATCCTATTAATGTAATAATACTTTCAGTTCCTAACACTATCCACAACATAATATCTTAATCCTCCAAATCAATATATATTTCCCTTTCAAATTTGTTAATTTTTCTAACTCTGCATGATTTATACATTAAATTGAAACTTGTCCTTTTATATAATATAGTCCATGATAACCTATTAAAACAAAGTTCATCATTAATATATATATTATATGTACAGTTCTTTTTATTAATTTCATCATGGTTTAATAATACTTTTATGCACATTTTATCCAATTGAAAACACCTCCTTAAATGAATGTACATTTAATTCAATGTCATAACTTTCACTATCATAGTCATAATAACATTGTTCAAGTTCGACAAAATCAAGCATAGTTCCATAAACATTTATGATTTCATATAGTAAACCACAGAATAAAACATAATCATTTAGCCATACAATGACATCTACACAAAATTCATTGTGCTTTGTTCTCAAGTCTTTAACCGCTTCTTTAAATATCATTTCCGTATCCTCCTTTCACCATTATTATATCATAATCTAATAAAAAAACAAGAAAAAATTGTTTTTTTTCTATCTTTATTTTTATACCTCATTATGCTATAATAAATCTACAAGGAGGATAACACAATGGCAAATCAAAAATATAATAACTATGAAAGATTGTATGATTTAAGGCGATTACGTTCAGTAACTGAAATGGCAAAAGAGATTGCTCGTATGTCAAGACAGTTAAACCAGCGTTTCTATCGACTTGAAAAAGCTGGTGTCGGTTTAAATGAAACTGCATATCGTTATGCCCAAAATGAAACCGGTAAAGATAAACCAAGATATACCACATCAGTAAATAAACTGTCTAAAATGAATTTAAATGATTTATACCGCTTAGGGCTAGAATTAAATAAAAAGATAGTAAGTGATACATCATCTATTAAAGGATTAAAGAGAGTAGAAGATAGACGAATTAATGAGTCAGTGAAAGCTTTAAAAAAAACATTAGGAGTAAAAGATATAGATGAAGAAAAGTTTAAAGAGTTTTTAATGGCTGGTGGAAGTGAGTTAATGAATAATAAATATATAGACAGTGATCAGGTAATTGATGACTGGTTAGCATTAACGCAAAATGGTAATATATCTACAAAAGAATTCATTAGAGAATTTAAGAGATTTAAAAAAGTAACTAAAACAACATATTCACGTCTACAAAAGAATTGGTTTAGAGCAAATCAAAGAAAATTACAAAAAAGGAAAAAAACTGCTCAACCACGAGCACAAATGAAAAATACAAGTGGTAGAGTGAAAAGACGGAGGAAATAATATATGATTGACTGTTTAACGCTGGTTAATAAGAAACATAATTATATACGAGAATTAGCTTATACAGTCAATGAATTTGATTTTAGTTTGTTAAAAATTTCACATGATAATACAACTAAAAAAGGATATTTAAACGAAATAATATGCACTTTTGATATTGAATCGTCAACAGTAAAAGATAAGATATCACGTAAAGAAAATGTAGAAACCTATAGCGGGTTTATGTATCACTTTCAGTTCTGTATCAACGGTTATGTTATATTTGGCAGAACATGGGAAGAATTTAAGCTATTTATTAATAAAATGATAAAAGAATTAGATTTAGACGATAAACACAAAATTGTCTGTTATGTACATTACTTATCTTATGAATTTAATTTTATTTATGATTTTCTGGATATAACAGACATCTTTGCTACTGGTAAAAGGAAAGTGCTAAAATGTGTAGGAAATGGCTGTATAGAATTTAGATGTTCATATCTTCTTTCTAATATGTCTTTAGCAAAATTTATTGAAAATACACCAGATACAACTCATCTTAAAAGCTATGGCGACTTAGATTATGGGATTGTTAGAACACCAAAGACGCCGTTAACAATGAAAGAATACGGTTACTGTTATAATGATGTTTATGGACTGTACGAATGTATAAGAGAAAAGCTTAAATATGATGATTACGACAGTATTCCTCTTACATCTACTGGATATATAAGACGTGAAATAAGACTTATCTTTAGAAAAGATAAAAGTAATCGCAAAACATTTAGAAAGATGAGATTAGATAAAGAAACATATCTTTTATGTAAAGAATGTTTCAGGGGAGGAAATACCGCAAGTAATCGTTTAATGGCTGATATGATTATTAGTAATGTATCAAGCTATGACCGTTCATCTTCTTATCCTCATGTTATGGTAGCAAGCAATCAGTTTCCTATGGGAAACTTTATGCAAGCAGTAATTGAAAACGAAGATGATTTAACTTATTACAATGGTAAATTTGCTACAATTGGAAGATATTCATTTAAGAATATCCGACTTAAAAAAGATATAGCAATTCCATACATTCCTTTTAGTAAATGTAATGAATTACACAGTCATGATACCTATAATGGACGGGTAATGAAAGCTAAAATATTAAGTATCAGTTTAACTAATATTGATAAAGATATCATAGATAAACAGTATGATTATGATGATATAACCGTAACTGATTTTTATTTTGCAAGACGGGGAATGTTGCCTAAGTGCTTTAGAGATTACATCTTAGAAATGTATAAACAGAAGTCACAATTAAAAGTGATGATAGATAAAGAAACTAATCAAGAAAAGAAAGATAATCTTAAATATGAATATGCTAAATTTAAAAATAAAATCAATGCCTTATTTGGAATGTGTGTAACGGATGTTGTTCATAATGAGATTACCTACAACAGTGAGGACGGGTGGAATGAAAAAGAACCGCAAGATATACAGAAAGAACTTGACAGTTACTACGATAATTACAATTCTTTTTTGTCATATCAGTGGGGAGTCTTTGTAACTGCAATAGCAAGATATGAATTACAGAGAGGTATTGATATAACTAATATAGACAATGTCTATAATGATACTGATTCATGTAAATTTGTCGGTAATTATGATGAGGACTTTGACAATTTAAATGAAACCATAAGAAAAGAGGCTAAAGAAAATAATGCTGAAATATCAGTCAACGTAGATGGTAAGGAATTTACTTTAGGAGTATGGGAAAAAGAAAACCCGTATAAAGAATTTATTACATTAGGAGCAAAGAAATATGCCTATAGATATATGAATGATAAATTAGGAATTACTGTATCGGGATTAAATAAAATCCAGGGTGCCAAAGAGTTAGAGAAAAAAGGCGGGCTTGAATATTTTAGAGATGGTGAGGTATTTATCAACAGTGGTCGGACTTGTTCATATTTCAATATTGAAAAACCGCATAAGATTAAAATTAATGGTGATACTTTTACTAATGCCAGTAATGTTGCAGTCATTAATGTAACTTATACATTAGGTATGACGGATACAATGAAAAGTATAATTTATACTTTACAAAATCGAGAGTATATGTTAGAATAATTATAGAAAAAATAAACAAAAAAAAAAGGAGTAAGAAAAAATGGAAAACAAAAATGAATTAGTATTATCAACAAATCTAGAGAAAGGGCAAATCGTATCAACAGTAACTGACCAGATTGAAGTTTACAACTTATTAAATATCAAAGGTAAATCTCAGCGCTTATCATCAGTTGAGGGTATGAGATTAAAAGTTACTGATTTGATTTTAAGCGGTAATGAATATGTAGATGAAGAAACGGGCGAAGTAAGAACACAGACAAAAGTTATGTTAAAGACTGAAGATGGTAAATATTATCACACACACTCAAAATCAATCTTAAACAATGTAGTTCAGTTAAAAGAAATTTTCGGTTTACCAACAATGGAAAATTCATGGCGTGTTATCCCTACTACTGTAACCGGAAAAAGAAATAACTACTTGATGTTAGAATTGTATTAATATATGTCATGTAAATCGAATCCTCCAACATATTCGAATTTAATTACTTATGAGGATAACACGTATATTAACTTATGGCGACTTGTTAAAAAGTCGCCTTTCGATTATTTTATTTTTATTGGAGGCCGAGGGATAGGTAAAACCTTTTCAATCCTTAGAGGGTTATTAATTGAAGATAAAACTAAGTTTATCTATATGAGAAATACAGATGAGGATATCAGGCAGTGCATGACTAAAGACGATAATCCTTTCAAAGATATTAATGATAATTTCGGAACTGATTTTATTATCGGAGGTATGCAAAAATCACCAGTTATTATTAATAATGAAACTGATGAAACTGTCGGACTTGCTAAAGCATTGTCGGTTTCCGGTAAAGTTAGGGGTTCATCATTTAACGATATAGAATATATCATCTATGACGAGTTTATCTCTTATGGACTGGTAAAGTCTGCCTTTGAAAAAAAGAAATCACGTTTTTTATTCAACTTTATTGAAACAGTAAACCGTAACCGTGAAAATAAAGGAGGTAAACCAGTTAAAGTTATCATGATTGCTAATGCCCAGACATTAGACGATGATATTATAAGAGCGCTTAGGATTGGTGATGTATTTTATGATATGATAACTAACGATAGACATTATACCGAAATCCCCGAACGTAATTTATTTATTGGTTGGCTGGAATCTTCTAAAAAGTTTGTTGATATGAAATCTAAACAGAGTTTATATCAGCTTACAAAAGGAACACAGTTTTATGAAATGGCAATCAATAATATGTTTACAATGGATTATTTCGGTGATATTGCTAAAATAGATTATCGAGAACTACAGCCTCTTGTTGGATATGAAAATGTGTATTTCTACACACATAAAAGCAAGAACTTATTATTTGCAAGCTATCGAAAATGTAATGCTCCTTACTATAATGAGATTACGTTTAAAGCTTTTCGTAAAGATTATGGCATGATTTTAGGAAATGCTATTGAAAGAGGAAATATTTTATATTACAGTTATAACTGTAAGTTAGATGCTTTAAATATTTTTTAAGGAGGTAATAAGTATGAATGTAAACGAATTTGTAACAAAACTTGTCCAGGTGGAAACAATGCCAACAAAGTATAAATTAGGAACATTTTTAAATTCTTATGTTGGTAACTATTTACAAAGTGACTGTTCTGGATTAATTAAAGGCATTCTATGGGGATATCCCGAAAGCGGAAAATATGCAAGCAACGGAGTACCCGACATTAATGCGGATACGATGCTAAGTATTCCATACTGTACTAAAATCTCAACTGATTTTACTAACTTACCAGTAGGAGCACTTGTTCACATATCTGGGCATATCGGGGTTCATGTTGGAAATGGTGTTTGTATTGAGTCTTCACCTAAATGGGAGGACGGAGTACAGAAAACGTTTATTAACGGAAGCGGATTTTACAATAGCGGAGGGTTAAAAACTAGAACTTGGAAAAACTGGGGGTTGTTTAAATATATAGAATACTCAAATGTAACTGTAGATACCTCGCCTACATCACGCCCAGCTGGAAAATATCATGTAGAAGTGGAAACTGCTTTAGTAGTAAGAGAAGGACCATCAACAAGTTATGCAAGAGTGCCTAAAAGTGAACTTACGGAAGACGGAAAGAAACACAGTAATTCCAATGGCGGACTATTAAATGGTACTAATGTAACTGTCTATGAGTGGCGAGGTAACTGGGCTCGTATTCCATCTGGCTGGGTATGTGGAAGTTATCTAAAAGAGGGTTGGGTGTAATATGGACGAAGTTATTACAACTATTATTAACGCTATCGTTAATACAAAGACTGCATTTCTATTATCAACCTTAATGATTGTTGCTGATATTATTAGCGGGTATATCAAGGCTTTTAAAAATTGTACCTATTCCAGTTCAGTAAACCGTGATGGGTTAGCACGCAAAATGATGTGGTTTATGATGTTATGTTTAGGTGTAGGGATAGAATTTATTATTCATACCAATATTTTAACTGTTGTTGTTGCGGTGTCTTGTGTCATTACCGAGTTGATGAGCATTATCGAAAACTGCCGTGATATAGGAATTGAATTTAAAATCACAAAATATCTTGAAGATAATAAAGAATAATGATATAATTAATTACGGATAAGGAGGAGTAGGCGCCTGCCTTATTCAAGTACCATTTAATGTTCTTTTTTCATATATACTTTTGGTTGTTTAATCTATCCCCGTTTCATTACAATATCTTTTTTAAAAAAGTCCAGTATTTTCTGGACTTTTTGTCTTTATAAGTTTATAATAATTATAGGGGTAGACAAAACCAGACTCCCAGAAGGAGTGTCTAAGTGTGGTTCACTCATAGCCCCTTTTTTTTGATTTAGAAAGGAGTAATAATTATGAACGAAGAATTAGAAGTAGTGGAAGATGTTTCGTCACCTCAAGAAGAAACTGAAACACACGAAGAACCGCAAGTTGATTACCAGAGGTTATATGAAGAAAGTAAAAGTCTGTTAGAAACGCAAAATAAAACTATTGCTAATTTAACAAGACAGTTAGAATCAAAACCGCCCTTAACGGACGGAGACTTATTCGAAAAATACAGTAAAGGAGGAAGAAGAAACTAATGGCAACTACAGTAAATCAGGTTTATACATTAGTAAATAGTGTTGTTCAACAGGCGCTGGGTTCAACCGCTTTAACGGTTACAGATACACAAAGTCTTGTAGCGCTGGGAGATACTATCTTATCAAGTGCCAACAACACAGAAGTATTTTTGAACACTTTAGTTCAGCGTATCGGTAAAACCATCTTCTCTTACAGAAGATACGATAATCATTATGCAGATTTTATGCTAAATGATTTTGAATATGGGGCTATCGTGCAGAAGATTAAAGTATCAATGCCTAGCGCTGTTGAAGATGAAAGTTACGGATTAACAGACGGTGAAAGTGTTGATATGTACACCGTAGCTAAACCAGTCGTACACCAAAAATTATTTACAAAAGAAACACCATACAGTTTTTATATCACTATCCAAAGAGAATATTTAAAAGAGGCTTTCTTAAGCTTATCACAGTTAGATTCATTTATCGGGTATATCTATGGTGAAGTTGAAAACAAAATCAACATGGCTTTAGAAACATTATGCATGGAATGTATCAATAACTATATCGCAGAAGCTAGCGCTAAAACAAACCGTGTATTTAATTTAGTAACTATGTATAATGAAGCTAGCGGTGATACATTAACAAGTGATACCGCATTATTATCGCCGGAGTTCATGAAATGGGCGATTGCTACTATTAAAGTTATTTCAACTAATATGACTCGTATGACTGCCATCTATAATGATGGAACAGAGACTAGACATACTCCTAAGGAGTATCAAAGAATGTTACTTCATACAGAGTTTATTAACAAAGCTGAGACAATGATGGAAAGTGAAGCTTTCAATCGTGAATTAGTACGCTTAGAGGGTTATAAGGAAGTGCCTTTCTGGCAAGCTATCAACTCACCAATGGCGATTAATGTTAAACGTGCAAGTGATGGAACTGCAACATCAATTAATAACATTATCTGCTGTTTATTTGATCGTGACGCTTTAGGTATCTATAAAAAAGATGAATGGACAGCTACAACACCATTCAATGCCAAAGGTGGATATACTAACACGTTCTGGCACATGAAAGAATTGTATATCAATGATTTAAGTGAAAACTTTGTTTACTTCACCCTAAACTAAAAGGGGTGAAGTATTTATGAATATTACACTTTATAATTTTACAAAGAGAAAAAATTCTACCAAACAGCCAGGTGAAGGAACCAGTATTCCGGCAGTATTAAAAGACAACTGTTCTAATATTTCACCTATATTTACTGTACAGTCTAACCCTACTGGATATACTTATATGTATGCGTTTGGAAGATATTATTATATAGAAGAAATTATTTATACTGCTAATAATCTTTGGGAAATTCACGGAACGATTGACCCTATGGCAACATGGAAAAGTGAGATTCTATCTACTACTGGATACGTATTATATAGCGCAAGTAATTATAATTCGATGATTGTTGACCCAAGAATGTCAAGTGTTGCTACGGCTACTATCCAGAGTTCAAGCGGACAGTTGTTCAGTTTTCTAAGATCTACTATGGCTTATGTATTAACGTATGTAGCAAGTAAACCTAATTTAGGGGGAAGTGGTGTAGTTGTATGTTCCCAGTCGGTATTAGAAAATATATGTGAGATTGTTAATGGAACTGGTTACGTTAATCATATATCCGAAACATTAAAATCTTTAATGGGAGTTTATGATTCTCTTATTTCATGTATTGCCTTGCCTTACACACCTAGGGCAAGTTCTACATGGGAAATATTTTTAGCGGGTTATGATACTGGACAGGTTGGTGCTACTCCTACTAAATATAACACTTATGAATGTGATTTAACTATCCCATGGCAGTTCAGTGATTTTAGGAATTTACCGCCTTTTACTTCTATGATATTAGAAATTCCTACAGTAGGAACAGTTAATCTTAATCCAGCTGATTTTATTGGTCAATCATCAATTCATTTAAAAGCGGTATGTGATAACATTACTGGTGACGTAGTTGTTTATGTAGGTAACGGTATTGCTAAAGTAACCAGCAATATTGCTACTAAAATAGCAATCGGTACGGCGCAGTCAAATAGCGCTGGTGTTGTCGGTGGATTAATTTCTGCTGGTGCGCAGTTAGTTAGCGGTAGACAAGGAATTGGTGGTGCGCTAAGCGATGCTTTCGGAGCGGTTACTGCTTCAATCGAAAGGAACGTTGGAGTTATCGGAAGTAACGGAAGTTATATATCATCAGTACCAGGTACTGGCGGCTCTGGTGTAGCAAGACTGTATACCATCTGTCATAATACCAATGTTGAACCTAGCAATATGGCTAGTACAGTAGGGCGACCATGTAAACAGAGTTTATCTATTGGTACTCTTAGCGGTTATGTCCAGACAGTAGATTTTAATGTAAACGGTTCAATGCCATCAAACATGAAAGATGAAATTAACAGTATGATGAATGGAGGTGCTTTCATTGAGTAAGTATTTGGGAGGACATTTTAGAAACTTGGTAAGTAATTTTCTTAACCCTAATCCTAAAGATGTAAATGGTACAGAAAATGAAAGTTATTTCTTTTACCAGAGAGAATTATTTTTAATGATACAGAGTATATTTGATATTGAAAACTTGCCACCAAACTGGAATAAGGAATATATACTAGATAACTTATTTAGAATTGGTTATATGCCTATTGTTTCTACTGATTTAGGAGTATTATGTTTAGTTGGAGGATATTATGGTATCAATGTTTATAACATGCCAACTCATGTAAATGTAGCAAATCCGGTTATTGGAAACTTAGAAAGAACTATTGGTATTGATGGTGAGTTGTTATATTTTAACTATTCTATGGACGGATACCCTAATTTATATCCGTTAGTTAAAAGATATGCGGTATTATTATCTCAATGTGACGGTTCATTAAATACTAACTTAATCAATTCACGTTTAGCCCATGTATTTATGACTAATAACAAAGCCAACATGGAAACCGCAAAAAAAGTTTATGATGATATTTCTAACGGTAAACCAGCGGTATTTATAAATAAAAACAACATTGACGGGCAAGTATTTGATGATGTATTATTTGGAAATGTAAAAAATGTTTTCATTGGTACGGAGTTATTAGATACCAAACGGACAATCAGAAATGAATTTCTAACTGAAATCGGTATTAACAATGTAAACACCGACAAGAAAGAACGTCTTATCACTCAAGAAGCTGAAGCTAATGAAGGCGAAAGATTATCTCTTGTTTCTTTGTGGTTACGTACTTTAAACTCATGTTTAGATAATGCTAAAGAAACTTTTAAAGGTGAGTTAGGTGATGTGAAGTTTGTTTTTAACAAAGACGTAATTAAATCATATCAAACTGAAATGAAAGGAGCAGATGATAATGAACCTAATCAACGTGATTAACTGGTATGAACAACAGAACCTTGATTTATTTGATGGCATCTTAATACCTAATGAACTTGATAAAGATACATTAATTGATACTATCCTTGATTTTTCTGCTACCGCTATCCCGTTATATACTGATTATGATTTATTCAATATGAAAAATAAAATATTTTTTAAACGCAACTATGATAACATGTCCAAGCTTATTTCGGCTTTTGCTGAAGAATATAACCCGATCCACAACTATGACCGTTATGAAGAACGTGACGAGACAAGAAATATTGATGAATCATATTCAAGAGATAATGATGGTACATCATCATCTAATGAAACCAAAAATGATACCGATGAACTGCAAGTTTCAGCTTTTGACTCCTCTGCTTACCAGCCAAAACAGAAAGATACTAATACTGGAACAACTGGTTTGACTGGTTCAACTACTGAAGACGAAAGCGGTACATCATCACATGAAGATAAATATGTAACTGATAATCACTTATATGGTAACATTGGTGTTACTACTACCCAGCAGATGCTGGAAAGTGAAATTGATTTAAGAGAACGCTGGAACATTTATGAATGGATTGCTCGTAAATGGTACAATGAATTTATGTTAAAAGTTGAAGACCCGTCTTTCGGGTGGTAAAGGAGGTAATAATTATGGCAGTTAAATGTTTAGTTAATCCGACTCTTACTGGTGAGCAGTTAAAAGAGACAGTTGAAGAATTATATGAAACATATAAATCAAATGGAGTATTACAGTTAGAAATTAACTGTAAAGGAACATTGTTTTGTATGGTTGCAGTATATGAAGATGGAACACAACCAGAACCTGGCGGAGGTGAAGAATAATGGGTTACTATGACTTTCCGAACGCCCGAAACTATGACAGTGATTTAGGGTTTTTGATTAAGAAGTATAAAGAGTTGGGGAATGATTATAAAGATTTAGTTAATAAATATGAATTATTACAAAAAATCTATGAGATGATTAAAGCTGATATTAAAGATATTACTATTGAACAGTTGCAAGAGTGGTTAGATGATGGTACGTTAACTAACCTAATATTAACTTTAGGTAAAGTCATTACTTATTATGATACTACTAAAGAATTAAAAACAGCTAATAATTTACTACTAAATCAAATTATTAGAACAAGTGGTTATTATACAAAAAATGATAATAATGGAGGGTTATTTTTAGTAAGTAATGAACCGTTAGGTTTTAATATATATAATGGAACTTATTATATTAATCTAATTGAAGATACTTCATCTATCGAATTAAGAAAATGCGGTATTCAAGAAAATATGGATATTTCTAATATTTTAAATGATATCAATGATTATTATACTACTTTTATTTTTCCTAATGGTACTTATTTAATTAATTCAACAGTTTCTTTTTCTAATCAAGTTTTAATTAAAGGCAATAATACAACAATAAAAACATCTAATACTATTGGATATATTTTTAAGTCTGGTAATATTAGTTTAACTGATATTAAGTTTATAGGTAACGGCCAACCAGAAACTAATGATGAAAATGGTATTGTTGCTATTGAAATATTAAATGCTGATAGTGTATATATTAATAATTGCATTTTTACACAGTTTAATAAAAATATCGAAATAACAAATAGTAGTAATGTTGCAATTCAAAATACAATAATTTCAAAAGCGTATGAAACTTTAAACAAAATTAATGGGTATGGTATTCTTTTTGAAAATATTACAAATGGTAAAATTATTAACTGCGATATGTCAGAAATTGAAAGACATTGTATCTATATTAATGAATGTACTAATATTGAAATTAACAATAATAATTTAGTAGGTCAAACTACTAATTATCAACGTTTTAGTAATTATGAGGGTAATATTAAGATTAATGGTTCAAAATCAGTTATTGTAACAAATAATACAATCGAGGGAAACTATTATGCGATTTCATTATTAAAAAGTTTTAATAATGATTTCGGTTGTAGTTATATAGAAATATCTAATAATATATGTAAAAATATTATTAAAGGTTATTCTTTTATTAGAGGTTTTATTGGTATCATTGAAGATGGTAATTATTCATTTATTAAAATTCATGATAATTATTTATATAATGACACCAAAAACAGTAATACTAGAGGTATCGTATTAGATTATGGTACAGTTTCTAATATTGAAATTTATAACAATACAGTTATTAATGTAGGCACCGGAATTAGAATTATAAAATTAAATCCTATTAAAGTTGATAATAATACAGTAATTAACTGCGATTTAGGTTATGATTTTTCAACTAACTCATTACAAATATATGGAAACTATAATTACTATAATAACTGCAATAACTCTTGTAATGGTTCATTAATTCATTTATCGAGATGTATTTTAAAAGGTTTTATTAATAATAATAATCCAACAGCTCAAGTTTCAAGTGTAATTAATGCTAATACTAATAACTTATTTATTGCAACATCAACTGAAACTGAAATTACAAATATAACTGGTGGTGCAACCACTCAAGAAATTACAATTATTAGTGAATATGTTAATGGCGTTAAACTAATAGCTGATT
>ENA-ORKV01002079-ORKV01002079.1-human-gut-metagenome-genome-assembly--contig:-NODE-2079-length-12737-cov-2.140758_pt1 | contig 12737 bp, 12 predicted proteins | sample MGYA00243058_ERZ508805 | MGnify/ENA primary metagenome ERZ508805 (study PRJEB26277, sample SAMN04329770) | human gut metagenome | biome: human-associated habitat | host: Homo sapiens | place: USA... | reverse complement strand
CTTCAAATAGCTTTTTTGTTTCTGATGAAAATATTTCCTGTTCATTTGGTTTCTCATCGCCTGCTATTTTCTGTAAAAACAGAACTTCCGGACTAACCTCTTCCTGTAACAGAGATTTTCTCTCTTCTTTTCTGCAGTCCTGTTGAATTTGAAGCATAATTTTTAGTAAATCCTCATATCCCATCCTTGGCTTATGAATATAGTCATATGCGCCTGACTGCATAGCGCTTTTTACAGACATGAAATCATCCAGACCGCTTATTATGATTACTTTGGTAGGAATTTTCTCTAATTGTATAATCTTAAGTATATCCAGGCCAGACATTCCTGGCATTTTAATGTCAAGCAGTAAAATGTGAGGTAAGAATTTTCTCACCATCTGTATGGCTTCATTGCCGGCTGCTGCTTCCCCGAGAAGCTTAAAGCCATTTTTTTCCCAATCAACACTTGACTTAATTCCAATTCTTACCAACAATTCATCTTCAGCGATAACTACCGTTGTATCGTACACTATGTCTGATTTCTCCTTCATATTATTCCTCCAGGCCTTTGTATGTCTATTCTCTAATTATAGCTAAAGGATATGAGAAATTCTATAAAAAAGTTCATTTTACATATATTACCATTATTGAAACACTGAAAAATATTCATCAAAAAATGCTTCTGTATTAACGCTGCAGGCAATCTCATGCTTTCCATTCAAATTTTCTTCAAACAAAGTATATCCCATCAAAGATTTGCTGCCTAATTCAACAGATACATTTCCACGTACAAATTTGCAGACACTATCATTAAAAATACTGACTACTGCCAATGGGTCATGAAAACATACCTCATCTTTTGTCCTGAACCAAACACCTGCCATATCCAAAATCGGGCGGAACAGGGGATGTTCTGCACATCTTTTTTGAAATTCATCCATTGGCAGAGTAACTCTATGCGTCATATCCACACCAACAGAACGATGTATATTTCCTGTATTTTGGTAAACTACTGCTGTTGCGTAAGGGTCGATTAAAGCATTCATTTCCAGTGAACCTCCTGCCATGAACTTTTTTATGTTATGAGGCTCAAAAGCAGAAAAATCGCCGTCACCTGCATCATCTTCCCTGTACCAATTTTTAAAATCATATTCACTGAATTTGCCGCACATGAGGTATAAACCTTTCAGCAATGATGGTATCTCCGAATCCAAAAGAAATAGCCTGGCAATATTGCCCATAGGCGAAATTCCCACTAATACAATTTCTCCCGGATTTTCCCTGATCGTTCTCTGCATAAATGATAGTGCCTGATCTTCAGGAAATTTTTCTTCGTGCTGCCATCTTTCAAGAACTGCAGACTGAGGCGCGAATTTTTCTTTCTGTTCAATCAGAATACATTCCTCATTTCCGGGATAAATAGGAATATCCCCTCTATTAGCGGCTTTACATATAACACTTGCCAGTTTTGCCCGGGTTTTCGCTTCACCTGTCACAGTGGTAATCCCCATTAATTCACATTCTGGTTTCATAAGCAGGTATGCCAAAGCCAGTGCATCATCTATATCTGTCCCGATATCCGTATCTAAAATAATTTTTATTTTATCCATTGAAAAAATACCTCCATTTTGTTAATCTAAAATTATCATTTGAATGAAAAGAGGGCGGCTATGTATATAAAATTTCTGAGTATTACAAAGACTCTTCGTTTCCGCATTTTATTTCCTTTGATGCTTATCATCTTATCAGTTAGCTTTTTGGAAATTTACTATTTAAATCATTATGCCTTTACCGTTGTAGAAGATATTGTTTTAGACACAAAAGCTAAAAATGCCTCTCAGGTTCTAAACGGCATAGAGCGCTATTTTTCCAACATTGAAACTATAGCAAAAAAACCGCTGAACACCATAGAGATATCTTCTCTTCTGAGGAAAGATTATACTAATCTGTCAATAACTGAAAAATCAAAGGACAAATATTCTATTCAGATGTTTCTGTTCCGTGAAATCATGCTACCAAATCCCGACATCGAGTCTTCTTTAATATACGACACATCTGAAAAGGACTATTACGCCATCAGTGATACCTATGCACTTTATAAAGACAGTTATTACAGCTTTAATGCCCATGATACTGATTTCTCAAAACTGCAGGCAACGGACGGTGTTCCTTTCATAAGCGGAATTAAAAAAAGTAATATGCTGGTACAGCCCCATGATGATTATATTGTCACTTACGGAATCGGGTTTAATAATCATTTCAAAACCGAAAATTCTCTCTATGGGGCTTTTTATATTAATATTAAGGCCTCTGCTTTTGCTGAATTATGCAGTCGGAATTATGTTGAAAATACAGGGGACTGTTATCTTTTAGACCAGAATGATCACATTGTGTTTTGTGAACAAAAGGATTTAATAGGGACTGATATCTGCGATAGCTTCCCTTTAAAGAATCAATTAAAAAATACCACGGCCTCTGCCATATCGGATAAACAATATGTATACACCCTTACCAATGTGTCAGATACAACTGGCTGGCGTGTTGCCACCATTTCAAATACATCCAATGTCTTCAGCTACCGCCAGACTATTTTTTATACTATACTGCTGAGTATGATGCTCCTTATTCTTATCATCACCTTCACTATTTGGATGGTTATATCAAACTTTACAAAACCTATCACTACAATGAAACAAAAGCTTCTGCAGGTTTCAAATGGTGACCTTCAGGTAACTTTTGAAAATTCCCCTGGTGAAATCGGAGAAGTCAATGGAATGATTCAGCATATGCTGGACGAAATCAACCATCTGATAAAACAGATTTATCACGAAGAAAATGTAAAGCGTGAACTACAGCTTCATTCTCTGCAAAATCAGATTACGCCACATTTTATCTACAATACTCTCAGCCGTTTGAAATGGATGGCTGCAATACAGCAGGCAGACTCTCTGGCTGAAGCCTTAGGTTCCTTCTCAGACATTCTTTCTTATTGTATGAAAAGTACGGATTATTTCATAGAATTACAGGAAGAAATAACTTTTCTTACCAACTATATAAAAATTATGAATTTGAGAATGCTGAATGAAGTACAAGTACATTTTGAAATACCGGAAGCACTAAAAAAGACAAAGATTTTAAGATTTTTAATACAGCCACACCTATTTCAAACGGAGACTCCTTCTGAAAGCCATACCCATTCCTCCATAGCTCTGAATAATGTACAGCAGCGTATACAATATCATTATGGTTCTGCCTATGGTATCACTGTGCAAAGTACACTTGGAAAAAATACCATCGTGGTTATTCAGATACCCTATTAGGCCGTTAATCCGGATTCGCTTTTACGGCAGCCCTCATTTCTTCAGCCGCCTGTTTACAGCCATCTTCAGGAGAAATTTCTCCTGCCATTACGGATGAAAACGCACGGTCAAAAATATTGCTGATTTCTGTAAAAGAAGTTGGATTCTGCATCGGATAAGAGCCATCAGGTAAAGTATCAAAAATATCCTGATTAATATACCCTTTATCCGTTGTAGGGTCCGTCAGCGTTACATCTGTTCTGGACGGGATATTAGCAGTATCATTGGAGTATTTTTCCACCCAGTCTTTTCCTGTTGTGTAAAAACAGCAGGCTGCTGCTAAATCATACTTACTTGTACTGCTGCAGACTTCAAAATTTCCAATGGCATATTCTTGTCTGTCGGAATACTTCTGAGGCACACGCACAACTGCTACATCTGTAAATTCATTGGAATTACAATAATTAATCATCCATCTCCCTGCATTTGTCATTGCTACATGTCCGTCAACCAACTGTTGCAGATAATCGTAATTTTTGTCAGGAGTAGGGGCAATTCCATTCTTTACCGCATCAGCACAAAATTTCATAAGTTCTATGGACGCATCACTGTCAAAAGTCACCTCTTTGTAGTCATCATCCAGATATCCTGTTCCAAATGAGTAAAGCCACTGATTATAAACAAAATAATAATCTGGAATCGCCCAGGCGTACTGTTTATTACCATTTTCATCTGGTTTCGAAAGTACCTCCAGATAATGTTCAAACTCATCCCATGTCCAGTCTATATCCGGAACTTCAAGTCCTGCTTTTTTCAGCCTGTCCGTATTAAGCCACATATAGGTTGTCTGATAGAAACAAGGCAGTCCGTATATTTTACCATCTACTTCTCTTGCCTTTTCCAGAGAATCCGGGGTAACTTTTACAAACTCATCCCATTCTTCCGGATGCTCAGAAATGTAATCATCAAGAGGCGCACATAATCCAAGAGAATTTGCCATACGTCCGCCTTCATGTGGGTTTTGATACAAATCCGGCCCGTTTCCGGAGACCATCATAGTCTGCAATTTTGTAAGGTAATCTGCCCATCCGTCATGTGCAATCACTACAATTTCTACTTCACACTTATATTGTTCTTCAAATCCTCTGCACATTTCTTCCATTGCCGCCGTTCCTTCTGTTTCTGAAATAGAACAGGAACCAACCGCCACTTTCAATACCTCCTTTTTTGATGTATCCTGACTCTTCACTTCTGAAACTTTTTCATCAGACACATCTTTCGTTGGTTTTTCCCCTGTGCCACAGCCCATTACCTGACATGCAAGTATTGCTGCCAAACCTGCTGCCGCCAGTTTTTTTGTTACCTTTACTTTCTTTCGCATTTTTTACCTCCTGCTTTTTATTTTTTATTTTGAATGCATAACTGCCTTCAACTCTTGACACCTGATATCATATTCCCTTGCATTAAATATTTCTGTCCAAATATATAAATAATCATGGGCGGTATTAATGTAAGCAGCACTGCCGAGGTCATCAGCGGCATATTGGAATTGCCGTCTGTGGTATTCAATACCGTAATTCCTAAAGGAAGGGTCATTTTCGCAGTGCTGTTTAAAAAAATCATGGCGCTGAAGAAATTATTCCATACGCTTACAAAATGCATTACAAATGCTACCATAATAGTTGATTTACTCATAGGCAGAATAACTCTGAAAAATATAGTCAGCTTCCCTGCCCCGTCACATACCGCCGCCTCATCATAACTTTTTGGAATGGTCATCATAAACTGTCTCAGCATGAGTAATCCAAGGGGATAATATATTGAAGTTACAATTAAAGCCCATTTCGTATCAATTAAATTCAGTTTTCTTATTATAAGAAATACAGGTACAATTATGGATTGTACGGGTATCATTAAACCCGCCAACATAAATATAAAAAGAATATTTTTTCCTTTAAAATTAATTCGTGCAAAAGCATAAGCTGCCATACTGGTAAACAACACCATAAATGCCGCCGCAAGAAAAGTTATAAAAAGGCTGTTCCACGCAAATTTCAAAATCGGAATTGCATGAAATACTTGCTTAAAATTATCCAGGTTGAATTGGGTAGGCCAAAAACTGGGCGGCAGCACAAAAGATTCTTTGGATTGCCGCATAGAAGTTCCCAACATCCATCCAATAGGCATTAACATTAAAACTGTAATCATCACCATAATTGCATAATGTATTACCCTAAAAAATACTTTTTTTATTTTACCATGCATTTTTTAATCTCCTCTACTCATAATCATAATTTACCCATTTTTTCTGCAAATAAAGTTGAAGCGCTGTCAAAATAAATACCGCAATAAATAAAAGTGCTGCCACACTGGATGCATATCCCATATCATAAGATTGGAAAGCTTTCTCATAAATAAACATGGCAACTGTCCTCGTATTATCTCCAGGTCCTCCATGTGTAAGAAAATAAGGTTCATCAAATGCCTGCATAGTTCCTATCATCGTTGTGAGCAATACATAGAAAATAGATGGTGTTAACAGAGGAAGGACTATTTTTCTGAATAATGTCCATTCACCTGCGCCGTCGATTCTGGCTGCCTCATAATAGGTTACAGGAATATTTTCAAATCCAATAAGATAATACAAAAAATGCAGCCCGGAAAATTTCCAAATACTAAAAATAACAATAGAAATCATTGCGAACTTTGAAGATGTAAGCCAGGGAATCCCTTCTGTAATAATCCCCAATTCCTTTAGTGCCCAGTTAAAGACTCCTAAATCTTTATTAAATAAGTATCCCCACGCAATAGAAACTGAAGCAGTTGTAGCAATGGCAGGGAAATAAATGGCTGTTCTGCAAATATGTTTTAAATATTTATTACCTATTCTGTAGACACCATAGGCCAGCAAAAGACTGCAGCATACATGAGCCGGAACTAAAAATAACGGCAAGCGTATCACGTTCCATGCAATTTGTGGTATTGATGAATCTTGCAGTAACCTTTTGAAATTCTCAAGACCTACCCATTGGGGACTGTTCATTATATTATATTTAGTAAACCCAAGATAAAATAAAGTTATTATTACCGGTAATGCAGTAAATATCACAAAGAATAAAAAAAGCGGGGTAATAAATAAATATCCTTGAAAATTCTCCTTCCTGTGTCTGTCCTTTGCAGATATCTTAGTAAAAGCTTTCATTGCCTGTCTCCTCCCTCTGTGTTGATTTCTGAATTAATTATAACAACTGGTTTTTCTATTAAACATAAAGAAAGGGGACGTGATTTTAAAAATTCTTTACCCTAAAATCGGACACAAAAAATAGCCCACAAAAAGTGTGGACTATCTTTAACACATGATTTAATTTTTTTATGAAAGTGTAAGCCTAAATTATTCATGGAACAATATCTGAACTGATAACTGTACCATGAAATTAAAAATGCTCCATGCAGTCATAACATCGCTCAATTTCTCTGTCAAAAGGGCGCAAAATCCCTATCGCAGAGTTCAGAGCAATTGTTAAACTGTCAAGGTTCGTTAATAGGTGCTATTCCAGCTGTACATTTAGCTTGCCGATATTAAAAATTGTCTTATAGAATTCACTCTTAAAGGGCAACTACTGCAAAGCTTGAATGTGATATATCTTGCTGAACGAACTACTTTTACAGCAATCTTCAGCAGTTTTAAACGGACGGTATCAATACGTTACTTTCGCATATTTGCTGATAACGCCAATCGTCTAAACCAATTAAATATGTTATACGCAAGAGCGTGTACTTGAAGTCTGTTGGCATTTAGAATTCGGGTATGACTGCTTACGGAAGTAAAATCTCAAAACCAGATTTACTCTCTTTGATAAAGTTTTCCATCAGTCCTCGCTTACAGTAAAATTTGATAAGATACTCTGGTGATGAATCCATGTTTGTGACAATGAATGTGTACATGTAAACCATCTGGTTTTCCGGCTTTTCAACCTTGCATACTACACGTCTTTCATAAGGCCATGGACCAGCTTTGTACATGAATTCACCATAAACTACTGCATAATCGACTTTGTTATTTCTAGTGATTTCATCAAGCTCATCCACAAGATGGGATGTTTTTCCACGGAGAATACCATTCTCCTTCAGCCGGATTACATAACAAGCGGATGGTATCCATTGCTTTGATAATGAAAGTTAAAGGCTCTGCCTTTCTGTTTACCGTATGCATCAAGAAGAGTGGAATCCAAATCCAGAATGACAGCCTGTGGCATCTGAACACTGTAAACTCTTTTTCGAAGTATTCTGCCAATTGTAAGGAATTGGTTTAAAGTATCTTCATCCATACGGTTAAAGAATCTTGATACCGTAGGTTGTGAAGCTAAAGCATCTTTATTTAGCACTGGTTTAAATACTGGATCATTTGTAAGTTCATCTGAAGCATCATCTTCAAAGTAACCTGCAATGATCATATATATCATCTGAAGGAGATTCTCCTTGTCAGTGTGATATCTAAATGATGCAGAATCATTTGTCTTAAATGAGTGACTGAAAAGTTTATCAATGCCAAGTTTGCTTACGAATTCTTTGATAAGAAGTAAGCCTGCATCGGAGGATAAATCTCCTCCATCAAAATTTATTCTGTCTATTGCTTTCTAGTGATAAGGTGTTTACAATACTCATAAAGGGCTCCTTTGGGTTATTATTTAAGATTCGACACCTTAATTTTACCACAAATGGATGCTCTTTTTTTATTCACTTGATAGGTGAAACAGCAATATTCAATTAAAATACAGTAATCATGTGGCTTTCAGCCACTTCACACGGCATAGCCGTGAATATTATAGGATAAATAACGATTTTTTTAAGAAAAGGAAAAGAGAGGCTGTACTGACAAGGAACGTTGGTGCAGTCTCGTTCTGCTTTAAATTATTTGTAACTGTTCAGTACCCTCACAGTTACGAGTCAAAATGCATTCCAAATCACCTTCGGTGATGGCATTTTGCCTTGTATGTCTCGGGAGTTTGGCAAAAAACATGCCAAAACACCTCGCGGGATACTACCTTCTGAATAGTTACAATTATTTTCAGAAATATGTATGGACATAGTTGACCGGATGACCATACAACAGGTAAAATTAGAATAGCAAATCTGCAAAAGTAGTGGAAAATAACAAAAAGAGAGGGTTATCGAATGGATAGATTATTGTATGGGGTGGCGTATTACGATGAGTATATGCCGTGTGACCGGTTGGACAAAGATGTGGAAATGATGAAAAAATTTTCAGGCGGATATAGCGGAATTTATCAGGACATCGAAACAGAGATTCTTGAGGAAACAGAGGCACAGGAGAAGAAAACCGCTTTGAAGGATTCGGAAAAAGCAGATTATATCCTGATCCACTGCATCTATGATGAAAATCCGGAATCCGTGGATTATGGACTGGAACTGAATCTTATCTATGGTCAGAAATCCGATATCACAGAAAAAGATGCGGATGCGTTTGCACAATATCTGAGTGAAAACAGCCAGGAATTTCTCTTCCGCGGCAGTTCTGTCGGGGAAACCGAAATAAAAAATCTATTAAAAGAAGAAAATTATTCCATCTATTCCGTGGATCGGGATGGGAATACCACAAAGTATGACGCCGCATTAAGCCAGACGGAATATACCGTTACGTATTTCTATCTTATGGTAATATTATTTGCTGTTATCCTGGCAGGTTCAAAGGTAGCAGAACTGCTTGTGACAGAAAAGACTTCCAGAGTTATGGAATATCTGCTGACCAATATCAGACCTCTGGCACTTCTGGTAGGAAAGGTAATCAGTGCAACACTGGCTGTATTTACCATACTGGCAGCACTGGCTGTTTCCCTTGGAATCTCACTGGGAATCAATACCGCAGTTTCCGGACATGGTATGGATGCCACATTTTCAGATGCTTTATCCGTGTTTGCAGGTGATCATCTTATTTTGGGAATGATTATTTCGGTTGTGGTTATTCTGACCGGATTTTTGTTTTACGGATTTATTGCAGGAATTGCGGGAGCAACGGTCAGCAAAGTGGAAGAACTGTCAGAGGGACTGAAACTGTTTTCTTTTGCTGTTATTATAGGAGCATATCTTGTTATTGCTTTTATGATGTTTGCAAATGCTGGAGAGACTTTTGGGACGTTTGATTAATTCATCAATTATTTTCCACTGTCTTCCATGTTAATTGTTCCAGTATATCTACTGATGGGGAAATATTCAATGCAGACCGGTCTAATATCAATCCTGATTCTGGCTGCCAGTACGGTACTCATCTGGTTCTTTGCATCCAAAGTGTTTGAAACGGTACTGTATCATAATGGAAATACAGTGAAATTAAAAGAACTCATAGAGATATATAAATCAAAGAAAAAGAATGCACAGGAATCGGAGGTGCGGAATGAAAAATAAAGAAAAAGGCTCTTTTTTTGGATTTACATCAGTATTTTCTTTTACGGCAAAGCAGAACATGAAAGGAAAGGGCTTTGCACTTTCCAGTATCGGAATCGGAATACTGATATTTGCAATATGCCTGGCAATTCCTGTTATTATGGCATTTGTGCAGAAACCGGATGATGCGGAATCAGATGATTATGGAATCGAAGAGGATTTTTCGGAAAATGATCTGGATGCCATAGTCGTCCTGGACCATTATGGCATTGATAAAAATCTTCTTACGGATTTTTTGCAGCTGTGCGGATTTGAAAATACAGAAGTGGAATTCAGTGATCTGAATGTAGATGATGCATATGGAGATTTTGCAAAATATTGTACGGGACATTATGAAAATCCGATTGGAATGAGCATCGATGCGGATGAAGATAAGATTGAAATTTCATATTATATTTTTGAGGATACGGGTATCGGAAAAGATTTTGTACAGAATTTTGCCGAAGCATTTAAAAACTATTATGATACCAATAAATATATCGGGGCAGGCATGACGGAAACGGAGATACTTCTAGTCAATACCCCGGTGTGGACACAGGTAAACAGTACGGATAAAGACGAAAATGAGATGGGAGTTGTGATAGCCAGGGCAATCATACCGGCGATTTTTTCCCTGCTGCTGTTTATGATGATATGTGTTTACGGACAGTCCGTTACAAAGATGGTCATGTCTGAAAAAAGTTCAAAACTCGTGGAAGTACTGTTGACTTCCGTACAGCCGTATGCATTGATTGCAGGAAAAATCATGGCGGTTGCATCCATTGCCATTGTACAGCTGCTTGGCTGGCTGGTGCTTGGCTGTGCCGGATTCTTTGCAGGAAATGTGGCTGCAGAACATATCTATCCGGATTATCAGAACTATGTGTTCCTGATCACGGACATGATAAAAGAAAGCGGAACCGGATTTTCAGTACAGAGCATGATTCTTGCAGTGCTGATGACAATTCTCGGATTTTTCCTGTATTGCGTATGGGCAGGATTCATTGCATCCATGGTGGACCGGGTGGACGATGTGTCCACGGCAATGTCCCTGTTCCAGATACCGGCAATGGCTGGATTTATGATGTCCTACATCGGTTCTCTGTTAGAATCCGATTTGCTGGTTAAAATTTCAGAATACATACCGATCACCTCACCTTTTATCATGCCGGCGGATGTCCTGCTCGGAAAAGCTTCCTTTGCCGGCGGGCTCGTGTCATTTGTGCTGTTGGCAGTGTTTACCCTGGGAATGATCTTTGCAACGGGAAAAATATATAAAAATAAAATATTTTACAGAAAATAGATCAAGAGTATTGACTTTAAAGAATAATAGTGGGATACTTGTTCTAAGAATGAATGGAGGTGTTAATTATGGCAATTTATTATGGAATCAATTCAAGTTATGCGTCAACTTTGTTTTCATCATTGAATACATCAAATAATTCCTTTCGTAACTTGTCAGGACTGGTGCAGGACTATGCCGGCATTAAAAATGGTTCGTATGGAAAATTGCTTCGCAAGTATTATTCGTCAGACAGTACGACAGAAGATACTTCGTCAGCGAAAAAGGATAAATACACTACCACAACATCCAAAGACAGCACAAAGACACTGAAGGCTGTGGAACAGAACACGGAGGAACTGAAGTCATCTGCGGACAAGCTGATCAAGGCAGGCAGCGGATCTGTATTCCAGAAGACAACCGTGACGGATGAGAATGGAAAAGAAACCAGAACTTATGATAAAGATAAGATTTATAGTGCGGTAAAGGATTTTGTAAGCAATTATAACAAGGTTCTGGATACGACAGATGATGTAAGGACATCCTCGATTAAATCCAACCGGAATGCTATGATGAATATCACAAAGGCAAACGCTGACTTACTGTCCTCAGTTGGAATTACTGCCGATAAGGATGGCAGACTGAGCATGGATGAAACTAAGTTTAAATCTTCCGATATGTCAGTAGCAAAATCACTGTTCAATGGTACCGGTTCTTATGCATACCAGGTATCAGCAAAAGCATCCATGATTAATTATAATGCTGAGACAGAACAGAAGAAGGCAAATACATATACAAATAATGGAGCCTATTCTTATAATTATTCGGCAGGATCTCTGTACGATGATATGTTTTAGACGGGAAAAGACAGCTCTCTGACAATCAGAAAAAGATGGAATATATGAAGGATATAAAAAATTTATGATTTTTATATTGTATATATTCCATTTTTTGTGTATAATAAAAAAAGAGAAAAAAGACATTTATATAGAATTTGTCTACAAACTAAATGGCAACCGATAGGTGCAGCTATAAAATGCTTGACAAACTGGTGTACATTTAATATACTTTGAATGTCAAACTTTTTGATCCAGAATATGTATTTTAAAGGAGAATATGTTATGTTAGAAAAGATGAAGGAAATCGTAGCAGAGCAGTTAAGCTGTGATGCTTCAGAAGTAGAATTATCAACAAATTTTAAAGATGATTTAGGAGCTGATTCATTAGATTTATTTGAATTGGTTATGGCACTTGAAGAAGAATATGATGTCGAGATTCCACAGGAAGATTTGGCTTCTATCAATACAGTGGAAGATGTTATTAACTACTTAAAAGACAAAGGCATTGAAGCATAGAGCAAACACAAAAAGGGCTGCTGCAGATTTATTTGCAGCAGCCAAATATATATATGGGAAACCTATTATTATGGAGGAATTATGAGTACAGCATTTATATTTCCAGGCCAGGGCGCACAGGTTGTCGGCATGGGAAAAGATTTTTATGAGAAATACGAAGAGAGCAGGGAAATTTTCGATAAAGCTTCTGAATTACTCGGTTTTGATATGAAGGAACTCTGCTTTGAAAATGAAAAGGATATTAATATTACAGAATATACACAGCCGGCATTGCTTACCGTTTCGGTAGCGATTCTCAGAGTTCTGGAGCAAAAAGGAATCAGACCGGATGTATGTGCAGGTTTAAGTCTTGGAGAATATTGTGCCATGGTAGCTTCAG
>ENA-ORKV01002077-ORKV01002077.1-human-gut-metagenome-genome-assembly--contig:-NODE-2077-length-12757-cov-2.314038_pt1 | contig 12757 bp, 8 predicted proteins | sample MGYA00243058_ERZ508805 | MGnify/ENA primary metagenome ERZ508805 (study PRJEB26277, sample SAMN04329770) | human gut metagenome | biome: human-associated habitat | host: Homo sapiens | place: USA... | reverse complement strand
GAAGTTCCCCTGCCCATGCCCGGTATGGGAATCAATATCCTGCCGTCCTTGCGGCCCGGCAACAGCAATCTGCTCATCAACGGTAATTTCGACACACCGCTTCTCAACGGAGCGTTGTTCCACCAGTCTACTTTCCGGGATCTGTTCGACCTCACGGGATTATCTTTCACCGCCGGTCTGCGCCTGGATTATGAGAAGATGAAGATGACCTACGACTCCGGCACTGCAATGGACTATACGGTAGGTATCAAAGGAGAAATGGTACGGGGCGGGCAGGTTATCAAAGAAATACCGATGATGCCCGAAACGGCGCTCACCGTACAGTCGCGCTACCACGGTTCCATCGACAAGGATTACCTGCAACTGCTGCCGAAGTTTGCCCTTCAATATGACTTCAAGAACAATCGGGGCAACGTCTATGCAACCGTGAGCAAGGGCTACCGTTCGGGCGGATACAACATCCAGATGTTTTCCGACCTGTTGCAGTCCAGCCTGAAAAACGACATGATGCGGCAGACAAAAGAGGAGATTCTGAAAGCCGTAGAGGGTTCTCCCAGCGCATCCTACAAAGACCTTATCAACGAAATGTTCCCCGACGCAGGCGAGAATCCCGACGCCCGCTCCGCCACCGAATACAAACCGGAGCAAACCTGGAACTACGAAATCGGAACTCACCTGAATCTTTTCAATAACCGTCTGCGTACCGATGCCGCACTCTTCTGGCTGGAGACGCGCGACCAGCAAATCTCACGCTTTGCAGGAGCAAGCGGCTTGGGACGCGAAACGGTGAATGCAGGCAAAAGCCGCAGCCTCGGCGCCGAACTGTCCCTGGCTGCCGCCATTACTGCCGACTTCACGCTGAACACCAGCTACGGCTATACGTATGCTACCTTTAAGGACTACGTAACCAATGCCCGCGTCAACGGACAGCTTCAGGAAATCAGCTACAACGGCAACTACGTGCCTTTCGTTCCCAAACACACGCTGACCGTAGGCGGACAGTACATTTTCCGCATCAACCCGGGATATTGGCTGGAGCGCATCCAGTTGAATGCCGGATACACCGGTGCGGGACGTGTGTACTGGACGGAAGAGAACACCGTCAGCCAATCATTCTACGGCACACTGAACGGACGCATCAGTTTCCAGAAAGGTCGCGGACAGATAGACTTCTGGGTGCGCAATGCACTGGACAAAGATTACGCCGCCTTCTATTTCGAAAGCATGGGCAACGGATTTATGCAGAAAGGACGCCCCATCCAGGCCGGAATAGAACTGCGTTGCAGATTTTAGCAAACAGAGTTTGCCGACTTTTACAAGCAGGTAAATCAGGATTGTAAGCCTCTTAATATAAGCCGGTTTCGTGTACCAAAGTAATACCCCGCTTTGGTACACGAAATACCAACCGTTGGTACGGGAGCTACCAAGCATTGGTACGTGAAGTACCACACTATGGTACGCGGACTACCAAGTGTTGGTACACGGAGTACCAACTGCCGGTAGCCGAGGTACCTCCCTTTGGAACGCGAAGTACCGCCAGCCGGTACCGGCAAATACCCTATTCGTTGATTGCCCCGCAATGCGGGCAAACCCCTTTCGCCCCTATTTTCTGTCCGCAATTGCCGCAGCGATAGCGGGATGCCGCCAGTGACGAACGCAGTTTCCTGAAGAACACCCACACAAATACGGCTATAAACAGATAACCGATGTATATATGGGTAGTCAGTATAAAGAAGAAATAACAGAAAATGCAACAGGAAGCCAGCCCCAACAGATAGAACACAGCCGCTTCCGGACTCAGTTGGCGGAACAAATCGTCGAGCACCGCCAGCAGTACGATGACAAACAGCCAAAGGCTCATCAGGAAAACGGATAGCACGAACGGCACTTTAAACGGTGAGAGTGTGGGGTTGAAATAAAAATGCTGCCACGTCTCCGGCACAAACACCTGCATCGACTCGTACACCGTGGCACTGAACGCCAGCAACAGACACAGCAACAACGGATATACACTGTCTATATCATTGAAGTAGACCATTTGCAACTGCTTCCGCCGGAACGCGCGAAACAGCCATGCCGCCACAAACAGCGCAAAAATAACGATGAAATAGGAAGCATGCGTATCACTGAACAGGTAAATGGCCTGCGAGATACTGTCCGTAGGTACAAACGCCCGGATCATGTCCTTTTCCCGAAGCCAGCCCTGCACTTCCTGAGAATGGGCGAGTTTGACCCATACGCTGTCCACGCTGTCCGTCGGGTGTATGGCAAACTCCGCCACCACCACCCTGTCTCCCTTGTACAGTGTATTATAGCAGTCCTTTACAGGCAGGCAGGCTATCGTCACCGAATCTTCCTGCACTTCCAGATTCGTGTTCCACGTATAGTGACGCTCGTACAGATAAGCCAGCGAATCGCGGGTCTTTGCCCCCAGTTTCCCGTCTTCCAGGTCCGGACGGGGATAATGGCAAGAAGAACCGAGAATAAGGTATAAAATATAAAATATGAAATTTAAGTATAAGGTATGAGGCATAAGGTATAAAGAGCGGGACGCACGTTGTACGGTGACGCTGTGTTTACGGCTGTTTATGTTTGTTTCTTCTTTCTTCATATTATATACTTTGGGCATTCATTCTCAATCATCTTCACTATCCGTTATGCGTATTCACCCATACCTTATACTTCATTCTTTATACCGTATGCTTTATACGTAAGCTTCATCCTTGGCTTTTAACTGCTGACTTTCATTTGGCAGTTCTTGCAGTCGAAAGTGAGGCGGAAACGTTTGCCATCTGTTCCTACCAGATAATAGGGTTCCCGGTACGGGGAATGTCCCTTTTGATACGTAGGACACCAGCCCATGCTGTAACGCAGGCAATGTTTGCAGAACATGAGTACGGCTTCGGGTACGGCCTGCTTCTCGTATGCCGGTTCCACGGAAGCTACTCCGTGAGCCTGATAAAAGCTGCGGGCGGCGGTATTCATCACATTGCCCAAATAGGTCAGGGATGTTGCCGGGAAACTGTGGCGGGTGGGTTTCCACACATGTAACTCACGACGGTAAGTAATGCGGCGGGCGGCAGTCAGCTTGTCTATCGCCTGGCGACGCCAGTCGGCTATCACCGAGGCGGGTATGAACCAGTTCTGCGACAGGTTGATTGCAATGGCGGGAGCTGTTGTTGCCGAGGGGCTGTCCGTGCCGCCGAGAGGCATGACCTCGAAAGGAGTATTCCCCAATTTGCCGAGTTGGGTACGCAGGTTCTCCGATTGCGGAGTACGCGCAAGTTCTTTTGGATAGAGGAAAGACAAGGTTATGCGGTTGCCGTCTTCGTCCGCCGCTGTCAGGGCAAAGCCCGAAGGGGTATCTGCCAGCTCCCATCCAACGCCGATTTTACGTTCGGCGGACTTGCGGGCAAGGATGCGCTCAAATTCCTGGTCGAAATTGCGGAAAAGACGGGTGCGCGGTTTGATACGGGGCACATCGCCAGCCGGATACAGCTTGTTACCATCCACCCGATTGATACGGAAACCTTGCAAACGGCCCTGTTCATCGAGAAAGCAGACACCGTCTCCGTTATGGAAAGGTTTCACTCCGGCAACGGTAAGGTAGTTGCCTCGCTGCTCTTTCATCGTACCCATCTCCTCGCCCAGGGACTTCGGCGTATCGAAAGAGGAGATTTCCCGGTCGCGACCCTGCAGGAAGTAATGGGTGAAGCCACGGCTAAAACTCTTGTCCAACCGGGGCGTGAAGTCGAAACGGCAAGTACCCGAAGAAGCACGTACGTACTCCTTGCGGCGGGCGAAAATGGCATCCAGCTTGCTGCGGTAGGCAGCCGTATCGTTCTTCACATAGGAAACGTCCTTCAACCGCCCTTCTATCTTGAGGGAAGAGGCGCCGGCATCCAGCAGGTCTTCCAGCACTTCGCTTTGGTTCAGGTCTTTCAAGGAGAGCAGGTGCTTGTCGCGGACGATTGTTTTCCCGTCGGCATCTACCAGGCTGAACGGCAGGCGGCAGAACTGGGCACACTCTCCCCGGTTGGCGCTCCTGCCGAAACATGCCTGACTGACGTAGCACTGCCCGCTGTAGCTTACGCAAAGCGCACCGTGCACAAACACTTCCAAAGGCGTTTCCGGACAAGTCTCGTGAATTCGGCGTATCTCCTGCAATGACAACTCGCGCGCCAGCACTACCTGACGAAAGCCTGCATCCGCCAGGAAACGTACTTTCTCCGGTGTACGGTTGTCCATCTGCGTACTGCCGTGCAGGGGGATGGGCGGCAGGTTCAGACGGGTAATTCCCATATCCTGCACTATCAGGGCGTCTACACCGATGCGGTACAGTTCCCAAATCATCTTTTCCGTTTCGGCAAGCTCCTCTTCTTTCAGAATGGTATTGACTGTAACGTAAATGCGTACGTTGTACAAATGGGCATACGCCACCAAAGCGGCTATATCTTCCAAAGAATTGACCGCAGCCGCACGTGCGCCGAACTTCGGTGCGCCTATATATACTGCATCCGCACCATGATTGACTGCTTCAATACCGCACTCCAGATTCTTGGCGGGGGCCAATAGTTCTATTTTTCGTTGCTTCATCATATTTCTTTCACCACAGAAAGGGGCACAAGACCCCACTGAGTTTTCGGAGTTCTTATTTAATTTCTTCAATATTGAACGGGGTTTCCTGATATACAAAGTAGTTCAGCCAGTTGGAGAACAGCAGGTTGGCATGCGCCCGCCACCGTACCGATACGCCTTTGTCCGGGTTGTCGTCCACATAGTAATTGCGGGGCATCTCAATAGGCAATCCCTTAGCCAGGTCGCGGCGGTATTCCGTATCGAGCGTCAGGGGGGAGTATTCGGAATGACCGGTTACGAAAAACTCGCGCCCGTTACGTGCCATTACCATATAGACCCCTGCCTCTTCCGATTCCGAAAGCAGAGTCAGTCCGGGAACTTTCAGAATATCTTCCTTGCGGACTTCCGTGTGGCGGCTGTGGGGAACATAAAACACATCGTCAAAACCACGGAAAATGGGATACAGAGGCTGCAAGGTGCGATGTGCGAATATGCCGAACATTTTCGCGTCCAGCGGATACTTGGGCACACCGTAATGGTGGTAGAGTCCAGCTTGCGCCGCCCAGCAGATATAAAGCGTGGACGTAACGTGCGTACGCGCCCAATCGAATATTTCGGTTATCTCGTCCCAATAGGTCACTTCCTCAAAGTCCATCTGCTCCACAGGGGCTCCGGTAATAATCATACCATCGTACTTTTCGTCACGCATCTTGTCGAAATCCGTATAGAAAGCTTTCATATGCTCTATCGGAGTATTCTTTGAGGTGTGGCTCTTGATTTTCATGAACGAAATCTCCACCTGCAACGGAGTATTGGAGAGCAGACGCACCAAATCGGTCTCCGTCGTAATCTTCAACGGCATCAGATTCAATATGACAATCCGCAGCGGACGGATGTCCTGCCGGGTAGCCCGTGAATTGTCTATGACGAATATGTTTTCCTCTTTCAGCAGCTCTATCGCGGGAAGTTTATCGGGTAAATTTAAAGGCATAAGCTCTGTTCTACGGTTTAACTAATTACTGTTTACGATTTTAGCGTGTAAAGTTAGATAAAAAATCAGAGCGGTATAAATAAATTGCGGAAGTTTTTGTTGAATTAAAGCAGGCAATACAAAATATTAATATACTTTTGCCCCGTGACTCTATAGATATATGTAAAGAGAAGAAAAAGCACCAAGCTATCAAGCGTGATAACTGACTAATAGAAATCTGAAAGCGTAAACTACTTTCTCATAACATTTGCGGTTCTGCCTAATCTGATATATCGACACGTAAGTTTTTAAGTACGAACCAAAGGCGAAGATGTTTTCGTCTTATAAAACTACTATAACATGAATATCATGAGAAACGCTTTCAAAAGAGCAAATTATGTGTTATGCCTGCTCCTTGCCTTATCGGGTACATCTTGTATCAACAGGCTAAATGATGAAATCAAAGAGGGCAGCATCCTCATCTCCTTTTCCTTTGAAGCAAGTAAAGCCGCTACCAAAGTAACTAAAAACACTTTCGACATAGGAGACAGAAGCGGTATCTTTGCCATGCTGACAGGCAATTCCCTGGACCAGCAACGATACATCGACAACCTGCTTCTGGAATGCAGCGACAACAGCAAACTGATATCCAAGAAAGAAGTGTATTATCCGGAAGGAGATGCCACGCTGGACTTCATCAGCTACTATCCGTATCAGGAGGAAAACGTGTCCAAAGGAAGCTCACTGCTGGACGTCACAGTACAAGCAGACCAGAACAAGACCGCCAATTACAGCTTATCCAACTTCATGACCGCCCGCATTGGAAACGTACCCAACAGCGAGAAAACCGTAAAGCTGGAATACAAGCACCGGTTTGCCAAAATAAAGTTAGTTCTTATACCCCAAGAAGGCGAAGATACGGACGAGATGCTCAAGGCCAACCCCAGAATCATAGCTACCGGTTTCAGGACACAAGCCGTATATGACCTGCAATCGGACAAGCTTTCCTCGGTTGACGATGCGAGCGAAACGGATATTATTCCTTTCGGCACATGGAAGAAAGAGGGTAATACGCTGTCCGGTAAGGAGTTCATTGTAATTCCGCAAACACACTCCGACGGCGGACAGGCTTTTACCCTGGAATGGAACGGAAAAATCTACACCTGCCCTCTCCCATCGGCCACCATTGAGGAGGACACAGAACTGGAGATTTGCATCAACGCACTGCAAAGCACAAGTGCAACCCTCACCGGAGTTATCGCCAACATCAAGGAATGGGAGCTCAGCGAACAAGGAGAGAGCGAAAACCGGTACGAAATCACTGCCGTACACACAGCCTCGCTGTCATTCAGCACGTCTGATATCTACAGGATATACCATCAAGGAAAGCCCGTGGCAGAAGTATGCCGGGAGTATCTTTACACTACCCCCGCCGATGCTGTTGCTACTAAAGCGATTGTAGTCTATTCCGTACAGGACAATGAACAGACGGACTTGACAAATGGAATCGTTTTACAACTACCGGACAAAACCGCCACGACACATGGCGGTAAAGTAAGTTGGAATGAAGCGGACAACTCGCTGACCTACGTTAGCGGCCATTCCCGGCCTATCGAAAAATTCTACATAGACGAAAACAGAAAGATAGTAACGGAAAAGCCTGCCGCACCAGCACTGGCTATCAACGTCAGCAGCTACGTAATCAGAGATATACGGAACGGTATATTGCACACCTACCCCATCGTGAAAATAGGCGCACAATATTGGATGAAAGAGGATTTACAGACGGCCCATTATAATGACAGCAAGAGTATGCCTCTCAGAAAAGCTTTGGGAGAAGGCGAGGGCTACCTCAAATGGGCGGGCACCAACTCCCATTTTTACAACGGCGAGGCCGTCCTTACCGGGAAATTGGCTCCGTTGGATTGGAGATTGCCAACAGAAAACGATTGGAACAGACTGAAAGAATACATAGGAGAGAATGCTTCCGCACTGAAAAAGGCAGATACCTGGAGCTCGGATGTTTATTCCGCAACCAATGAAACCGGATTCTGCATTCAACCCGCAGGGCTGCTGTTGGAAAGGGAAAACAAGACGGCCTTGGTAAACGCAAACTCATCGACCGCCTATTGGCTATATGACGGTACACAAAAGCAATTGGACAAAGTCGTAATGTTTGCGAACAGCAATAACGACATCGCCTTAAAGAACGCCGTCAAACCGGAAGGCAAAGATTATTATAATGCGTTTTCCATCCGTTGCATAAAAGAATAGCCTGCCAAAAAAGCATTTCTCATTTCTTTTTCGTATTTTTGTTCCCAATGTGCAGGATTGTGCAGGATTTTGCCAATTAGACAAAGACAACGGAAAAGAAATGAGAGTAATCGATCTGATAAACAGTAACGAAAAAACAGCTTTTTCTTTTGAAATATTGCCCCCTCTGAAAGGTACAGGCATCGAAAAGTTGTATGAAACAATAGATACATTACGGGAGTTCGACCCTAAATACATCAATATCACCACACACCGCAGCGAGTACGTGTACAAGGACCTCGGCAACGGGCTGTTCCAGCGCAACCGTCTCCGTCGCCGTCCGGGAACCGTATCCGTAGCCGCAGCCATCCAGAATAAATACAACATAACGGTGGTGCCGCATATTCTTTGCAGCGGTTTCAGCCGTGAGGATACCGAATATGTATTGCTCGACCTGCAATTCCTGAACATCACAGACCTTTTGGTGTTACGCGGAGACAAGGCAAAACACGAGTCGGTATTCACCCCCGAAAAGAACGGTTATCATCATGCCGTTGAATTGCAGGAACAGATTAACCAATTCAATAAGGGCATCTTTGTAGACGGCTCCGAGATGAAAGTCACCAATACTCCTTTCTCATACGGAGTGGCCTGTTATCCGGAGAAACACGAAGAAGCGCCCAACATCGATACGGACATTTATTGGCTGAAAAAGAAAATGGAAGCCGGAGCGGAATATGCCGTTACCCAATTGTTCTATGACAACCGGAAATACTTCGATTTCGTAGAACGCGCCCGCAAAGCCGGAGTTACCATCCCCATTATACCGGGCATCAAGCCGTTCAAGAAGCTTTCGCAACTCAGCATGATACCCAAAACATTTAAAGTAGACCTGCCCGAAGAACTGACAAACGAAATCTTGAAATGCAAGACTGATGCCGAAGCGCAACAGGTAGGTATCGAATGGTGCGTGCAGCAATGCAAGGAACTGATGAAGCACCATATTCCCAGCATCCATTTCTATTCCATAGGTGCAGTGGACAGCATCAAGGAAGTAGCCAAACAGATTTATTAACCAAATACCGACACCGTGTTTTTTAAAGATGTAATAGGCCAGGATACAGCCAAACAACAATTGATACAAGAGGTGCGGGAAGGACGTATTCCTCACGCGCAACTGTTCTGCGGACCGGCAGGAGTAGGCAAACTTCCGCTGGCTATGGCTTATGCCCGTTACATCTGCTGCCCGAACCGCACGGAGACCGATGCCTGCGGCACGTGTCCTTCGTGTGTGAAGTGGAATAAACTGGTGCATCCGGACGTACACTTCGTATTCCCCATCGTGAAAAGCGCCAAGGGGAAGAAAGAAGTTTGCGATGACTACATAGCCGACTGGCGGCATCTTGTACTAAGCAACCCCTATTTCTCACTGAATCATTGGCTGAATGAAATGGGAGCGGAAAACGGACAAGCGATTATCTACGCAAAGGAAAGCGATGAAATCACCCGTAAGCTCAGTTTGAAATCCAGCGAAGGCGGATACAAGGTAACCATTGTATGGCTGCCTGAAAAGCTGCACGAGGTCTGCGCCAATAAATTGCTGAAACTGCTGGAAGAGCCGCCTGAGAAGACCATCTTCCTGTTGGTTTCCGAAGCACCCGAAATGATATTGTCTACCATACTCAGCCGTACACAACGTTTCAACATCCGCAAAATAGATGAGGCAAGCATGGCAAACGCGCTGCAACAAAAGTACGGCGTGCAACCGGCGGACAGCCAGACCATAGCCCATCTGGCAAACGGAAACTTCATCAAGGCGTTGGAAACAATCCACCTGAATGAAGAGAATGAGTTGTTTTTCAATCTGTTCGTCAGCCTGATGCGCCTCTCCTATCAACGGAAAATACGGGAAATGAAGCAATGGAGCGAACAACTCGCGGCTATGGGGCGCGAACGCCAAAAGAATTTTCTGGAATACTGCCAGCGCATGATACGGGAAAATTTCATCTATAACCTGCATCGGAAAGAGATGAACTACATGACCCTGCCCGAACAGAACTTCGCTACCCGGTTTGCCCCGTTTGTCAACGAACGGAATGTTATGGGTATTATGGATGAACTCAGCGAAGCGCAAGTGCACATTGAACAGAATGTGAATGCCCGTATGGTATTCTTTGATTTTTCACTGAAAATGATTGTTCTGTTAAAACAATAGAAGAATCCTTTTCAACTCACATATAACATAGTAAATCATCAAAATAACAGATAGAATGATGGAATTTAAACTACATAACGGAAGCGGCGGTCTCTGCTGCAAAAGCTGCGGCAGGCAAGACAAGCAACTGAACACTTACGACTGGCTTGCCGACATCCCCGGCAATGCAGAGGAATCGGACATGGTGGAAGTTCAGTTCAAGAATACCCGCAAGGGATATTTCCGCAACAGCAACAAAATTCCTTTGGAAAAAGGCGATATAGTAGCCGTGGAAGCTACTCCCGGACATGATATAGGCGTAGTACCCCTTACCGGGCGGCTTGTACCGCTACAGATGCGTAAGGCAAATATCAAGTCGGAAGCGGATATCAAGCGCATCTACCGCAAAGCCAAACCGGTGGATATGGACAAGTATAACGAGGCGAAAGCGCGTGAACACAGCACGATGATACGTGCCCGCCAGATCGCTCTTGACCTCAACCTCAATATGAAAATCGGGGATGTGGAATATCAGGGAGACGGCAACAAAGCAATCTTCTACTACATTGCCGATGAACGCGTAGACTTCCGCCAACTGATTAAGGTGCTTGCCGACGCTTTCCATGTACGCATCGAAATGAAGCAGATCGGTGCACGTCAGGAAGCCGGCCGTATCGGCGGTATCGGACCTTGCGGCCGTGAGTTGTGTTGCGCTACCTGGATGACATCGTTTGTTTCCGTTTCGACCAGCGCCGCCCGCTACCAGGATATTTCACTGAATCCGCAAAAGCTTGCCGGACAATGCGCCAAGCTGAAATGTTGCCTGAACTATGAAGTAGATTGCTACGTGGAAGCTCAAAAACGTCTTCCGTCCAAAGAGATAGAACTGGAAACGAAGGATGGTACTTTCTATTTCTTCAAAGCGGATATCTTGAGCAATCAGATCTCTTATTCCACAGACAAGAATTTCCCGGCAAATCTAGTTACCATCAGCGGGAAGCGTGCTTTTGAAGTGATTTCGATGAATAGAAAAGGTATGAAACCGGACAGTCTGTTCGAAGAAGAAAGAAAGCCGGAATTGAAGAAACCGATTGATTTGCTGGAGCAGGAAAGCGTTACCCGCTTTGACCGTAACCGCAATAAAGAGGGTGGCAATAATGCGAACCGGAATAATAAGAAGAAGAAAAAAGGAGCTAATAACGACAACCGCCCTCAATCGGCTGAAAACGCTAACAGAGGAGAAAGAGAGAACCGACCGAGAAATAATAATAATCGGAACAGAGGACAGAATCAGGGACGGAATAATGAAAACAAACGACCGGAAAGAGGGATGAATCAAGAAAGGCCACAAGCTCAAGAAAGGCCGGAAAAGCCAGAAAGACCGGTCAAAGAGCCGAATAAAGAGAAACCGAAACCGCAAACCAACAATGAAAAGCCTGTTCAGGAATAGTTTATCTTGCCTTTTCACTGCTTGCCTAACGGCGGCATGCAACGAGAATACCGTGTATCACTCTTATCAATCCCTTCCCGACAACGGGTGGGGAAAGAGTGATACACTCTCTTTTCAGTGTCCTGTTACAGACAGCATCCCTGCTACACTCAGATTATTCGCGGAAGTGCGCAACAGAAGTGAATATCCTTACCACAACCTTTACCTGTTCATCCAGGAGAATCTTCTTGACTCTACCGTGTGGCGTACCGACACGATAGCAATCAATCTGGCAGATACGACAGGAAGATGGCTGGGAAATGGATGGGGAAGCATTTATCAGACAGCTGTTTTTGTCAAGTTCGTCCGCCCGCTGCATCCCGGAAACTATACCATCAAAATCATGCACGGAATGCAGGATGAGAAGTTAACCGGACTCAATGACGTCGGTATCCGAATCGAAAGACAAAAAGAATAAATCCGTCTTTAAAGCCTTCTGCCTCTTCCGGCATCCAGTCGCAGGAAGATAAACAGCAAGATGGTGAATCCCCACAACGAAGAGCCTCCATAGCTAAAGAACGGCAGAGGAATGCCAATCACCGGAGTCAGCCCCAGTACCATACCCACATTAATGAAAAGGTGGAAAAGGAAAATACTGACCACCGAATATCCATAGACACGTCCGAAGGTGGAAGTCTGCCGCTCGGATAAAGCAATCAGCCTCAGAATCAATATAAGGAAAGCCAACAGGACAGCAGCCGAACCGACAAATCCTTGCTCCTCACCTACTGTACAGAATATAAAGTCGGTATCCTGTTCGGGCACGTACTTTAATTTTGTTTGCGTACCATTCAGGAATCCTTTTCCTGTCAACCCACCGGAACCAATGGCAATCTTGGACTGATTCACGTTGTATCCGGCACCGGTCAAATCTTCTTCCAAACCGAGCACTACTTTGATACGGACTTGCTGGTGAGGTTCGAGCACATTATCAAATACATAGTTACTGGAATACAGGAAGCCGACAGAACCGATTGTAAACAGGGCAATCAGGAAATAAGTACGCTGCCGCTCACTTAATGCCAAATAAATCAGATAGCCTATCACCATAATACAAAGCGCCCATTGCACCCAAACGAGGCTAAAATGTACCCAATATTCGGATATTAAATAAGCAATCAATAATATAGCCAAACTTCCACCAATGATATTGCGGGTAGCAGACCATTTCTTGCGATATACCCACACCATACCACCGGCAAATAATAAGATCAATAGTAATACGATAAATTCTCCCAGTGGTGTAGGAGTATCGGCGATAAAGACTTCATCA
>ENA-ORKV01002070-ORKV01002070.1-human-gut-metagenome-genome-assembly--contig:-NODE-2070-length-12800-cov-2.977993_pt1 | contig 12800 bp, 8 predicted proteins | sample MGYA00243058_ERZ508805 | MGnify/ENA primary metagenome ERZ508805 (study PRJEB26277, sample SAMN04329770) | human gut metagenome | biome: human-associated habitat | host: Homo sapiens | place: USA... | reverse complement strand
TGTAAGCGATTCTTATAGCTATGCATGTGTCAAGATTTCCTGTGAAGTCTATGTAGCCTATCGCTCCGCCGTATATCCCTCTCTTGTTATATTCAAGGTCATTTATTATCTGACACGCTCTAAGCTTCGGTGCACCCGATAAAGTTCCGGCAGGCAGAACCGCATCCACTGCATCAAGAGCATCCTTGTCATCTCTTATCCGTCCTCTCACTGTCGAGCCGATATGCATTACATGTGAATATTTTTCTATGCAGTGATACTTCTCAACCTCAACCGTTCCGAACTTACTTATCTTTCCTAAATCATTTCTTCCAAGGTCAACTAACATATTGTGCTCTGCAAGCTCCTTAGGGTCTGCTAAAAGCTCCTTTTCAAGCTCAGCGTCCTCATCTGCTGTCTTGCCTCTTGGTCTTGTTCCCGCAAGCGGGAATGTGTGAAGCACTCCGTTTTCAAGCTTTACAAGTGTCTCCGGAGACGCTCCTGCTACCTCCACATCCGTTCCCGAAAAATAGAACATATATGGTGACGGATTTAATGTCCTCAAAATTCTATATGTATTAAACAGGCTTCCTTCAAACTCAGCTTCAAGCCTGTTAGATAAAACTATCTGGAAAATATTACCTTCGAATATATGATGCTTGGCTTTTTCTACCATGCTGCAATATTCTTCCTTGGAAAACAGAGGCTTAATCTTACTTGTCATATGACCACCTATATTCTTAACAGGCTCACCATGCCTTATAAGCTCCTCCATACGCCCTAGCTCTGATACAGCTTCCTGATATCCCGACTCAATATCCTTGGTCTTTACATTGGCTATCAAAATTATCCTGCTTTTTAGGTTATCAAAGGCTATCACTTTGTCAAATAACATTAAATCAACATCCTTAAATCCTTCCGTATCTTTCGCATCAAGCCGCAATGTCGGCTCCGAATACTTGAGGTAATCGTAAGAAAAATATCCGACCAGTCCACCCGTGAATGTCGGCATTCCCTGTATCACAGGGCTTTTATACTTTGACAGCACTTCTCTTATATGCTTGTCGGGATTGTCTGTATCAAATTCTCTGTCTCCTATTCTCATCCTTCCGTTGCTGCATGTTATGATAAACTTCGGTTCAAATCCAAGAAAAGAATAACGTCCCCATTTTTCATTATCCTCGACACTCTCAAGCATATAGCAGTGCTTCGAGACATTCATAAGACTCCTTAAAACCTGAACCGGTGTCTTTATGTCGGACAACAGCTGCGTGCATATCGGTACAATATCGTAATCTCCCTGTGCAGCTATCCTCTTTACATCATCCAAAGAAGCATTAATTTTCATCTTATTCTCCCTTCGTCTACAATAAAAAAGTCCCTGACAGAGAATCTCTTCTCTGTCAAGGACGAATCTATAAATCCGCGGTACCACCTTGCTTCACAGCTATGCTGCGCACTTATCAGGATACAGTCATATCCTTGGCAACTTACGTATGCCTCCACGTCATAAAATACTCGGCTCCTTCTAAGCATCAATATGTTAAACTATACTGTTTCCATATGCATATATGCACATATGCATGTATTCATGTATGCCTCATAAGCCTTTGTTCCATGCCCTCAGCGATCCACTTGATAACCTGTTTTCTACCCACTCTCAGCAACGTGGGCTCTCTGTAGGAGCATAATTACCTTTACCTTCGCTTCAACGGTTTAGCCTGTTAAATTTATAAAGAATATAACACTCACCCTGCATAATGTCAAGAGGTGAATTTAACTTTTTCCCGCAATACTATTCCACATCCTTAAGTGTCTCTACAAGGTCAAGCTTCTTAATCCGCTTTGTAAACATAAAGCTGACAAGCATAGATATGATGAGCACAATGGCGGCTATTATGTAGTCAATCACCGGAACCGAAAGACTGTAATCGAAATTCTCACCGTTGCTGTTCATCATGGCATTGAGTGACATATTTCCAAGCGGTGTGCCTATTATTATTCCTATAATTGAAAGCCATATATTCTGAACCGTGAGAAGCCTTCTTATCTGTGCTGACTGTAATCCCATCACTTTTAATGTGGCAAGCTCCTTCATACGCTCATTAAATGAAAGCGAACCGGAGTTATACAGTACTACCACTATCATAACTGTTGAGAATATCACCATTGCAAACACCATAATATTGATGACTTCCATGCTCTTTTCATATGCGGCAATCATATCCTCCCTGATGTTGACGCTTGTTACATATTTTAATGCCGCAACATCCTTGGCACCGGCATCGTCCGTCATAAGAAGCGTTGGTGTATACTCTGCTCCTGTCTTTTCATAATCCTCTCGAAGATAGGCAATTCCCTGTGTTTCACAGCTTCTGTATATAACTCCTACCACTGCCTCGTACCACTCGTTTTTACTGTAAATATGCCAATATATGGTATCTCCCACTTTGATGCCCATATCAGCCGCCAGCTTACGGCTGAGTCCTATGCTGCCCGGCACTATATAATACTGCTCGAACATGCCAATCATCGCAGGTGCTCCAAGTCCTACACCTCCGGCTAATCCAACAATAACTCCAAGCACTGAGACTAGAAGGCTGTAGCTTATGTAATGCAGTACTATCTTCCATCTCTTCATGCCAAGCGCATTCATAGTTCCAATCTGGATACGCTGTTTCTCTACAATTCTTCCCATCGAAGTCGCAATCACAAGCACTGCAATACCGACAAATATCACGACAAACACATAAGCGAATGCCTGATGCTGGTCAAGCTCACTGTCAAGCCTTACAAGTCCCTGAACCGATTTGCGGTCTACTATTGCTGAGTAATCGTAGTCAACCGCCTGTGCTATCTCGTCCTCATGTGCAAGCGCTCCGCCATCCTTCGTCCTGATAATCATCTGAGTGTAAGGCATCATTTTAGCGAGCTTCTCATCGCTTAGATTGTCAACCACTTGAAGAAGCATATCCTGAGTAATATCTTCGACTGTAAGTCCTGGCGCCTTTAGCTGTTCAAGCTTTTCGTCAAGAAGCTTCGTGTTCTCGGCTACCTTTTTTGCTGTAATCTTACCGCTCTCAACAAGGTGTACAACATAATCCCTTATAGGAAACGCATCGTATGATATAAATACAATGGCAATATTCGCATCTTTCTAAAAAGCATTACCACTCAACCTCCTTTACATCGAGAGGCTTCTCATTTACAGTGATATCCTTTATCTTTCCGTTCTTCATCCTTATGACTTTATTGGCGCACTTAGCTATATCCGAATTGTGCGTAACAATAATAACAGTCTTATACCAAGTTCAAGCATGAAAATTATATAAGCAGATTCACAGCCTGTCCTGTGGCAGCACTCGGCGACATTGCGCTCTTAGTAAGCTCAAGATTTCTCATCTGCCCTGACACAGAGCTCAGCTCAAGCGATGCCGCAGCCGATGACACTGCCATAGAAGCACATGCCGATGAGCCAGCCACATTATTGGCTTCCTTTTCATAATATTTAGAATCGGCATCAAACAATGCTTTATTCTCATCCTGCCTGTGCGTCCTTTTCTTAAGATTCTCAAGCCTCCTGGCATTCTCAAACTGCTCACGCTCAGCCTTTTCCTGTGCCTTCTTTCTCAATCTGTCCTCCTCACGCAGATTGCTCACCTTCATGCCGGCGCAGTCAACCATCCTCTTTGCATGTGCTATCGCATTCTCAAGCTCAGCCAGGTCGTACTCCCCTGTCGCCTGCGCTCTCTTTAGCATCGCTAATTTCGCTCTTGCGCGGCTTAGCACCTGAGATGCCCCAACAGCCTTTTTCGCACGCATTATCTGTGACGAAATTTCCTTAGGATTATACGATAATGACTTCTTTCCCGATTTCGACTTAGAAAACGATGAGCTGCGCGTACATAACACACTCATTCCGGATAAACCCATTCCGGACATCCCTGTCTGTAAATCACCAACATCCATGTTAATCTCCATTCTGCAGGCACAACATGCCAAATAAATTGCGAGCCAAATCTCGGACTTAGCTCTGTGATAGATGCTATTTGTGGTGCCTGCGGCACAAATAGCTGTGTGAAAAAACTGCTTTTTAACTCACGAAACATCAAGCTGCGATTCCGTTCACAGCTTTTACTATATACATTTTTTATCGGCATAAACCCGATATTTTTTAACAAAAAGACGCAGAATACACCATATATACTGCTTATAACAATATATGCCTTACATTCTGCATCTAAATATTATTCAATCCTGCCTTAAGTCTTGACGCTTCATATACATCTTGATACTATGTCAATATAAAAGGATAGCAGCATAAAGCTCTCGCATTTATATTTTATTACACAGCTGTCCTAAAAATGGAGTTTAATATGTATCGTGATTTAACAAAAGGGCGTATAGGAAGCACACTTATTATGTTCGCACTTCCGATGATTGCAGGAAATCTGTTACAACAGTTTTATAACATAGCAGATACCTTGATTGTCGGACAGGTATTAGGGCGCAATGCTCTCGCCGCAGTCGGTTCCGCCTACACGCTTATGACTTTTCTGACATCAATATTTCTTGGACTATGCATGGGTTCAGGAGCACTATTTTCCATATATCAGGGCCGTGGTGACATGCGCTCATTAAAGTGCAGTATATTTCACTCATTCTGCCTTATAATGGCAATCACGTTTATTATCAACATAGCCGTATATGCCTTTATAAATCCGATAATGGCTTTTTTGCGTGTTCCGGACGAAGTGTATGATGGTATGAAAATTTATCTTCTCATTGTATTTGCCGGAATCCCTGCCACATCACTATATAACTTTTTTTCATGCATGCTGCGAGCACTTGGCAATTCATCCGCACCGCTTATTTTTCTTGCAGCCAGTGCTGTCTTAAACATCGCACTTGATATACTTTTTGTAGCCGTAATCCCGTTTGGAATCGGTGGTGCCGCACTTGCAACCGTAATTGCCCAATATATTTCAGGACTTGGAATTTCAATATATGTTCTTATAAAATGCCGCGCATTTCTGCCTGCAAAGTCTGACAGGCATTTTTCAATGGATATACTAAAAGAAATACTTAACCTGTCATCGCTCACATGCCTGCAGCAGTCGGTAATGAACTTCGGTATTCTGATGGTTCAGGGACTTGTAAACAGCTTCGGCTCCGTGGTTATGGCAGCATTTGCGGCGGCTGTAAAGATTGACACCTTCTCATATCTTCCTGTACAGGATTTCGGAAATGCATACTCAACCTTCGTAGCACAGAACTTCGGTGCAAAAAAGTATGACCGCATACGCAGCGGAACAAAAACCGCATTTTTTATAAGTGGGATATTCAGCATCATAATCTCTGTGTCGGTATTCATGTTCGCATCACCGCTCATGAAAATATTTATAGATGCTTCCGAGACACAGGTGATTGCGGCCGGTGTGCATTATCTTCGGATAGAAGGTGTCTTCTATATAGGGATAGGCTTTCTCTTTCTGTTATATGGCTATTACCGCGCCATCAAAAAAGCCGGAATGTCCGTCATCCTCACAGTCATATCACTCGGCACGCGCGTCTTGTTAGCATACATATTATCCGCTATAGACGGCATCGGTGTAACAGGAATATGGCTGGCAATTCCTATCGGATGGGTGTTAGCGGATGTGACAGGTCTTGTCTATTTAAAAATAATTAATTCAATTTGCAAATAGTTGTTTATCTGACCCCAACATCATCTTTATAAACAATAAAGCAGTTGAAAGCAGAGCCTTGTTAAACATCCTGTAACTGCTCTCTTTCAACCGCTTTCTTATTTTCTTAATTTATTCCGACAGCCTCCTTGGCAAGCCTGTCCGCTTCCTCATTTCCTTCGACACCGGAATGTCCCTTGACTTTCACAAAATGAAGCTTTATGTCATTTTTTACCGACTGTATATAATCATGATATGCGATAGTTCCTTTCTTATTGCGCTTCCACGAACCGTTTGCCCACATCTCTATTCCCATATAGTCATAATATATAACCAGTTCTTTTATTCCCAGCTCTATAGCGCGGCGGATTGCAGCCATGCTTCCTCCGACCTCACCGGACACATTTCTCATTGAAGCCATCTCAAGGTCATCATCATGCCCCTGAAGCACCTCACGAACGCCATCATGCACAAGGAAGCCGCCATAACCATATACTTTGGTAGCTATATTGTATGAACCGTCAACAAAAGCGTATGGCAGTGCTTCTAATTTTGCTTTATCAGCTTCTTTATTCTCTTCTCCTTGCTTTTCCTGATTCAATTCATTATCTTTAACTATAGTTGAACTTCGATTTCCGACACTGCCGTCGGTGTTTTTCATGAATGCTTCTGCTTCGGCTCTTGTCTTGAAGCTTTTATATACAGGTGCTGAAAAACCATCCACATTCTTCTTACACTCGTCCCAGCTTAGATATATTCCCGGAACCCTGCCGACTCTCACTGCATAAAATTTTCCTGCCATCATTAACAACCTCGCATCAAATAATCTTCCTGCTTTATCTGCCAACTTTTTTTATCAAAGTAACTATTAAAATAGCCGTTTTTTAAAAGCATATGCTATTTTTCTTCAAGCATCATCTTGATAATTTCCTTGTCTGTCTGGTGCATGCCGACTTTGCCGATATATCCTACACAGCTTATGGTTTCGCCGGCTTCCTCCTTGAGTATTCCTGTATATGCCTCATATGCTTTGCCTTTCATGGCAAGATAATGTCCCATCATGGCTGCATCAAGGCTTGACGCAATCTTAGCCGCACACGAAATCTTAGCTCCGTCACAGATGATTCCCGGAATGTTCGCAAGAGTATTGTCTATAGTGTCCTTAATCTGCTTGATTGTGCCGCCTGCAAGATATGTAATCGCTGCTGCGCTCGCACACGAAGCCGATACAGCGCCGCAGAAGGCTGATAATTTTCCTATAAATTCCTTCTGAAATGTAGTGAGAAGACTTGAGAACACTAACGCACGATATAACTTTTCTGACTGGATATTGTTCTCACGCGCATATACTATTACAGGTACGGATGAAGCTATTCCCTGATTTCCGCTTCCTGAATTGATGATAACAGGCATGTCACAGCCACCCATTCTCGCTTCCGATGCTGCACATGCATATGCCTTCATTCTTGTGACTACGCTCTCAGCGTATGTCTCACGAATTACTCTTCCGAGTCCCAAACCATAATTTCCGGACATTCCTTCGTATGCTATATCCATATTGTACTGAATCTGCCTGTCAAAAAGATGTCTTATTCCGGCTATATCCACCTCATCGGCAAACTGCTTTATATTCTCGATACTTAATTGTGAACGGTCGGCGTATGCGATACTGTTCTCCTGCGAATCAGTATTTGCGTTTCCTGCACCGCTTACGGCACCGGATACATTTTCAAGCACCGCACCATTCTTCTTGATACATGAGATATTAGTATGTGAATGTCTCACTTCAACGGAAGCAGTCTTATCTCCCGCCTTCATCTCTATGATAAAATGAAGCGGTATTTCAGAGTCAAGGAACTCTACATGGCATTTTTTGTCGTTGACAAACTGTTCTGCCACTTTTCTCCCGGCATCATCAACCGACTCTAATACTTCCATACACTTAGATGCATCACCTGCTAATGCTCCTAGCGCACATGCAGCCTCTATTCCAATCATTCCCTGTGAATTAGGAATTGAAACACATCGCACATTCTTAATCATATTTCCCGAACAGTACGCATCTATATGCTCCGGTGCTTCACCTAACACTTCCTTACATCTTGCAGAGGCATATGCGAGCGCAATCGGCTCCGTACAGCCCATAGCTGGTATCAGCTCCTCCTCAAGTATTTTTATAAAATTATCCTGTATGTTCTTGTCCATTTAATAATCCTTCTATTTTATAATAATGATATATCCTATATTTTATAAATCTACGCCTTAACCGCCCAGCGCATCTTTGTCGAACGCGCTCTGCTGTTACGCACACATTCTTCGGCGGACGGTCTTATCACGTCCTTGGCTGTCTCGCTGTAAATCCCGTCCTTCTCCATCTGCTTAAAGTATTTCTTCACCATCCTGTCCTCACCTGAATGGAAGGTGAGAATTGCCACTCTGCCGCCCGGTGCAAGTATTCCCGGAAGTTTGCCAAGGAATGCATCCAATACTTCAAATTCACTGTTCACATCAATTCTAAGCGCCTGAAATGCTCTCTGACATGATTTTTTTACCATCTCCTTGCTCTCTGCTTCCGGCAGAAATTCAAGTGCCTTCTCGATAACCTGTCGTAACGCTGTCGTAGTGTCAATAGGATGCTTTCTCTTGCGCTCTTTCATAATCTGTGCCGCTATCTGCCTGGCATATGGCTCGTCCGAATTTTCCACAAGCATTCCTATAATCTCATCCTCGTCAAGCTGCATAAGCCGCTCTGCTGCCGACTCTCCAGCCTCAGGATTAAGCCTTAAGTCAAGCGGTCCATCTACCTTATATGAAAAACCTCTCTCCGGATTGTCAATCTGCATTGATGACACTCCAAGATCAGCAAGCACAAAATCAAATAATCCGCTCTCAGGCACAAGCTTATCTATATCAGCGAAATTCATCTGCTTCACGGTTAGAAGATCCTCACCGTAGCCCGCATCACGCAGCCTCTTGGTAGTCTTCTTAATCTCAATCGGGTCAATGTCAAGTGCATACATATGCCCATTTCCTTCAAGCTTTTCAAGCAACCTCCTTGTATGTCCTCCATAACCGAAGGTCGCATCAAGCCCTTTTTGACCCGGCTTAATCTGTAGGAAATCAAGAATCTCATTCACACATATGGATATATGCATTCCTGCTGGTGTTATCCCTTTGCTTATAACATGTTCTATTGTGTCGGCATATTTCTCAGGATTGAGCTCCTTATATTTCTCCTCAAATTTCTTCGGATGTGTTCCCGAATATCTTTTTCTGCGTACATGCGGCTTGTTTTCTTCCATCTTATTTTCCCTTCATTTATATTTCTATCCGGATTCGGTGGTATTCGCAATCCGCTTTCGCTTCCTGCTCATAAAAAACAGATGCTTCTCATCTCTATCCGGTTATTTTATAAATAACATACATTCGTTTCAGTTTTCTAAATCTCACGCAATATTTCTATTTTAACATACCATGACATATATCGCAAGGAAAAGCCAATGGTGATGAACCGGCAAAAGCTAATAACCGCTCCCACCGGTCCGTCCCATCGGTCATTGTTTACTTAGTCGTTATATATGTGTTATAGCGATACTGCCTGAGCTTATACTCCATTGCAATGGCATTAGAGAGATTTCTGTATGCGCCGACCTGAACCTTATAGAGTCCGTCATCAAACACAATGAACGCAGGGAAACCATCGATTAGAAGTGAGTTTAACATTCTATCGGCATTTTCCTTGTTGCGGTACGCACCCACCTGAACGCGGTATAACACGTCAGGACACTGGCAGTTGCAGGAACGCGTACCCGGCTCATTGAAAATCTCAGCGCTCTCATCATAGAATCTTTCGCCGCCGCGCACACCGTAGCCCATATCATCCGAAGAAGGCATACGCACAACATTTCCCATGTCATCCATGTCACCACCTGCTCTCCCCATATTTTCGCAATTTACACCATTTTGTGTGCAGCCTCCATTGATATTCTCAATATCATTGTTATTCCCGGCATTTCTCATGCCTCCTCCGTCCATGCCACCGTTATTCCCGGCATTTCCCATGTTTCCATCACCCTGCCACATATCGGCTGTCGTTATGGCAGAAGATGTATATACAGGATATCCCAGTGTCTGCAATATTCCGTTTGCAATACCCTGAGCCAGCTCATCAAAATTCCTGTCAAATGTCTCATTATCCTTATCGCTGTTGATAAAACCGGCCTCAACAAGCACAGCCGGCATCTGCGTGCGGCGCAGTACAACCAGATCCTTTCGCTCATCAATTCCGAGATTTTTAAGTCCTGCCTTCTCCATGCCTTCAAGTATGTTATTGGCAAGCTCACGCCTTATGCCGCTGTCGCTGTACACAAGTACCTCAGCACCGGAATACTGGTTAGGATATTCGCTGGAATTTCTGTGTATTGACACAAAATAGTCTGCTCTGACACCATTTCCATCCTGTGCCTTTTTAAATGGTGTCTCATAGATATCGCCCTCTCTTGTATATACAACATCAACTCCCCTTGCCTCAAGAAGTGCACCGACAGCCTTTCCAAGCCTTAACACATCATCTTTCTCCTGCCGTCCATTATATACTGCTCCCGGATCGCTTCCTCCATGTCCAGGGTCAATTACAACAAGCATGCTTATACCATCCTGATTTTGATAATATGGTATATTCTATGAAAAAAAAAGAAGGATGTGAAAATTTTTTCAACATCCCTCTTCTCAATGCCGGCTTATTGCTCATTTACAACTGCTAATGCTCCGCCTTTGACCTCAATAATCTCGCCCTTCTCATTTGCAAGCCATGCAGACTGCGCTGATGGGTTGAACACTTTGCTGCAATCGGCAAAGAACTGTAATCTGTCAAGAACCTCCATATAATCAACTATCTGTATGTTAGTCGCATACCATGTATCTTCCCTGCCGCCTACAAGCTTACAGAACTCTTCCATAACCTCCCAGTTATTCTTATCCGTGAACTCATAGCTGTGTCCCCATACATACATAAGGTAGAGATACTGTTTCTTGAACAAATCAACGAATCTCTGACCATTCTCAAGCAGGTTGTGATTATGATGACATGTTGCTTTCCACTGATAAAAATCCTCAGGGATTGCAAAATCATCTGTGCTTCCTACAACTCTTGCATAACGAATTCCCATCATTGGAAGCATTTCGCGAATCTTAGGGCTTGTCGAGCCGTTAGGATACGCAAGTCCTCTTACAGGCTGTCCCATAATCGCTTCAAGTCTCTTCCTGTCCTCTAAAACTTCCTCGGCAACATTTTCAAGCGGACATCTTGCGATAGTCGGATGTGTCACTGTATGACATGCAATCTCATGTCCTTCATAAAGCTTCAAAAATTCCTCCGGCTGAACCTTTTCACCATATGTATTGTGGAAAATTCCCGAATTAATATTGAAGGTACCTTTTATTCCGTACTTGTTAAAAATCGAAACAAGTCTTCTGTCCTCTGTTCTTCCGTCATCGTAGCTCATTGTGAGAGCCTTGTGTTTTCCTCCCGGAAAGCAATAATATACTTTAGCCATAATCTTCTCCCTTCTGCTTTACAGAATTCATTATATGTATCTTTGCTCTGTCGACCTGATACTGAATGTCTCCGAATAATTGCTTGATTTATTTTACTTCTAATCCTCATCTTTTGCAAGCTGCGGAAGCACCCACTTAAAATCCATATCGGATGCATAATAGAAGCTTGTGTAGCAAGGCTGGTTGTAGCAGTTGTTCTGCCATGCAATACCTGTGCGGTACATCACATCATGCATAAACGTAAACAGCTTGTGGTTGGTAAGCTCGGTATCAGTATATATCCTGATTGCGGAATTGTCAGCCTTTCTCAGAATAATTTCCTCCCTGAAATCGCCGAACAAATCTGCTATGAGACAAGGATTTCCCTTGGTTCCGTTGTTAGTGAGTGTACCTTCGGGCTTTAGCATTATACCATGAGTATTATCATTTATTATTCCACAGTGCTGCTCATGGATGTAATCTACACCATCCGTAATCTGTGTGGAGAGGTCGGCAGCCCATCTGATTGACTGATTTGTTCCGAGTACCTTGTCCGGCAGCTTATTTCCCTTGCAGTCGTACATTTCCTTGACCCACACCTGAAGACCGCGCACATTAGGATTGACATCACCTATCATGCATCGTCCTAAGTCACAGTCGGCGAACTCACCAAAGTACGGCACTCCCGTCTCGGCATCTCGAAGCGCCCATCCGTATGGCACCGATGCCGCACCCTCAAATACATTAAAGATTTCAAAGCCCGGTCTGTCAGGGTCAATACATGCCACATGCATTGCATCACCATGTCCGAACTTAGCTTCCACACCATCAGGTCTTATGCCACGGCTTGAATACAGCACCGAACCATCGTGGTCAATGACTGCCGCACCGTATATAATCTCCTGGCATCCGTCGCCATCGACATCCGCCGTTGAGAGGCTGTGGTTTCCCTGTCCGCTAAGACATCCGTATACCGGATCAGTTCCGTTAATATCATGTGCATGACTGTCGTTAAAAGGATTGCTCATAGGGACATATCCGCTATCGATGGAAAAATACTCCCTGTGCTTTCCTGTAAAGAAATCATAAGCCACCATAGTCATCCTCGTATAATATCCGCGGCAGATGATAAGGTAAGGTCTTTCTCCGTCAAGATATGCAACACCTGAGAGAAATCTGTCAACACGATTGCATGGCTCTATTCTCTTAAAGGCATAGTCGCCCCACATAAGACCGTCATCCTCTCTTGGATACTTGAACGGAATAGTATCAAGCTCACTTCCATCGCCTCCGAACATTGTAAGATACTCCGGACCTTCATATATAAAACCTTCGAATTTTCTAAGCTCATTTCTAGGGCTTCTTGACGGCGCATACACATCCATAAAGTAATCCGCCAGCTTTCTCGCACTCTTTTCATCAAGCGGATAATTATACTTTACAGGCACTCCAAAGCATTCTTCAAGAGTTGCCGGCCAATGCCCTGCCACAACCTCCGGATGCTTATCCCATCCCATGAACATTTTTACAATATGCTCATAATAATCTTCTGCAGAGCATACATAATTGTCATCATGGCTTACTCCTGCCTTTATATCC
>ENA-ORKV01002064-ORKV01002064.1-human-gut-metagenome-genome-assembly--contig:-NODE-2064-length-12860-cov-3.645701_pt1 | contig 12860 bp, 9 predicted proteins | sample MGYA00243058_ERZ508805 | MGnify/ENA primary metagenome ERZ508805 (study PRJEB26277, sample SAMN04329770) | human gut metagenome | biome: human-associated habitat | host: Homo sapiens | place: USA... | reverse complement strand
CTGGGGCGGCGCGTCACCCGAAACCAGCTTCGACTGTTCGGGCTTCGTCAGCTATGTATTCACCAATTCCGGCGTATACAATACGGGCAGACTGGGCACAAAAGGACTGCGGAGCTTGTGCCGGAATATCCCGGTGGCGCAGGCAGAACCGGGCGACGTGGTGTTCTTTGAAGGCACGATGGGCGACGGCGTGGATGGCATTACGCACTGCGGCATTTATGTCGGCAATGGCATGATGATTCACAGCGGAAGTCCCATTGGCTACGCGAATTTGAACGACGCCTACTGGAAAAGCCACTTTCATTCGTTCGGGCGGATGCCCGGTCTGTAACCATTTTCGGGGAGTCCAGCGCATGGGCTCCCTTTTTCCTACCTATTTTATCCACATTTGAAAGGAGAACAATATGCAGAGAAACATGAACCGTTCGATTCCCGCAGGGGAAGCAATGGATATTGCCAAGCAGGTGCTGCTTGCGATGCTGATGCTGATTCTGCTGTCTGTGCTGATTCCGGCGCGGGCAGAAGAAGCAGTATCCCCGATGATTGTCAGTGAGATGGCGGACAGCACCGAATATCCTGCGCTGGAAGCGGATATTCCCGTCATCACCTCGGAGGGCAAAAGCAATGTGAAAATTGCAGGGGTCAAGTCGAAAAACAAGCTGGTGCGCTACACCATCCCGGAAACGCTGCTCCGGGCGGACGAAAACTTTCTGGCGCTGATGGTGGAAGCGGAAAAGTACATCGGCTATCCGTATGTATACGGCGGCAGCAAGCCGTCCACCGGGTTTGACTGCTCCGGCTTCGTGTGCTGGGTATTCCGCCAATCGGGGGTCTATGATACCGGGCGGCTGGGTGCAAAAGGGCTGTATTCGCTCTGCACGGATGTCAGCCGGGACGAGGCGCGCCCCGGCGACTTGGTATTCTTCACGAAAACGATGGGTGCAGACGTGAAGGGCATCACCCATGTGGGCATTTATGTCGGCAATAACATGATGCTTCACGCGGGCGACCCGGTTGGTTTTGCGGATTTGCAGAGCGACAAATGGGCGAAGAAAATCTATGCCTTTGGCAGACTGCCCGTCCAGCAGGGAGTGCAGCCGGATGAGTGAGCCCAAGAAACGCTACCACGCAGACCGCATCAAGCTCCATGCCCTGCTGGATAAGAAGGAAAATGAGCTGCGCCGATTAACCGAAGAGGTCAATCAACTGCGTGCGCGCGTGAAAGAAGCAGACCGCACTGCCATCAATGCCACCTGCGAGCTGTATGCGCTGACACCGGAAATGCTCTCGGCGTTCCTCCGAACGAAATTCGGCACGCAGGACAATGCCTCTGAAATCCCCGCTGCCTCCCAATTGCCCGAAGGAGAAAATGAATGAAGCGAAAATGGAAACAATGGACAGCCTTCCTCTGCCTGCTGATGCTGCTGGCGGCGAGCCTGCATCTTGCGCGGGCGGAAAGCGCGCTGACGCAGGAAGAATGCGCTCCGTACCGCATTGTGCTGACAGCCTCCGGCGGCTGGAACCGCAGCAACAGCGCCATCATCACGGTGAACGTGAAGGATGAGCAGAATCTCGGCTGGTACCAAATGGCGTACCGGATGAACGAAGGCGACTGGACGGACTGCGAGCAGCTGTTTGACAAGGGCAAAGCGGAAATCGCGGTGCATGAGAACGGTACGTTTACCTTTCGCATCACCGACCCGCACGGACACACGTTTGAAGAAAGCACCCGCGTCGCCGTCATTGACCGAAGCGCACCGACCGTGAAAGCAAGCATCACCGGGACGACCTTGCAGGTAGAAGTGCAGGACGACCTCTCCGGCGTGGCAGGTGTGCAGGTCAACAGCATGCTTTTCACCGAGCAGGCAGGGAGCATCATCCGGATTGCGCTGGATGATACGCTGGCGCGGTACGACACGCTGTCCATCCGCGCTTTCGACTATGCCGGGAACTTCTCCGAGCCTGTGCTGCTCAATAATCCCTGCTACGAAGATAATTCGCGGGTGACGGCTGCACCGACCAATTCGCCGAAACCGACAAGGCAGCCCAATTCTACGGAGAAAATTACCATCCAGCCGACGGCAACGAAGCGTCCGAACGGGCTGGGCGGCTCGCTGATTTACGTTAGCGAAGAAACTGCGCCGACAGCAGCGCCGACACAAGCGCCGTCCCCGACACCAGTCATCCAGTACGTTCCTATCGGACCGGGAATGCCCTACAAGGCGGACGGCAATGCCCATACGCTGGATGTGTTGTACAGCGCTGCGACCAACAAACAGTTTATCACCCTGCAAAGCAAGAACGGCAGCACCTTCTACCTCGTTATCGACTACGACAAGCCCATTGACGAAGCGGCGGAAATGTACGAGACATACTTCCTCAATCTGGTGGATGAGCGCGATTTGCTGGCGCTGCTGTCCGACGAAGAGAAGGAAGAACTGCCGACCCCGTCGCCCGAAATCATCTATGTAACGCCTGTTCCCACGACTGTACCGATGCCAACTGCCGTGCCAGCTGTGCCGGAAAAGGCGGGCAGCTCCGACCGAATGACGGCAGTGCTTGCGCTGGGCGCTATCCTGCTGCTGGGCGGCGCGGGTGCTTTTGTGCTGGTGAAGTACCGCAGAAACAGCGCGCGTCATCGGGCAGACAACGATTTTATGCTGGATGACGACGATGAAAGTGCCGAATAAGGAGGAGCCGCATGGAGTTGTATATCGCAGAAAAGCCCAGCGTGGGGCGCACCATTGCCAGCGTCATCGGCGCAAATGAGCGAAGAGACGGCTATTGGGAGGGAAACGGCAGGATGGTCAGCTGGTGCATCGGACATCTGGTAGCGCTGGCGATGCCGGAAGCGTACCGCAGCGATTATCAGCGCTGGCGTTACAGCGATTTGCCCATTCTGCCCGAAAAGTGGCAGTACACCGTCGTTGCGGAGACGAAAAAGCAGTTTGAGCTTCTCCGCCGCCTGATGAATGACAGCCGCGTGACGAGCCTTGTCTGCGCGACCGATGCAGGACGCGAAGGTGAGCTGATTTTCCGGCTGGTCTATGCAATGGCAGACTGCCGAAAAGAGGTGCGCCGCCTCTGGATTTCCTCAACAGAAGAAAGTGCGATTCGCCAAGCCATTTGCCATATGAAGCCGATGCACGACCATGACAATCTGTATCGGGCGGCGCTGTGCCGTGCGCAGGCGGATTGGCTGATTGGCATCAACGCCACGCGCCTGTATTCGCTGCTGTATGGGCGGCCGCTTCCGACGGGGCGCGTCATGAGCCCGGCGCTGGCGATGCTGGTGCAGCGGGAAGCGGCGATTGCTGACTTTCAATCCACCCCGTTCTTTGCCGTAAAGCTCGAAACTGACCCGCTTGCCGCAAAGTCGGAACGCATGGATGACCTGACCGAAGCCCGTACCCTGCTGGAATGCTGCAACCAAGCGCCGTATGCAGTGGTGCAGAAGATTGCACGCAGGCAGCGCAGCGAAAATCCGCCGCTGCTGTATGATTTGACCACACTTCAGCAGGATGCCAACCGGCTGTTTGGCTTCACTGCCCAGCAGACGCTGGATTACGCCCAGAGTCTGTACGAGAAGCAGCTGCTGACCTACCCGCGCACGGACAGCCGGTATCTGACGCAGAACATGCAGGAGAAACTGCCGGAACTGGCTGCCCGCGTGTGCCGTGCGCTGCCGTTCGCATCCGCCTTGGAATTGCACCTGCATCCCGAACGGGTTGTGGATGACAGCAAAGTCAGCGACCACCCCGCCATTATTCCAACCGCCGCAATGCCCGCTCAGGAGCAGCGCATCAATGCCCTGACGACCGGCGAACGCGATTTGCTTCACCTCGTCTGCACCCGCCTGCTGTGCGCGCTGGAAGAACCTTTCGTGTATGAAGAAACAGCCGTCATGCTGGTGTGCGGTGCGCATGAATTTGGGACGAAGGGCAGGCGGATTACCCGGATGGGATGGAAGAGCATTTGGTACACCTTCCGCGGAAGCCTTGGCGGACGGATGAACGAAGAGGAGAAGATGCAGGAAAACGTCATCTCGGCTGACCTTGCAGAAGGTGCAAAACTGCCGATTCTCCGTGTATCCATTGAGGAAGGAAAGACCACCCCGCCGCCGCATCACACCGAAGGCACGCTGCTGCACGCAATGGAAACCGCCGGTGCAGCGGACATGCCCGAAAATGCGGAGCGGAAAGGCATCGGCACACCTGCCACCCGTGCCGCCATTTTGGAGAAACTGATTGAAACGAAGCTGATTGAGCGCGTCGGGGAAAAGCGGAAGAAGGTGCTTGTGCCGACGACCAAGGGGAAAGCCCTTGCCGCGGTTCTGCCGGAAAGTCTGCGTTCGCCCCTGCTGACATCTGCATGGGAGCAGCGCTTGCAGCAAATTGAACAGGGTGCGGAGAAGCCCGAAGATTTCATGCGGGATATTCAGGCTTTTGTCAAAGAGCTGATGGTGAATCCGCAGCGCGCTGAACATGCGGAGACGCTGTTTCCGCCGCTCCGGGAGAAAATCGGCAGCTGCCCGAAATGCGGTGCGGCGATCACGGAGCATCCCCAAGGGTATCTGTGCGAAAACCGTATCTGCGGATTCGCACTCTGGAAAAAGGGCGGTATCCTTGCCCATGCGGAAACGCCCCTGACCGCCGCCGAAGCAAAGACGCTGCTGACAAAGGGAGCTGTCCGCAAAACCGCTTTGCACTCAACACGCACCAACGCCCGCTATGATGCCGTGCTGCATCTTGATTTCGGCAAGGATGGCAGGGCAATCCTGCGCCCGCGCTTTGACTGATGAAAGGATGATGAAGATGAAGAAACTCATGGCGCTCCTGCTTACGCTGCTGACCTGTTTTGCTGCTGCCTTGGCGGATACTGCCAGCGCACCGGACATTCCGCAGGGAACGCTGAATGCCGAGGTAACGCCGTTTACGCCGGGGCAGACCTACGCAGTGTATTCCGCGCCGGACAGCAGAAGCATCCGCGGTGCGAAGGGACGCGCGCGGGTCAGCACCAACGGCTGGATTCAGGTGTTCGGCGCGGAAGGCGACTGGCTGCTGGTGCAGTATGCCATCACCCCGGAGCACTGCCGCATCGGGTATATTGACAAGAATGCACTGCCTCAAGATGCTGCTGTTCCCGCGCTGGCGCTGGAAGCCGTGCCCGCCATCGTCAGCTATGACGTTTCCGTAACGGATGACCCGCTGATGAGCCAGACGCCGCTGACCCGCCTGACGGAAAACACCAGCGTAACGGCGCTTGCGAGCATGGGCGACTGGACGTACATCGAAGCGGGTACGGGCAAGAGCCGCTTCCGCGGGTTCGTCCCCACCGACTGTCTGCTGGGGACAGTCACCGATACCCGCGAGGCGAACCGCGCCATCCTCGGCAGCTGGAAACTGTATGCGGGCAGCTCCGTGGATGCGGAACAGATTACCTTCCTTGCGGATGGCAGCATGACGGGCTGTGCTGTGCTGGCAGACGGGACGCGCGCTGATTTCTGCGGCACATGGGAGATTCAGGAATACGATACCCGCCGCGAACGCTACTGGAACGATTCGGAGTTTGAATTGACGCTTTCGCGCGGCAGCACTGCGGAACAGTATGGGCTGCGGATTTGCCGCCGGATGACGGCGGATGGCGGATATAAGTACGCACTGATCCTCTCCGACGGCACAAAGGAAAGCAGCATGGTACTGGAATAAAGGAGGCGTGATTTCTCCAAAACGCCAGCCGCCCTCCCGATTTTTCCGGAAGGGCGGCTGGGTTCAATTCCATTCAGGCTGCGTCAAAAAGTCGCGGATGTTTCGGTGCTTGATGCCGTCGCGGCTCATGTCAAGCTCGTCCATCGACACCACATATTTGGGAAAGTTGTCTGGCACGGAAGCGTAAACGCCAAATTCCCGCTGAATCGTCTCGTCAGAAGCCAGCAGATAGCATACCTGCACATAGAGCTTTTCGTGCTGCTTCTGCCCGACGAAATCAATCTCCCGGCTGCCGATTTTACCGACGGTGACGGTGTAGCCGCGGCGCAGCAGCTCCATGTAGACGATGTTTTCAAGAATGAGGTTGATGTCCTTCATGTTCCCGCCGAACACCGCTTCCCGCAAGCCGTGGTCTGCCATATAGTATTTCTCGTTCGTCGCGAGAATCTGCTTGCCTTGCAAATCCTCCCGATTGACCTGATAAAACAGGTACGCTTCGGTGCAGTATTTGATGTAATTCAGCACCGTTTCGGGCGCAACCGTGCGGTGTTCGCTTTTCAGAAACTTCGCAATGGATGTGGATGCGAACGTTGTGCCGATATTGCCGATGACATACGCCACAATGCGGGCAAGCAAATCCACATCGCGGATTTTGTTGCGCCTGACCACATCGTTGAGGACGACCGAATTGTAGATGTCATGCAGATACTGCCTGCATGGTTCGGGCGCATAGCGGAGATTGGCAAGGTAGGGCATCCCGCCCAGCGTCAGGTACTGCTGAAAAGCTGCCGCGTCTGATGCACCGGGTTCAACCGTTCGGTAGAGTTCGAGAAATTCAGCAAAAGAGAAGGGGTAAATGGTAAATTCCACATAGCGCCCGCCCAGCACGGTCGCCAGTTCGCCGGACAGCAGCTTGGCGTTGGAGCCGGTGATGTAAATGTCGCAGTCCAGCTCAATGCGGAAGGAGTTAATGGCTTTTTCCCACTGCGCAACTTCCTGAATCTCGTCAAAAAACAGGTAGACTTTGCCCTCAATGGCAGCGACCCGTTTCAGCACCTCTTCGTGCAGCGCCTGTGCCGTGCAGAGGTGCACATTGCTCATGACCTCGAAGTTAAACGAAATCATCTGCACATCCTGAACGCCTGACGCTTTCAGCTCATCCTTAATGAGATTCAGCATGACGGACTTTCCGCAGCGCCGGATGCCAGTCATCACCTTCACCAAATCTGTCCCGATAAACGGGCGGATACGCTTCATATACATTTCCCGCTGAATCATGCGGCACAGCCTCCCTTCGATGATACACATAGTATGGCACATCTGCGAAGAAAAATCAAGCAGAAACAAAAGACTTTTTCAGCTATAACTGAAAAACTTCATCTTTGACGCAGAAAATTCACTTACAGATTATCTCACTTGCGCTTTTCCTGCGCCGAAGCACTCATACCACCAAAACAAAAAGAACGAAATGGAGCGATAAAAAACAATGACATACCTAAATCAGCTGATGCGCGCCCGGCGCCTGACCAAGGCGGAACTTTCCCGGAAGAGCGGCATCCCGGACACCACCCTGCGCGATTTGCTCAGCGGCAGCGTGCGGCTGGAGAACTGCAAGGCGGGCACAATTCTCCGCCTTGCGCGCGCCTTCCATGTTTCCGTTGAGGAACTCCTGATGCACGGCGGCGAACACCCTGCGGAACATCGTGCGCAGTCTGTGCCGGAGGACGAGCAGACGGCGTTCTGCGCGCTGCTTCATGCCCTCTCGCAGCTGCTGCCCGATGCATGATGACCGCGCAGATGGTGGATTGCATCGGAATGCTTGCTCAGCAGGAATGCCCGCGCTGCCGGCAGGGATTCTGCACGGAAACGGACGAGCGCTGCCGCCTGATGCAGCAGGACGAACGCAGCTTCCAAGCCGGAAGCCTCGACTGCGCCTATTTTGCTGACTGCGTAATGCCCGCCGACTGGACGCTGACCGACCTTGCCGCCTACGCGCTGTGGTATGCGAGCGGCGCAGACTGACGCAGAGGAGAAAAACATGCAGACAAAAGTACAAGCCTATGTGCAGCTGGCGGACGAAACAGCGCTGAAAATCACAGGCAATTACCTTGACTGGTTGTCATTCCTGACCACGGCATCAAGGCTCTATAAATATCCCTATCACGACCAGCTGATGATTTATGCGCAGCGCCCGGATGCAAGCGCCTGTGCCGCGTATGAACTCTGGAACGGCACCATGCACCGCTACATCCGGCGCGGCGCAAAGGGCATTGCCCTGCTGAACCCCACCGCCAACGGGATGCGCATCCGGTATGTCTTTGATGTGTCGGACACGGGAACGCGGGCAGATTCGCGGAATGTAGACGTGTGGCAGCTGACGGAAGCAGCAGAACCGGCTGTCCGCAAGATGCTGGCAGAAGAATTTTCTGCGGATGCGTCGATGCGCCTTTCCTCGCAGATCGACCAGCTTGCCGAACGTCAGGCGCTTGGCTACTGGAATGAACACCGCCGCGACATCCTCGACAGTGTTGACGATTCGGCATTATCGGAGTACGATGATTTTGCGGCGGGGGCATCCTTCCGAAAAGCAGCGGCGGCAAGCATCTCGGCTGTCATCCAGACCCGATGCGGACTGGAACCGGAGCTTCTGCGGGAGGATTTTCAAGAGGTCATGGACTGGAACACGCCCGCAGCCGCGGCGGAACTGGGCAAGGCAGTCAGCACGATTGCCGAGCAGGTTCTCCGCCAGATAGAAAGAACTGTCCGAAATGCGGAAAGGAGCATGGAACATGAGCGAACTGAAGTACACACAGCACGGGGATTGCCTGCTGCCGGAAATGAAACTGACCGAAGAGGAACAGCAGCCGCTGGGCAAGTACGGGATGATGCGCCAGCAGTATCTGGCGAGCGAGCGTCCGGGGCTGTATACGCGGCTGCTCCTGAGCGGCCGACTGATGATGCACCTGCACGAAATCGAGCAGAGCGCGCAGAATCGGCTGAACCGCCTGATGCAAATCCTGCCGAAGCAGAGCGGCGTGACCGAGGACATGAAGGCGGAGAACCCGATGCGCTGGGCGGCGCAGATGAACAGCCTGAAACATCAGGCGGAGGAAATGATTCTTTCGGAGCTGATTTACAGCTAAGCGGTTATACGCCGCAGCTGGAGCAGATGAGTTTTTTCCTGCCGACAGAAAATGAGCAGATTCAGCTGGTGGACAATTTTGAGGCGGAGAGTGCGCAAGCACCCTTCGCTTTTTCTGTGCCGCAGGAAGTGGTGGATGAATTTCTGCGCAGCGGCAGCAATACGACTGACCATCGGATGAAAGTCGCGGCGGACTTTGCCAAGCAGCTTCCGACTGAAACCATTGCCCAGCGCCTTCCGCGGATTTATCGCGGCGGATTCGGCATGATGTACATGGGCAAGCCGTACAGCGCGTGGTACGACGCAACCGGCATTCGGGTTGCAAGCGGGAAAAGCGCCCGCGATGTGCCGAATGCGCAGCGGATTGCATGGGCGGATGCCGCACGGCGCATCGGGGAGCTGCTGGAATCCGGCGAATTTCTTGGCATGATGGAGCTGGCACAGACCCCGGTGCATGAGCGGGCAATGGCAGCGCAGGGGCTTTGGTACATGTACCACGACATGGCGGAGGAAGGCAAAGGCTATTTTCCCTCCATGAAGAGTATTCGCGGAAGCAGCTTCCCCGAAGAAACAGCGCGGCTGACGGAGCAGCTTGCCAACCCGGAATTTCTGTCAAGGCTGACAGCAGAAGCAGCGCAGTTTGCGGAAGATGCGCGGGAAAATCGGAACCTCCTGCGATTTCCCTTCCACAACCCGGAGGCTGTCCTGAACACGCTCAAAGAGCTGGCGTTTCCGCGGCGCGGCTATGACTCCCTGCTTGTCGAAGTCCCCAAACCGGACGGCTTCATCACGGAGGATGAAATCGACGATACGCTCAGCAGCGGCGGCAATATGTCGGGCGGCAAACGGCGCATCTACCAGTATTTCACCGAAACGCCTGCACGCTCGATGACCGAAAGAGCGAATTTCCTCAAAGACGAGTATGGCATAGGCGGGCGTTCTCCTGCGGTATCCGGTGCGGATGGCAGCAATGAAGCGCATGACAGCAAGGGCATTGTGCTGCAAAAAAACGGCTGCGCGCCTGTCAAAATGCAGTGGACGAAGGCGGCAGCGCGCATTGACACGCTGATTCGCCGGGGGCAGTATCTGACGAAGGATGCGATGGCCGATTTTGGCAGGCAGGAAGTTGCCGAAGATGCCCTCCCAAAGGAAGTAGCGCCGGATGTGGACGATGAAAATCGGGCGGAGCAAGGCAAAGAAGCAGACGCACCTGTTTCTGCCGAAGAAAGCGCCGCACCTGCTGATGCCGCTGAAAATCCAGCTTCCTCCGAAACCGCTGCCTATGCGGTCGGCGATACGGTCTATCTGGACGACACGCTCTTTGTGATCGAGGCAAAAAGCGCGTTCGGCGTTCAGCTGCGCGACCCGTCCCAGCGCTATCCTATTTTCCGAGCGGAAAGTCTGCCGCGCTTTGAGCGGCTGCTGGCAGCGGACGAACGGAATGCACATTTCCTGCCAGCAGCAGAAACCGCGCTGCGGAATATCGTGCTTGATTTGTCCGCCAGCGCATCCGAACAGCGCGAACCAGCGCCCGAACCGCCAGCGGCAGAAAACTTCCGCATTACGGATGAACATTTGGGAGAAGGCAGTGCAAAAGCGAAATTCAGTGCGAACATCGAAGCCATTTCCGTGCTGAAGATGGTCGAAAGCGAGCATCGCCCGGCGTCGCCGCAGGAACAGGAAGTGCTGTCCCGCTATGTGGGCTGGGGCGGCTTGCCGCAAGCCTTTGACGAGCGCAGCGAAGCATGGCACAGCGAATACAGCGCGCTGAAATCCCTGCTGACACAGGAAGAATACGAAGCTGCCCGTGCATCCACCCTGAACGCGCATTATACCAGCCCGCTTGTCATCCGTGCCATTTATGCGGCGGTGGAACAGCTGGGCTTCCGGTCGGGCAATGTGCTGGAACCCAGCTGCGGCGTGGGCAATTTCTTCGGGATGCTGCCGGAGAGCATGAGGGAAAGCCGCCTGTACGGGGTGGAGCTGGACAGCATCACGGGACGCATTGCCCAGCAGCTGTATCCCAAGGCGCACATCACCATTGCAGGCTTTGAAACGACTGACCGCAGGGATTTCTTTGACCTTGCCATCGGCAATGTGCCGTTCGGGGCGTATCAGGTGCAGGACAAAGACTTTGCCCGCCACAATTTTCTGATTCACGATTACTTTTTTGCGAAAACGCTGGAACAGGTGCGTCCCGGCGGCGTAATTGCCTACATCACTTCCAAGGGGACGATGGACAAGCAGAATCCGGCAGTGCGCCGGTACATTGCAGAGCGCGCCGAACTGTTAGGCGCGATTCGGCTGCCGAACACAGCGTTCAAGGCGAATGCCGGTACGGAAGTCACGTCGGACATCCTCTTCTTGCAGAAACGCGAGCGCCCGCTGACAGTCGAACCCGCTTGGGTGCATCTGGGACAGACGGCAGACGGCATTCCGGTCAACAGCTATTTCGCAGCGCATCCTGAAATGATGCTGGGGACAATGGTGCGTGAACCCAATCTTTACGGCAACGAGAATGAAACCGCGTGCATTCCGCTGGAAGGGGCAGTGCTTTCCGAGCAGCTGACCGAGGCGGTGCAGCACATTCGCGGCGAGTATCAGGCAGCAGAACTGCCGAATCAGTTGGAAGGCGAAGCAGCGGCAGATACGATTCCAGCTGACCCCAATGTGAAAAATTACGCCTTCACAATGGTGGATGGCGAGGTATACTACCGCACCAACTCTGTTATGGTCAGGCAGAAATTGCCCTTGCCCGCGCTGGAGCGAATCCGCGGCATGATTGACCTCCGGCAGCAGGTGAACGACCTCATTCAGGCGCAGCTGGACAATGCGGATGATGCCGCCCTTGCGCCGATACAGGCACGGCTGAATCAGCAGTACGATGCGTTTACGGCAAAGTACGGGCTCATCAACGCCCGCAGCAATGCCAGCGCGTTTTCGAGCGATTCTTCGTATTATCTGCTCTGCTCGCTGGAAGTCCTCAATGAACAGGGCGGATTGGCACGCAAGGCGGATATGTTCACCAAGCGGACAATTCGCCAGCAGACGACCATTACGCACGTCGATACAGCGGCGGAAGCGCTGGCCGTCTCCATTGCGGAGAAAGCGCGGGTTGACCTGCCCTACATGGCGCAGCTGACGGGCATTGAGCCGGAACAGCTGACCAAGGAATTGAACGGCGTTATTTTCCCGGTTCCGAATCAAGACATCTATGTGACCGCCGACGAATATCTGTCGGGCAATGTGCGGCAGAAACTGCGGGAGGCAATGCAGGCAGCAGTGCAAAATCCCCTGTATCTTCCCAATGTAACTGCCCTGAAAGCCGCACAGCCCAAGGATTTGGATGCTTCCGAAATCGACGTGCGGCTGGGGGCAACGTGGCTGGACAAGTCGGTGATTCAGGACTTCATGCTCGAAACCTTCGCGCCGCCGATGTATCTGCATCGGGTGATTCATGTGAACTATTCTGAATATACGGCGGAATGGAACATTTCGGGGAAATCTGCGGTATCCGAGAGCAATGTGAGCGCGTATGTGACGTATGGCACAAGGCGGGCAAACGCCTATCGGATTCTGGAGGACACGCTGAATCTTCGGGATGTCCGCATCTATGATATGGTCACTGACCCGGATGGAAAGGAGCGGCGCGTCCTCAACCAGAAGGAAACGACGCTGGCGCAGCAGAAGCAGCAGGCCATCAAGGCGGTGTTCCGTGAGTGGATTTGGAAAGACCCGAACCGGCGCGAAACGCTGGTGGCGCAGTATAACGAGCTGTTCAACGCCACCCGTCCCCGTGAGTACGACGGGCAACACATCACCTTCGGCGGCATGACCCCGGATATTCAGCTTCGCGAGCATCAACGGAACGCTGTTGCACACATTCTGTACGGCGGCAATACGCTGCTGGCACACGAAGTGGGGGCAGGGAAAAGTGCGACACGTTCGTAACTGAAAAGGTTACGCACAAGTCAGCTAACAATAGAATCGGGAACTGGAAAGGAGTCCCT
>ENA-ORKV01002062-ORKV01002062.1-human-gut-metagenome-genome-assembly--contig:-NODE-2062-length-12869-cov-3.013759_pt1 | contig 12869 bp, 16 predicted proteins | sample MGYA00243058_ERZ508805 | MGnify/ENA primary metagenome ERZ508805 (study PRJEB26277, sample SAMN04329770) | human gut metagenome | biome: human-associated habitat | host: Homo sapiens | place: USA... | reverse complement strand
GGAAATGTTTCGCAGGGAGTGGAAGGAATCCATTACCGCATTGTACAGGACGAGTGTCCGGAGGGATTTACACGGGCTTTGGGAACACCGGACCTGGAAGATGTGTATTTATACTGGCTGAAGAAATAGGGGAGATAATCTGCCATGAGGTGAAAGAAAAGAACAACTGTTCGATTATGGCTTGAGTGTATATTTTCAATTTTTGCTCAAATTCCGTTCAATGTAGAAAAACCTATCCTTGGATAAAATGAATTTAACAAGTTTTTCATCTGTGCTGGCATAAAGATGAAAAATCTGGCAATCATTTTAAGAAAAGGAGGTGCCCTATGAATCTGACAGTGAATAGAGAGGGTAAGTACGCAATTGTCTGGATGACGAATGCGGAAAAGGCTGATCCTAAGGTTATGGACAGCTTGCAGCCTTTGATTGAGGAGTGTAAGGAGAAAAAGTACAGACTGGCTATCTTTGAATCCGGGGAGCAGGATTTGGTGGAGAACACTAAGGACTTACTGATTCACAATCGAGGATTGGAAAAGACCGATGATGGAAAAGAGACTATCCTGCCTAAGCAGGCATCAGGTGCAAGATAATAGACAGTATAAGTGCCTGATACTACCCCACATCGTTTCTTTCTACCCCAAATTAGTGGAAATGGGGTAGAAAATACATAATATGTGCGTGACAAACAAATGAAAAAGATATATAATACAAATAAATTATTCCCCAAAAAAAGTTTTTTATTGAGTTTGGGGAATAGAAAGGGAGAGGATTATGGCTATAGAAAGAAAAAAGTACATTGACTTTTTACTGAAGCAGAAAAATAAAGATATTGTAAAAATCATCACGGGTATACGTCGTTGCGGGAAATCAACGCTGCTATTTGAGTTGTTTTATGAAGAAATTAAGAAACTTGGTGTGCCGGAAGATCATATTATAAAGATAGCACTTGATAATATTCGAAATGATGAACTGTTAGATGCGAAAAATCTTTATAAAGAGGTTGAAAATAGGATTAAAGATGAAAATTGCTACTACATCTTTTTGGATGAAATTCAGTTAGTAGAGAATTTTGAAGATGTGGTAAATGGAATAAAGCGAGATTTTAATTGTGATGTTTATATTACCGGTTCTAATTCGGAATTTTTGTCGTCTGATATTAATACAAAATTCAGAGGCAGGGGTGTTGAATTGCATGTTCAGCCGTTCAGTTTTAAAGAGTTATATGATTATTATCAGACAGATAAATATCAGTTATTTAATCAGTATATGTTATATGGCGGAATGCCATATTTGTTGCAGGAAGAAGATGCCGTTCTAAAGAATAAATATCTCAAAACTGTTGCAGAGTCTGTTCAGATTAATGACATCATTGAACGTCACGGTATCCGAAATAAAGAAGTATTTCAGGCATTGATAGAACTTCTGTGTTCTTCTATTGGGTCATATGTTTCGAGTAGAAAAATAGCGGATACATTAAGAAGTAATGGACATACAAGTGTTGACCATAAGACAATAGGTAATTATTTGGAGTATTTGTGTGATGCGTTTTTGTTTTATAAGGTGCAGAGATATGATATAAAGGGGAAAGCATATTTAAAAACTTTGCACAAGTATTATGTATGTGATATTGGTATTCGCAATGCAATGCTGAATTTTAGACAACTTGAACCGACGCATACGATAGAAAATATTGTTTATCTTGAATTGTTGCGTAGAGGATATATAGTTGATATTGGAAATAATAGTGACAAAGAAATCGACTTTATGGCAAAGGATATGAACAATACCTATTATATTCAGGTGTCATATTCTGTAGTTGATCCATCTACAAGAGAACGAGAATTAGGCTCATTCAGGAATTTGGATGACGGCTATAAGAAGATAGTAATTACTATGGATAATGATCCTTTTACCAATTTGGAAAACGGCTATAAGAAGATAAATATGCTTGATTTCCTTCTGGATGAAAGTTCTTTAGAGAAAGCATAGAGAGGTAGATATGCATCGTGGTCTAAGTTTTTTGATATGTTGTCCTATAAATCTATTTGGTATGGGAATGACATTGTAAAAGTGCCTACAATGTACCCAAGCAGCCAAACATGTTCCTGTTGTGGATTTAAAAATCAACTTGTAAAGAATCTTGCAATCCGTAAATGGGAGTGTCCGGAGTGCCATACAAAGCATGATAGGGATACCAACGCAAGTATCAACATACTGAATAAAGGACTGCAAATGCAGTCAGCATAGTAAACATAAAACAATAGAACATATGAACTGCACCGTAGGGCATACGGGAACAGTATAATCTAGCTTGTGGACACTGTGTAAGACATTGAGATACCGAATGGTATCAGCCAATGCAGTAGTGGTTGAAGCAAGAATCCCCCTGCTTTAGCTGTGGGGAGTGTCAAATTTATTATGAAGGGAAGAATTAGGCTATGAAAATAGAAGTAATGGATTATACAAAAATTATCAGAGGAGTTACGATTCTTGACCATGTGAATCTGGTGTTTGAATCAGGAAAATGTTATGGACTGAAGGGAAAAAACGGTTCAGGAAAGACCATGCTGATGCGGGCAGTCAGTGGGCTGATATCGCCAACAGAGGGAAAAGTAGTGATAGACGGGGAAACACTGGGAAAAGAGATTTCATTTCCGAGAAGCATAGGAGTCCTGATAGAAAATCCGGCATTTATAGCGAATTATACAGGATATAAGAATCTGGAACTGCTGGCCTCCATCCAGCACAAAATAGGAAAAGAGGAAATCCGCAAAGCTATGCTTGATGTGGGACTTAATCCAGATGATAAAAGAAAATACCGTAAATATTCACTGGGTATGAAGCAGAAACTGGGAATCGCATCTGCGTTTATGGAAAATCCGGATATTATTATACTGGATGAGCCAATTAATGCGATTGATGAAGCCGGTGTGAAAAATGTAAAACAAATGCTGAATGAGGCGAAAGAAAGAGGAGCAGTTATTATTACTGCGTGTCACGATGCAGAGGAACTGCAGGAACTTTCGGATGAAATCATTCAGATATCGGAAGGAAGGATAATAAAGGATGATAAAACGGGCGATTAAGGAATTATGTACGGAAAGAAGGCTGGTACTGGGTGGTGTGGCAGAAAAGCTTTCCGCGGATATGGAATTACATAGTAATAAAAACGGGAATTGCCGCTTTGTTTTTTACAATCTGTGTATTTGTGGAAACACTGGCGGTAGGGAGAATATTGTCGGATAAGCTGTTTGTGTGGAATCAGAAAGACAGTTATATGTATTTCCTGGCGAATAAAACAGTGGACAGTATAGATTATGGGATGATTTTTCTGACTTATGCGGCAGAATGTTTTTTTGCCATCTTATTTCCTTATGAAAGAAAAGCAGGTGGAGTGATGGGAAAATTAATACATTGTCTGCGGGGAAATATGTATTTGTCCAGATATCGTTCCAAAAATCTCTGGTGGCTGTCAAAATGTCTTTGGTGTGCTATTCAGAGTTTTTGTGTTTATCTGGATTCTCGGATATGTTACACTTCTTGCGTTGAGCCAGTTTCTTGTGCTGTGTCAGATGTGTCTGTCTCCTGTGGCAGGATATGTTGTATATATCGCAGTAATTACAGCTTCGGCATATTATGTTAAATGGTTTATGATGGGAAATAATTTTATGCTGCTTCGTACCGCTGTGTTCCGTCAGGATGGAATAGAACTGGTGTTTGGTATCATATTTTGCGGAATCCTGTGGGGAATCGAAGTGTTAGCCGGGAATATTATTATTCGGAAAAAAGATGTGCTGGGGTAAGACGTTCAGGGGTTTGTCTTGTTTTTGTCATCTGCATATGGTACAATTTTTTTAGAAATCAGCTGAAAAATATGTGATATTAAAAAGGAGTGCAGGGATGAGAAAAATTACGATGCAGAGCTGCTTTCACTTGGCATTGAAAAAGAGAGAATCCGGCATTATGGATTTGCATTTGAAGGAAAAAAAGTGTTGATTGGAAAGGTATGAAAAAATAATGAGAATAGCAGTTGTAGAAGATAATAAAGACTGGGCAGACAGGATACAGGAATTAATATGGCAGCAATGGAATATAGAAAGCGAATATTATGCAGATGCAGAAGAATTTTTAAATGAAAAAATACAATATCAGGTGGTATTTATGGATATTAAGCTGCCACATATGGATGGACTGCAGGCGACAGAATTTTATAAGAAATATTATAAAGACAGCTGTATATTTCTGGTAACGGGATATATAGAATACAGTATTGACGGATGCTGGTCAGGGGCAAATGGATTTGTAGATAAGGCGAATCTGGAAGCCTATATGGATAAAGCATTCCGGTACGTTGAAAAATACAGAGAGCAGGAAGAACGAAAGAACCGGAGCCTGGAATTTGAAATTATCGGTCAGGGAAAGCGGTTGTTAAAGATTGATGATATTTTGTGTTTTTATGCAGAAAACAGGACTATCATTATAAAAACTGCAACTATGCAATATAGAACAGAAGAAACATTAAAAAAATTAGGAGAAAGATTAAAGAAAGAGGGATTTTCATTTGCACATAAATCCTATCTGCTTAATATATGCCATATAAAAAAGATTGTCCGGGAAACAGGGCGTAAGCGGGATAAAATAATTATTCTGTCAGATGGAACGAGTATACCATTAAGCAGAAACAGAATAGAAGAAATAGAAGACCTGTTCTGGAAATGGAAAAATGAACTGACAAAAGGATAAGGGGTAGAATTATGTTTGTACTTGCAATAAAAAATATACTGGAACTGTTAAAATTTTATATGATAGGAGTGTGGCTGTTTCAGGTCACAGGACAAAAGAATAAAAAAATGTACATAGCAGTAGTAATTATATTTTTCTTCCGGATGCTGTATCTGGGATTCCGGGATGATAATATGGCAGCCTATCTGGTATTTATGATATGTGAAATGCAGATAATATACGTTATGAAGTTCTGGAAAAACATTCTGATGACTGTCTGGCTCGCATTTATTGTCGGTTCTCTGGACGAAATATCGGAAATTCTGATGAATATTCTGTTTCAGGGTAATTTGGAGGGATACAGAGAAATATTGCTGCATATGCTGACAGTTGCAATAATAATTATTATGACATTTATAAATAGAAAAATAAGACTTCAGAAACAGATTCGGTTCAAAGGACTTGAGCTTGGACTGGTAGGAGGCTTTACGGTTGTATATAGTGTAATATGTGCATATATATTACACTGGGGTGGAACTAATGTGCGGACAGGAATATATATTATTCTCGTATTTCTGTTTATGTACATACAGATAGGAATGGTTATCCGGCTGGTTGAGATGCGGGAGTATTATCATCAAAAAGCAGATCAGAATCAGGATTATCTTAATACACAAAAGCGGTATTATAAACAACAGGATAGGAAAAATCATGATGTAAGAGAGTTCCGCCATGATGTAAAAGAACATCTGTTTGTAATGGAACAATTAGCAAGCCAGAAAAAATGGGAGGATCTGCAGAAATATTTCAATAGAATTGAAAATAAGCTGCATATTAATAATAAAACATATATTGTGAGCAATCGGATAGCAGAAGCAATTATTGAAAAATACATTGATATTGCAAAGGCAAAAGGAATAGATTTTCAGGTAGAGGGGTGTTTTCCGGAAATTGATGAAATAGAGCCATATGATATCTGTACGATATTTGACAATCTGATAAAAAACGCAATAGAAGCAGCAGAAAAAACAGTGGGAAAACATATGGAACTGAGCATACACTGTACGGATATGGAGATCTTTATTCTGATGCGGAATGATTGCCTGCAGACAGAAGGTCAGGGGAACAGACTGTGGAATACAACAAAGGCAGATAAAGTTAATCATGGATTTGGATTGAAAAATATCAGGGAGAGTGTTGATAAGTATCAGGGAACTGTAAGAATGAAATTAGAGGATGGAAAAATGGAAACCAGAATTGTATTATATCGTGATTAAATAGTCGAAAGACATGATGTTGGGGGGCGAAAGATGCCTTACGGATTGTTCCGTACTTCGTACTCCCACAATCCTGCCCCATATTCGCATATCGTGAAGCTGACGCTCCACTTTTATGCTCATATCGGGGCGGGTCATAAAGTCATAAAATCACTTCTGTGCAAGCACATCGTGATTTCAGACTTTTGACCCTGGCATCATATTAAAAAAATTGACACGTCAGCGGGAAAAGCGACATGTCAGCATATTTGTGGTTGTAAATGGGTTGGAAGTATGATATATCTTAGATATCCGGAAATAAAAGATATGCATAGGAAGGGAGAAAATAATTTTTGAAGAGAAAACAGGTACAGACATTATTATTTGTGGCGATGTTAGTAATTATATGTGTATTCTTTGGAAAAAAGGGATATACAGAATTAAAGAATCAAAGAGAAAATGAGACTGAAGAGCAGACAGAAATAAATCAGCCGGAAGAATCTCAGAGTATATGGGCGCAGACAGATGGAGAGGAGGAAAGCCGAAAATTATCTGTGCAGACGGAAACAGAAAGTGGTTCGGAGATTCCATATAAAATAGGAGAAACGGCAAGCACATTTGGTATGGAATATACCGTAACGGATTACAGGATATGGGATAAATTGCCGGAAGAGGCACAGGTAGAAGAGGATTTGTGTGATTCGGTGGGGTTTAAATCAGGAGAACTAGAAAGTGGATATTCTATGGTAGAAGTATCCATGCATATAAAAGCAATAGATCCAATAAGTGAAGAAATCTGTCTTGGTAATATCAGGTTGGTTGAAGATGGGAGAGAGACGGACAGGGATAGAGAATTATTTACCTTGAATAAGAAGGATGGATTATATACCAAAAGTTACTATATGATTTATCCGGAGCCGGGAGATGAATATGATTATAAATTATATTACATTATAAAAAATGATGACTGGGATGTGGATAAGCTGTATGTTTTTGTGCATAATCAGGGAGCGCAGAAATATACAGATAAGGCAAGAAGGATATATTTAAGGTATTAGAAAAACAGGAGATTACTTATATGAGAAATAGTAATATTTTCAAAATAGAATTAAAAAGAGCTTTTAAAAGCAGAAAGTTTCTAATTGCACTTCTGGCAGGAATGATTATTGCTGTCTGGCATTATGTGCAGTATGTATTTCCACTGATAAGAGCAGAAGAATTTGAAGAAGAAATATATTATCCGGTTACAGTATTTGAATCGTGGATGGGAGGAAACAGCTATACATTGCAGCAATATCTGCTGTTTATTATATTTCCGATTCTGGCAGTGCTGCCTTTTGGAACATCTTATTATGAGGATAAAAAAAGCGGTGAATATAAAAATATTGTTACCCGTGTTGAAAAGAAAGAATATATTAAGGCAAAATATAAGGCAGTATTTTTATCAGCCGGTGTAGTAACATTGTTTCCACTGGTATTAAGCCTGCTACTGACTTCAGCGACGCTTCCGTCATTACTTCCACAGGCTGCAACGTATTCTTTTCAGATACATAACACGAATTTTGGACATCAGCTGTTTTTTACACATCCGTATTTGTATATTATATTGTATCTGGTATTTGATTTTATATTTGCAGGAGCATTTGCAGGAATTGCACTTGCGGCTTCTACTTTTGCCGGAAATATCTGTATTGTTCTGGCAGCTCCGTTTGTCACAGGAATGTTTCTTATGGTAATGATGAATATGTTAAATATCGGAAAGTATGCACCTGTATATTTCCTGAATCCGGGATATGGAATGGAAAATCCATTGATTCCGCTTGCACAGCTGGCAATTCTTCTCATCTATGTGGGAATTGCTTTTATAATAGGAGAGAAAAACAGTGAAGACATATAAGGTATATTTTTATTCTGTTATAGCGGTTTTACTGGCAGTTTATCTGTATCTGGTAAGAGTTTCACTGCTTATGGCCTCGCATGGAAGTATATCGGCGGCAGATTTTTATTATATGGCACAGCAGTCCTATATCTGGGTGTACATACTTATTCCGTTTCATACAATATTTTTTATATTATATACGAATCAGAAATTATCAGTGTTAAGGATTGTCCGGTATCATTCAAAAAAGAAAATATTCTGGAATTTATTGTTAAAAACAGATGCGTGGATTATGATTGGGGCATTGTTTATGACAATATTTGTTTATGGCATAGGTTATTATTTTCTGCGCACACCGATAAACTGGAATAATCCGGCAAGTATGTTTGTGTTTGAAATGGGACAGAGTACGGAGGTTTCGATACTGGAGGTTGCAGTCAGGTTTTATGCGGCCTATGTGGTAAAAGCGATTCTTGTTGTCAATACAATGTGGCTGCTGTACTGGTTTAAGAAAAATATAGTTTTAGCGATAGTCATTCCGTTAGTAATTGGAATGTTGGAAATTTTTTATAAAAATATTGTTATTTTTTACAATTTCTGGAAGGCAGATTATGAATGGCTGTCTGGACAGACAGGTTTTATAAAATATATTATCTGTTTTGTTGTTTATCAGATTATCTATTTTATTGTTGTACAGGTTTTTGCAGAACGAAAGGATTTTTTAAATGAGCAGTAAACTGATATCCTGTATCAGACATGATTTGCAGGAGGGAATTAAGAAAAACTGTAAAATATATCTGGCATTTATGATATATCTTTTGGTTGAAAATATGAATTATACAAGACAGCTCGCGGTATTGCGGAGAAACACTCCGGAATTGGAACTGCCAGGGGTTATGGATTATATTATACATTATTTTCAGGGAAGTCTTCCATATAGTATGATGAAACATATGGAAGCCTTTAAAATTCCGGTGGAATGGTTCTGCATTATGATATTTTTCAGTCTGATGATATTCCGTTATCCGAAGGAAGATTATAAGAATTGCGGGTATCAGTATATTACACGAAGTGGAAATAAAATATTCTGGTGGCTGTCAAAATGCATCTGGTGTGTCTGCTGTGTCCTGTTGGGAATTGCCGGAATGTGGGCAGTTTCCGGTGTAACGGCATTATGCTTTGGAGAAATGCGGCTGACTCCGGGTAGTATTTTAAATCGGAAAGCAAATGACATTATATTTGCAGACAGCATAGGATGGAAAAAGATAACGGCATATTGCATTATGGCAATTATTGTGCTGCTGTTTTTTGCATTATTACAGCTTGTGGTTACATTTCTGATAAATGATATTGGAGCATTGATAGTGAATATCAGTATCATTGCAGCATCTGCATATTATCTTAGTCCGTTGCTGCCGGGAAATTACCTGATGCTGAAAAGATGTACCTGTATCTATGGAAATGGCGGAGTAAGCATGGGACAGGGGATTATGATATATTCAGCAGGTTGTCTGGTACTGGCGGTAATAGGATATATATGTTTTAGACAAAAAGATATTTTTTAGGAGAAAATAATTATGGTTATTAATATTGTAAATTATACAAAGAAAATTGGACAGGCGGTAGTTCTGGATAATATAAATGTGAAAATGGAAGAGGGAAAGGTGTATGGGCTGAAAGGCAGAAATGGTGCAGGAAAGACAATGCTTATGAGAGCTGTAAGCGGATTAATACGACCGACAGAGGGATATGTGGAGGTTGATGGCAGAAAGGTAGGCAAGGATATTTCATTTCCTGAAAATATGGGTATTCTGCTGGAACATCCCGGATTTATCGGAGAATATACCGGCTATGACAATCTGAAGGTGCTGGCGGATATCAGGGGTGTTGTGGGAGAAATAGAAATAAGGGAAATGATGGAACGGCTGGGACTTGATTCATATGAAAAGAAGAAATACAAAAAATATTCACTGGGAATGAAACAAAAACTGGGAATTGCAGCAGCATTTATGGAGAATCCGCAGTTAATTATACTGGATGAGCCGGTAAATGCACTGGATGAGGAAAGCATTAAGAAATTTGAGAATCTGATGGATGAGGCACGAAATCAGAAGAAGATTATTATAATATCCTGTCATGACAGTGAAGAATTATATCGTTTTTCGGACGAAATTCTGTATATAGATAATGGAAAAGTGACAAAGCAGGAAATGGTTTCGTATAAACAAGGGAAAAATGGCGAAACAGACAGTGATGGAGGGAAAGAATGAAAAACAGATTTAGAGGAAAATATGTTATGATAGCCGGGGTAATTCTGCTGGCAGTCTGCTGGGGAATTGCATTTATCCATGTAAACAGTAAGTATAAAATGGAAAAAGATATTGTCTGCAAACAGGGTGAAACATACAATATTTTTGGCTGTGATTTTAAAATAGCAGGGGCTGAATGGATGGATGAGGAAGGCATGAAAAGCTATCATGTCATGCCATTGGAAAATCTCGGCGAGGGCAGGATGCTTGTGGTTACAATGGAACTTGATAATAATAAGGAACAGACCACAGAAGTGCCATTGTACCAGGCCATGATGGAATATGAATATTATACAAATGCAGTCAGCCTTGAAGCATTTATGGAATTAAATGAAAGAGGTTCACTGCATCCAAATCTGGAAGCCGGTGAGCATATGGAATTAAAACTGCCATTTGTTGTTTATGAAAAGCAGTTTTCGCAAAAAAAGTGGGAAAATATAGAGGAAGATAGCGGGAATATTATTATGGCATTGTATCCGCAGAAAATAATGATGGAGTATTAGGGATAGTCATGATAAAAATATGATTTATAAAATTATTTTCTTGACAAAATTATACAAAATATGCTATCTTTAAAGAGGAAATGAATTTGATGAGGGCAAACATGTGGAAACATATGGACGCAAAGTTGGGAGTCTAAGGGGATAAAGATAATAAGACATTATATAACGTATTTAGAGATATTTCTAAGATAGTCCGACCGCAATGAAAGGAAGTAATAACCTGTTTCATGTGGTCGGGCTATTTTTATATTTATATATGCCGGACAGTAATGGGAAATTACTTTACATCAAGTTTGATTTTACAAAATAACAAGGTAAGGAGAACAAGGATGAGAAAAAGTTGGAAAAGGATAGTGGCAGCAGGGTTGGCAGCTGTTACAATGTGTACGTCCGTAAATCTACAGGCATTTGCAGAAGATGGTACTATTTTATCTGCTGAAGCGAAATGGGATGGAGTAACAATGACAAACAGCTATGAAGGAGATGGTTACACTGTTACTTATACGTTGTCAGGATATTGGGAAGGAGGTTATAATGCAAGCATAAGAATTGACAATGTAAGTCAGGAAGCCATTCATAACTGGTACTTACGGGTAGATTCAGAAAAAGATCTTTTTAATATCTGGAATGGTTCGATATATGAGGAAACCGAAACGGGTTATGTTATTAAAAATGCTGGTTGGAATCAGGATATCCCAAAGGGTGGATATGTGGAATTTGGAATCAGCGGAAATAAAAACTTCGATGGATTTCCGGAGAAATGCGAATTGGCGGGCGGTATTCAGCAAGAAGATGCGCAGTGTTATGCAGTGAATTATCACCTTGATAATGATTGGCAGTTTGGCTTTACAGCTACGATAAATATAGGTGCAAAATCAGATAGAACGATAGAAGACTGGATATTAGAGTTTGATTATGATAGAGAAATTACATCTGTTTGGAATGCAGTTATAGAATCGCATGAAGGGAATCATTATGTAATACGAAATGTTGGATATAATGCAGATATTTCAAATGGATAGGATGTGTATTTTGGATTTCAGGGAACTGGCGGAACATCCTTAGAAGAACCTCAAAATTACAATTTATATTCTTATGCTTATAATAATAAAATTGTAGAAGAAAAGAGTATTGTATTTGATGTTTGCGGAGATGATGTTAGTAACATACCAGGAGTACAACTGGTTTGTGCAGGGGAATACGCACAAAAACCAGAAAATCCAGTTCGTGAGGGCTTCTATTTTACTGGATGGTATACAGATGAGGATAAGAAAGAATTATTTGATTTTGATAATACACAGATAGAGGATAATATTACTTTGTATGCAGGCTGATTGGATTATACTAATACAACCGATACTGATGGGGATGGAATTATTGATGAATTGGAAATTGTAATAGGTACGAATCCTAATAGTGTTGATACTGATGGAGATGGGTTAAGTGATTATGATGAAATAGAGAAAGTGTATACTAATCCATTGAGAAGAGACTCTGATGATAATGGTATTGAGGATGGGGATGAAGATTATGATGGAGATGGTATAACAAATAAGTTTGAAATAACTCTAGGTACAGACCCGACTTTAAGTGACACAGATGGAGATGGGCTAAATGATTATGATGAAGTGAATAAGTATGGTACAAATCCTATTTTAGTTGATACAGATGCTGATGGTGTATCTGATGGAAAGGAGATTGAATTAGGTACAAATCCACTTGTATATCAAGCCTTATTTATGATTACGGAAACACTAGATTTAGGCGATAGTGTTCTTCCATCAGTGACGCTTGAACTTACTGGTAAGCAAGTAGAAACATTAGATATTAATATTGTGGAAGATGAAATACTATTTCCTAATACTATTCCGGGGTATATAGGTGCGGCATATAATTTTAGTGTTGATGGAACATTTAAAGAGGCAGTATTAAGCTTTCAGTTTAATGAAAAATTGTTAGAAGATGAAACATTTGATCCTGTTATATACTATTTCAATGAACAAGAACAACAATTAGAGGAACTTGAAACAAGCATTAATGGTAATATTGCTAGTGCAAAGACCAAGCACTTTTCTACATATATACTGATTAATAGAACAGTGTTTGAAGAATCTAAAATATGGATTGATGTATGGGATTCACAAGGTTATTCTGGTGTGGAGGTGATTCTTGTTATTGATGATTCTGGTAGCATGACATG
>ENA-ORKV01002059-ORKV01002059.1-human-gut-metagenome-genome-assembly--contig:-NODE-2059-length-12889-cov-3.033406_pt1 | contig 12889 bp, 10 predicted proteins | sample MGYA00243058_ERZ508805 | MGnify/ENA primary metagenome ERZ508805 (study PRJEB26277, sample SAMN04329770) | human gut metagenome | biome: human-associated habitat | host: Homo sapiens | place: USA... | reverse complement strand
GCATCGGCGTGGATTCTATTCGGAAAGGATATGGTCAATTCATTCCGCAACAAAAAAGTCGAAAAATCGGAAGAAGCCGAAAAGTAACCATCGCTATTATCCATAAAAGCATCAGGGTCGCCAACATCACGTTGACGACCCTGACTTTTTATGTTAGAATCAATATATTATTGACGGCCTGATACATTCATTCCCTTGGCAATCTTTGCCACGAGGCCTTGAAGGACCTTACCCGGACCGAGTTCGATAAACTCGTCGGCTCCGTCAGCTACCATGTTCTGAACTGTCTGAGTCCAACGAACGGGAGCGGTGAGCTGGGCAACAAGGTTGGCCTTGATTTCAGCGGGGTCGGTGTGAGGCTTAGCGTCCACATTCTGATATACGGGACAAGTGGGAGTGTGAACAGGAGTATGTTCGATAGCCTCGGCAAGTTCGGCACGAGCCGGTTCCATGCAGGGGCTGTGGAAAGCGCCACCCACCTTAAGCTTCAAAGCACGCTTGGCTCCGGCTGCAAGAGCCTTTTCGCAAGCTGCATCGATAGCAGGTTCTTCACCTGATATTACAAGCTGTCCGGGGCAGTTGTAGTTGGCACATACAACAACACCGTCAACCGATGCGCATATCTCCTCAACAGTTTCATCGGGCAGAGCCAATACGGCTGCCATTGTCGACGGCTTCATCTCACAAGCCTTCTGCATAGCCTGAGCACGTGCGCTTACGAGCCTAAGTCCGTCCTCGAAGCTGAGAGCTCCGGCAGCTACAAGAGCCGAGAACTCGCCGAGCGAATGACCGGCAGCCATGTCGGGCTTCATTTCATTCTCAAGAGTCTTGGCGAGAATAACCGAGTGGAGGAATATTGCAGGTTGAGTCACCTTAGTCTGGCGAAGATCTTCATCGGTACCGTTAAACATCAAGTCGGTGATGCGGAATCCAAGAATGTCATTAGCTTTTTCAAACATTTCACGGGCCACGGGATTGTTATCGTAGAGGTCCTTGCCCATACCTACGAACTGCGCACCCTGACCGGGGAATACAAATGCCTTCATAATGTCTATGTGATTGGTAAATTGTTAAATAAGGCTACAAAATTACGTATTTTTCCTCAATTACGAAGCCATTTAGGGCTAAATTCGTATCTTTACATCCATAAACTCCACATTTTAACCTCAATAGATTGACCAATGACTAATATAGTGAACATGATTCAACTGCTTTTCGGTAATATAGGCATGGGTGAAGTAATAATAATCGTATTCGTAGTGCTGCTTCTTTTCGGCGGCAGAAAGATTCCCGAACTGATGCGAGGACTCGGAAAAGGAGTGAGCAGCTTTAAGAAAGGGATGAACGAAATCCAGGACGAAATAACCAAGCCCGCAAACAATACCGAAGCAAAGGATGCCGACAACCGATAATACGGTAAGTTCATCGACAGCCAACGACAAGGAGCAACTCGTCGAGATGACATTTTGGGATCATCTCGATGCAATGCGTAGTGTCCTCGTGCGTGCTGCCATTGTCGTGACAGTGCTTTCGGTCGGATTCTTTACCGTAATGCCCGACCTGTTTGACCGGGTGATACTTGCGCCATGCCGGGGTGACTTCGTGCTATACCGGTTGTTCAACTCCATCACCCGATTGAGCGAATGGCTTCCCGATTTCTCGACCGACGGCTTCCATGTGGAGCTCATCAACATCCAGCTCGCATCACAGTTTTTCATACACATATCGACCTCATTCTGGCTGGCACTTGTATTTTCCTGCCCGATAATCCTGTATCTGCTGTGGGGATTCATCAGCCCCGCCCTATATTCAACCGAGCGCCGTAGCGTTCAAGCGGCTTTTGTGGCCGGCAACCTGATGTTCTTTCTCGGAGTGGCGGTGGGATACTTCATCGTGTTTCCCGTTACTTTGCGCTTTTTAGCCGAATATCAGGTAAGCGCGAGCGTACCCAACCAAATATCACTCGACTCCTATATGGACAACTTCCTGATGATGATATTTGTCATGGGACTTGTGTTTGAGCTGCCCCTCTTGGCATGGTTGCTCGGCAAGCTCGGGCTTGTGACGCGTGACATGTTTCGCAGCTACCGTCGCCATGCCATCGTGGTGTTGCTCGTCCTCGCCGCCCTGATTACCCCCACCGGCGACCCATTCACACTAATGGTAGTGTTTCTGCCGCTATATCTTCTTTGGGAAATCGGAGCCATGGTAGTACCGTCGCGATGACGAACCATCGATGAAGCGTAAGCGTTTAGTATCTATAAACAATTACGTTTCAACTGTCATGGATAAAAACAGCGTCAATGTGGCCGACATGCCCCTGCGATGGGGTCATTTCAGAGTGCTGATTGTAGCATCGCTCGGCCAGGCCATCGGACAAGGACTTGCAACTCTCGTGGGCATCATCATCCCCATGATGCAGCTCATGATGCATCCCGAATTGTCGGCGGGCATGCAGGGCATTCTTGGTTGCACATCGCTCATCGGACTTATGATAGGAGCAATCGTGTTCGGTAAGCTAAGCGACCGTTACGGTTATCTGCTATTCTTCAGGCTATGCCCGTTGCTGATGATAGCAGCATCGCTTGTGGCCTACTTCTATCACCCAATCCCGGTGTTGCTCATTTGCCTGTTTGTAATGGGATTTGCCGTAGGCGGTGAATACAGCCTCGACTCCGACTATATATCGGAACTTATGCCCAACCGATGGAAACTCTTCATGGTGGGTACAGCCAAAGCCTCGGCATCGCTCGGCGGAGCGATTGTGGCCACTGCGTGCTTCTTCCTGATTAAATCATGGGATAAAGCGTCACCATGGCCCAACCTGCTGTTCATCATCACGGCCATAGCCGGACTCATGCTCCTGCTGCGAATACGTTTCGCGCAAAGCCCCGGATGGCTGATGTCAAAGGGCATGACCGCCAAAGCCGAGCAATCGGTAAAGTATTTTCTCGGGTCCGATGCGGTGATGACCGTTCCGGCTTCGACCGACAAAGCGTCACCCGACTCCGACGAATCAATGGGTGATTTCCTGAAACGCAACGCCAAGAAGCTGGTGTTCAGCGGAGTGCCCTGGGCATGTGAAGGACTTGGAGTATACGGCATAGGCATATTCCTTCCTATTCTTATAATGGCATTAGGAATCGACAATCTTCCTCCTCATGCTACCCAAATCGATCATATCGTCAATTCGGTGGAACTCACCATCTGGCTGAGCATAATAATGATGGTGGGATTCATGGCCGGACTACTGCTGCTCAACAAGCTCTATCACGTAAGCATGCAGTCATGGGGATTCTTCCTATCGGCCGCAGGACTGGCGCTTCTGCTCGTAGCCTATAAGCTTCACTGGGCTTCATGGACAGCCATAACAGGATTCATGATTTTCGAGCTGTTTCTTAACGCAGGTCCCCACCTCATCACATTCATACTTCCGGCACGAATATATCCTGTAGCCGACCGAGGCACCGGAGTGGGCGCATCGGCGGCAATAGGCAAGATGGGAGCCGTGGCCGGAGCCTTTTTCATTCCGGTTTTGCTGCGATGGGGCGGTTCGACGCTTGTGTTGCTCGTGTCGATTGCCGTAATGCTGATAGGCGGAATTATCACGGCGGTAATAGGCCCGCAGATACTCCCGAAGTCAAAGGTTACTCACGATAATAAACCCTCTTGACACGCGACGACACCGAAGTGAGCACCTCGTAGGGAATCGTTCCGAGGACATCGGCAATCTCCATGACCGATATATTGTTTCCGAATATCTCGACCTGATCGCCTACGGCACATGACGCGTCGGTAACATCAATCATACATATATCCATGCAGATGTTACCCACCGTGGGGCAGCGGTGACCGTTAATCCACACCGACATACGCCCGTTTCCGAGATGACGGTCAAGTCCGTCGGCATATCCTATCGGTATGGTGGCGATGCGTGACTTGCGATGCAGCACACCCTTGCAGCTGTAGCCGATGGTGGTTCCGGCCTCCCACTCCTTTATCGATATGATGGCTGTGTGCATCGAGCTTACCGGCTTCAAGTCGCCCTGCGAACCGTCGGTCAGTGTGGGAATTCCGTAAAGGCATATACCAAGACGCACCATGTCATATTGATATTCGGGGAAACGTGTTATGCCGGTGGAGTTAAGGATGTGACGCAATATGTGGTAGTCAAATGCCCCCTGCAGCTGCTCACAGCATCGGGCGAAGTACTCAAACTGTCCACGTGTATAGTCGTCAAGTTCGGGACAATCGGCGGCTGCAAGGTGACTGAATACCGAGCGCGGCTTTATTACATTCTGGCTTTTAAGCACTCTTACAAGCTCGGTCATGTCACTCTCAAGAAATCCCAATCGGTGCATTCCGGTGTCAAGCTTTATGTGGACCGGATAATCGGTTATGCCGTAACGCCGTCCCTCACGTATTATCTCGTTCAGAATGTCAAATGAATATATCTCCGGTTCAAGCCTGTAGTTGAACAGCGACTTATAGTTGACAACTCGCGGATTGAGCACCATTATAGGCATCGTTATTCCTGCCTTGCGGAGGTCCACTCCTTCATCGAGCACCGCCACGGCAAGATAAGCCGCACCCTGGCTCTGAAGCGTCTTTGCAAGCTCGTAGGAACCTGCTCCATAACCCGATGCCTTAACCATGGCGACGACTCCGGTCGTAGGACGCACCTGCGCACGGAAATTGTTGAAGTTATGCACCACTGCGTCAAGATTGACCTCAAGCACCGTTTCATGCTGTCGCGCCTCGAGTATATCGACAATCCTGTCAAACCTGAAGTCACCCGCTCCCTTTATCAGCACAAGCTCATGATCAAAGTCGCTCGTGGTAGTTTCACCCAGGAACTCGTCGGTCGAACGATAAAACTTGGCGTCACCTCCGAAGCAGGATGCGTGACGCGATATTTCAGGGCCTATGCCGATCACACGGTCGATGTGACGGTTCTGAAGCAATTCGGCTATGCTGCGGTATAGAGCGTCGGAGTCCATATCCTCATGCATTACATCACTCAGTATCACCGTCGATGTGCGGTCGGCGGTCATGCGGCGTCCCATAAAATCCAATGCCGGGTTCAGTGAGTGATAATCGCTCGTATAAGCATCGCATATAAGCATACAGTTGTTGACACCCTCCATGACATTGAGGCGCGTGCCAACGGGAGTGAGGCGTGACATCCGCTCGGCAATGACTTCGTCCGACACACCCAGCAAGCTCATCACGGCTATGCAATGTATCGCATTCTCGACATCGCTGTCGGCCGTAAACGGAATCGTCACCGAATTCGATCGGTTGTCATATACATATTCTATCACAGTCGACCCGTCACTCTTTTCAACGTGCTTGACATAGAGCCGGCAAACGCTGTCCTTGAACGACCATGCACAACGCTCCTTGTCGCCAAACTCCTCGTCCATCACCTTTTTCACCAGCGGATCGTCATCACAGTATATCAATCGGTCGCAATCGACAAAAAGTCCGGCCTTCTCCCGGCACTTCTCCAGCATCGATTCAAACCCCTCGGCATGCTCGCTGCCTACATTAGTCAGAATCCCTATGGCAGGCTTTATCATGCGTTGCAGCGACTGCATCTCGCCCGGCATCGATATACCGGCCTCGAATATGCCAAGGTCTATATCATCGTTCATCTCCCACACCGACAGCGGAACACCTATCTGGCTGTTAAAGCTGCGGGGGCTGCGCACTATGCGGCAATCGCTCTGCAGCAGCTGATAGAGCCACTCTTTTATGGTAGTCTTACCGCGGCTTCCCGTGATGCCGATAACGGGCACATCAAACCTGTCACGGTGACGGCATGCAATCGTCTGTAACGCGCTCTTGACATCATCCACCACAAGGAAGTTGACATCGGCAGCATCCTTAAGCGAATCGGGCACCATCTCGACCACAAAGTTGCGCACGCCCTTGCCGTAAAGCTCCTCGATGTAACGATGTCCGTCGTTATTGCTCGTGCGCAGCGCGAAGAACAACGATTCCGAAGGATATGTGAGCGAACGCGAATCAGTCAGCAACAAAGACACTTCATAATCGGGACATGACACTCTATCGATGCCAAGCTCGGCCGATATACGTGATATAGAATATTTCATATTGTTTCGTAACGTTTATAAGACCGACAAAGGTACTCGATTTTGGCAATATGTCAAAACAATTGGAGCCGTTAACACATCAAAAAAGTCCCTGACCCAAAGGTCAAGGACTTTATAATCGTTTTGGAGCAGCGTGCATCGGCGGCACGCTTTAGCGAGGCAAGACTTATTTCTTCTTGCGGTTGCCGTAACGGCTCATGAACTTGTCCACACGACCGGCAGTATCGACGAGCTTCTGCTTACCGGTGAAGAAAGGGTGAGAAGAGCTTGTGATTTCAAGCTTCACGAGAGGATAAGTTACGCCATCTACCTCGATAGTTTCCTTAGCGGCTACTGTTGAACGAGTAATGAAGATTTCGTCGTTTGACATATCTTTAAACACTACTTCGCGGTAGTTGGAAGGATGGATGTCTTGTTTCATCTTATTGCTTTATTATTTGATTGTTTTATTCAAAGTGGTCTAAATCACGCTGGTAAGGCGATAATTCGTAATGGCGTGCAAATTTACGCATTTCTTGCCACTCGACAAAACTTTCTGTGAATTTTTTATAAACAAGTTATTCAAACTCAACCAATACTGCTTCGGGAGCGAAGATGTCGCCGGGCTTTACGAATACACGCTTAACAGTTGCATCGTGACCTGCCTCCACGTTATTTTCCATCTTCATTGCCTCATAAACGAGCAATACGTCGCCCTTCTTTACCTTGTCGCCGGGCTTAACATTTACCTCGATTACAGTACCGGGAAGAATCTGCGCGGTGACAACCTCGCCGGTTATGGGCTCGTCATCGGCCTTTTCAGCCTCGGCGGCAGCGGCGACAGCTTCCTCAGCCTTCTTGGCGGCATTGGCGGCTTCCCACTCCTCGGCGCGACGACGCTTAAGGAATCCGTTGGCTACGCTCGGGAGCAATTCAAGCAGCAGATACTCCTCATCGTTTGCGGCAAGCTTCACGCCTCCGTATTCGGGAAGTACGGGATTTTCAGGCTTCTTGTATTTCGACACGTCGTAAGCTTTCTCCTCGGGACTGCCTGTAATCTTGGCGCGGAACTCGGGATCTACAGCCACGGGAGTGTGTCCGTACTCACCCTTCACAAGCGAGATAAACTGATTGGAAGGATTGGAGTAATCGGGATTTCCCTTCTTGCGGTCGAGAGCCACACTCACGGCCTGGCTTCCCACAATCTGGCTTGTAGGCGTTACGAGAGGCACAAGACCTGCATCACGGCGAACCTTGGGAATCAAGCGCATTGCATCGTCGAGAAGATCCTCGGCCTGCAAAGCCTTCAACTGAGCAACCATATTGGAGTACATACCGCCAGGCACCTCAGCCTCCTTTACAAGGAGATTGGGCTTGGGGAATCCGAAGTAATCCTCGATAGCGTGACATGCGTCAAGCAATTCAGCCTCGTTGTCGGCCTTGGCGGCTTCGATAGCTTTGTCAAAAAGAGCATCAATTTCAGCGGGAAGCTTGTCGGTCAACGGGTCAAACTCCTTCGGGAAGTTCTTCACGAGGTCGAATGCATGCAACTCCTCGCGCACTGTGCGCAATTCCTTGCGTATGCGTCCCACAGCCTCCATGTTCACCTCAACCTCGATACCGAGCTTTCCGGCAAACACGTAGATGAGCTCAAGCGCGGGAGCGGCCGAGCCTCCGCCAAACCACCATATATTCGTGTCCAGGATGTCGACTCCGTGAATCATTGCCATCAACGAAGAAGCCAATCCGTAACCGGGCGTACAGTGGGTGTGGAAATCCACAGGAACCGTAAGAGCGGCCTTAAGCTTGGGCATGATTGAAGCTATGCGTGAAGGATTGACCAGTCCGGCCATGTCCTTGAGCGTGATAATCTTGGCGCCGTAAGCCTCCATTGCACGAGCCTTCTCCACGAAATACTCGTCGGTGAATATCTTTTCAGGCTTTTTGCTGAAGAAGCGGCTGAAAAAGCCCTTGTTGTCATCCTCGTCCTTGGGGTCGACGGTATAGCACACCGCTCCGTCGGGTATGCCGCCAAGTTCATTTATCATGCGTATCGACTCCTTGACATTGTCAAGGTCGTTGAGAGCGTCAAATATACGCATCACGTTCAAGCCGTTCTTTATTGCCTCCTTGTAGAATCCTTCAAGCACACTGTCGGGATAGGGCACATATCCAAACAGATTACGTCCACGCGACAATGCTGAAAGAAGCGAATGTCCCTTCATGGCCTTGCTCGCCTTTCTCAGGCGTTCCCAAGGCGACTCATCGAGATAGCGCATTACGGAATCAGGTACTGCACCGCCCCACACTTCCATGATGTAGAAGTCGGCTCCCTCATACAGTGGCAACAAGCGGTCGATGCTCGCCTGTGTCATACGGGTGGCGAAAAGCGACTGCTGTCCGTCGCGCATAGTCAAATCTCTGATTTTCAATTTCCTTTTTTCCATATCCAAAAGGGGTTTAATTGGGGTTATGTTTTAGAACAGCAAAATTAGGCATTTACATTCAATTACGGAAATTTATCCGTAATTATTTCATCGCGTAGAGTCAACAAGCAAGTACACTCAAAATAAGGTTAAATAACTTCTATTAATATCTTATTGCTTAAAGTATTGTCACTCAGCGTGCCGCGGACTACATGCTTAGGGATTATTCATCGTCTTCGTCTTACATAGGATGATGGTAAGCAATACAAGTCCATTTGTCCCAGCCTCCTCCTTTCTCAATGAATTCAGGGTCATCGGGAATTCCTCCATATGAAGCCAAATAGACTCCTTCGTAAGTACAGAACCACCCTAACGTAGAAGTGAATGGATACCAAAGATAATAAGCACGCCGGCCATCCCATGTTCCCTCGCATACAATATATCCAAGCCCTTGCATATCATCCTTCAAAATCCATTCTTGCAGCCATCCAGGCAGCTCATCCATATTAGCCGGGACATAGGCAACCTCCGCTCCCCCTATGACCTTTATGGATTCCTCTACATAATTTTCATCATTGGAGCAGCTTACTGTCACCATCGCCAGCATCCATGCCGCCAACATCCATAATAAGTTCTTTTTCATAATACTTCAAATTTATGGTTAGTAAAATTTATTTAATTAATATCTTCTTGCTTAAAGTATTGTCACCCGGTGTGCGTAACGGACCACATGCTTAGCCGTGTAATGGAGAGAAACGTAATTGCACGGCTAAGCATGGAACTTGCTGAGGGATTATTCCTCGGCTTCCTCGCCTTCGTCGGCTTCGCCTATAGGATAATGGAACGCAAGACAAGTCCAATTGTCCCAGCCTCCTCCTTTCTCAATGAATTCCGGGTCATTGGGTTTTCCTAAATAAGAAGCCAATTGAACACCTTCGTAAGTATAGAAGCCCGCTAAAAGAGAACTGAATCCATGCCAAAAAAAATAAGCATGCTGACCATCCCATGTTCCCTCGCATAGAATATATCCAACCAGTTGCGAACCATCGGTCAAAATCAGTTTTTGCAGCCATTCAGGCAGCTCATCCATATTAGCCGGGACATAGGCAATCTCCGCTCTCGAAGCACCGCTACCCATAACCACTTTCCCATTCTCAAGTCTCGGCCACATGGGTTCCTCTACATAATTGTCATCACTGGAGCAGCTTACTGTCACCATCGCCAGCATCCATGCCGCCAACATCCATAATAAGTTCTTTTTCATAATACTTTAAATTTATGGTTAGTAAAATTTATTTAATTAATATCTTCTTGCTTAAAGCATTGTCACCCAGTGTAGCACGGACTACATAGATGCCAGGAGTCCAGCCTGAGGTATTTATTGAAGTTTCAGTGCTCATGACTTTACCGGAATACACCATCCTACTATTAACCGTGTCGTACACCTCAAGAGTCCACTCCAATTCTTCTGCCGATGCTTGAACGCCAACAGAGGAATATTTCTGTGCAAGAGCGTCAGAATTTTCATTACCAATACTTACATTTAAGTTATCTCCGTCCATTCCTGTGGAAAGGCTGTAAGAACGAGCTTGATTTAGTACGATTATTCTATATTCTCCGGCTTCGCAATTCACTGTGATGACGAATGCTTGTGCCCGTGTATCTGAATCAAAACTGACATTTATGTAGCCGTTGTAATTGTCATATACCCAACGAGTAGGAACCATATCTCCATCATAAGTAACCGTGGCATTTATTAGATTAGGAGAATTTATATTTAATCCCTGCCCTTTATGAGAGGATTGACGATATATGATATAAGGATAATCAAGTGATTGCTTATTGTTTGGATCCGTCCAATCATAGGTGGCTTTAAATCCTGAATAGGCATGTATGTTTTTTGTCGCTGTTGTTGCCACATGTCCATTATAATGTAAGGTGGCGGTAAGTGTGGCATTGTCCATATCACGGTTGGATGCCCGTGTTATGGTGCAGCTCCCGTTGGCATCCACAGTCATGCAGTTTTGTGCATAATAGCTGTCGGAAAGACTCCATGTTACGCTATACCCCGGAGGTAACAGGTCAATGGAATATGTGCCACTTGATGATGTTAATACCGGTCCGTCAATAGTCGGTCTATAACGCTTGTAATATTTTCGTGATTTACCATATTCCTCGGGGACATTTGTAGGCGTATGTTTAACCAAGCATCCGGCTCCCCATTTGGATACATATTGGTTACTGTTTATGCGCCGAGCAGAATGCCAGCACTTATAATACCAAAAATCTGACGAATCATAATAAAACACCACTTCCCCTTCTTTTTCAGGAACTTCATAGTAAAGTCCGCTTTCCCAATAAATACTGGGATTGTTCAGCCAGAGCCGTTCACTGTTATGTATACTTTGCATATACCATCCATAAAAATGACAATTATAAGTATATGTCGCATCTTCGACAAATTCCACTTTATAAACATTAATTGCCCAATTTTTATAGTTCTTTTTCTCGGAGGAAGAGAAATCACCGGATACTAACTCTTTAATATATACTAAATATCCATTGGGGATTGTTCTCGTTGCGTCATTATATACGGGATTTGAGAGTAAAGATATGCCACTTTTCTTAACTCCCGTACGATATGAAATCCCAAAAATATCGGGATATGCCTTCATCTTTGTGGCGGCTTCCCTTATTGAGGCGGCAAACTTTGCTGACTTTTCCGCATCAAGGGAGCTTGTTACCTTGTCAATCCCCATCATATAGAACTATAGAACAGGATATAGCACTTGAAGGAGTAATCGCCTTGGATAACTTCGTCTTTATTCAGGACGGACGCTATCCCGGCGGGAATCGCTTCGCATTTTTTCAATAGGGCATCAGTCAGGTCTTTTCGTGTCAACAGTTCACGGTAGCCGTTGAACTCCTTGCACACGGCATTAAAACCGACCTCCGGATAATCATACGCCAACATGTCCATAGCGTAGGGAAAGTCAAGACATACAGTAAGCAAATCCGCAGTCGTAAGGCTTTTCAGTTTGTCCTCCGGAATCTGTAGTGCCGCCACTCTTTCTTTCGCTGACGAGTAGGATTTCCACTGTGCGTCGCCGATTTTGAATGGAAATTCAAATCCGGCTGTAGCACGCTCATTGACTTGCCCCACGGCATAAAGGCAAGAGAATGCAACTAAGAGGAGAAATAATTTCTTCATAATTATTATGATTAAGGTTAATCAAATTTGGTTATTGGATTTTCTTAGTCCAAGTCAGCCGACCCTCGTAGTCGCCTCCAGCAGAGGTGCTGATTGCAAGGTGGTAGGATTGCAAGAATTAGCAAATTTAACTTTTTCATGACAATTAAAATGCATTTTCGCAAAGATAGTATTTAGTTTGCGAAATACATCAATATTTGTTGAGTTTTTTACGTAATTTGCAATTTAATTAGCTTATAGTGAAGAATTACCGCATCCCGGTCTTTCGGTGAGCTTGGATGTTTTCCAAACACTTTTTTATAACCGTTTTCTGATAGATGGCATTTCCACTCAATGACATATTAATCATATCCGCGTTTTGCCGGTGAAAGATAGGGTAATATTTCAGGTTTTATTGTAACTTTGTCAAGTACAGCGTAAATAGGTTCTTCCTTATGAAACCACTTCTATATTTGTGACGGATTACGACAGTAACCACATAAAACCGGAAGTCATAATGACAAGCATATTCAATAGCCTTTTCAAGCGGCAACGGCAACCGCTCTTTTTCGCCACCGACATTCATTGCCACATATTGCCGGGCATCGACGACGGAGCTCCCGCCGCCGATTACGGCGCGGAACTTGTCATGAGAATGTCGGCCTGGGGATTGTCACGCATCATCGCGACACCCCATGTCGTAGGCGAAGTCTATGAGAACACGCCCGAATCAATCTCGGCAGCCCTGACCCGACTGCAAGAAAGCATGCACGCAAAGGGCATCCCGACTACCGTCCAATCGGCTGCCGAGCATCGTCTTGACGACCTGTTCAGCCGCAACATCATCGCCGACACCCTAATAAGTCATCCCGGCAAGCATGTCCTCATCGAAAACTCATTCATGCAGGAAGCGCGTGACATCGACAGCATCGTCATTCGCCTCACCAATCGAGGTTACATCCCCATCATGGCCCACCCCGAACGCTTTGTCTACTATCACTCAGCCAACCTGAAGCGTTACTTCGAGCTGCATCGGCTCGGCGTCAGGTTCCAGGTCAACCTGCTTTCAATTGCGGGGCGTTACGGTTCGGAGCCAAGACACGTGGCCGAGCGGCTGATTGAGGCCGGAATTGTCGACTTTTTCGGCCCCGCTGATCACCGGCCCGCCCACGGCG
>ENA-ORKV01002058-ORKV01002058.1-human-gut-metagenome-genome-assembly--contig:-NODE-2058-length-12913-cov-3.546276_pt1 | contig 12913 bp, 10 predicted proteins | sample MGYA00243058_ERZ508805 | MGnify/ENA primary metagenome ERZ508805 (study PRJEB26277, sample SAMN04329770) | human gut metagenome | biome: human-associated habitat | host: Homo sapiens | place: USA... | reverse complement strand
CTCCAGCACCTGCTGTTCCGGCTGCATGCCGGGCGGCGCGCCCTCCAGCGCCAGCACCTCATCGCCGGGGGTGTTCACCCGGCGCACCCATGCGCTGCGCAGATAGTCTTTTGCCTTGTTGGAAGCAATGCGCGCCAGCCACTGTTTTTCAAACCCGGGCGGGCAGCGGTCAATGGCCCGCCATGCCGCCAGAAAGGTCTCCTGAGTCAGGTCCTGCGCATCGCCGGCATCCGGCACCAGCTGGTGGCAGACCGTATACACGAGCGACTGGTATTTTTGCACCATCGCGCTGAATTCCAAGGTCGTCAACGGCCTGCCCACCTCCTTTCAGTTTCGTCCCGGTCCGACGAAGTGCAGCCCCTGCGCTGCCCTTCTGCACATTCATACGAAACAGCCGTTCAAAATCCTGCAAAAAATTTTATTTTTATGATACAATAGAAATAGTATAGCACAAAAGGAGGCATTCGGCCATGGCTGTCAGTACCCGTCAGGCACTTTTGCAGGCCCTTTCCTCTGCCGGGGGCAGCTACGTTTCCGGCCAGCAGCTGGCCGAGACCCTCGGCGTGAGCCGCGCTGCGGTGCACAAGGCCGCTGCGGCCCTCACGGCCCAAGGGTACGCGCTGGAAGCTGCGCCCCGCCGGGGCTACCGGCTGGCTGGCGGTGACCCGTTCTGCGCCGAAGCCATCGGGGACTACCCTGCACCCATTTATTTATATGACACGCTGGAAAGCTCCAACCGCACGGCAAAGCTGCTGGCGCTGGATGGTGCCCCCCATGGCACACTGGTGCTCACCGCCCACCAGAGCGCCGGACGCGGCAGGCTGGGCCGGAGATTTGAAAGCCCGGCAGGCAAGGGCGTTTACTGCTCGGTGCTGCTGCGCCCGGAAATGCCCGCCGCCAATGCCCAGACCGCTACCATCAGCGCAGCGGTGGCGGTCTGTCGTGCCGTGAAAAAGCTCTGCGGGCTGGAGCTTGCCATCAAGTGGGTCAACGACCTGTACTATCAGGGCAGAAAGGTCTGCGGCATCCTGACCGAGGCGGGGACCGACCTGGAGAGCGGACAGCTGGAATGGCTGGTGGTGGGCATCGGGCCGCACTGGCTGGGGCCATTGCCCGGGAGCTGCTGGCCCTCTGCCCCGCCTTTGACTGTCTGGACGAGTACCGCGCCCGGTGCTTTGTGCCCGGCCACTGGGTGACGGTGTGTGCCGAGACCGAAACCTACGCCGCAAAAGCCCTTGCCATCGACGAGGAAGGGCGGCTGGTCATCCAGCGGGAGAACGGCCGACAGGAGGCTCTGCGCTGCGGCGAGGTGACCACACGGCCTGCACGGACCGAATAAGACGCAAAAAAGCACCCTTTCCTGCCCGGAAAGAGTGCTTTTTTATGTTCTGCACTTATGTATCCAGATCCACGGCTTCCAGCACCGTGATGTCCTCTTTTTCAAAGGCGGTGCGGATCATCCCGGCAAGGCCGGGCATTTCGGCCTTGTTCTCAATGCACAGGGTGATGATGCCGTTCAGGCTGGAGGCTTCCACGCCCATGGAGCCGCCATCCGGCGGGACCCAAACATTGAAGTCTTTGGTGTACTTCTGAAGCTCCGGCGTAGCCGGCAGCAGCGGATTGCCCAGATAGCTGAGCCAGAAATCCGCCGGGACACCGCTGATGTACTCGCCCATCTGGAACACCCGCTGCTTGATGCGCAGGGGGGCTTTTTGCTGGTCCACCTTGTACACCCAGCTCATCTGCTGGGCCATCTGGCGCAGCTTTGCCTCCGGCTGCAGGGTGCGGAGCACCTCGGCATCCATCTCCGGCACGATGTCCGCAAGGCGGGTATCATCGTTCAGCTTCACGCCGCTCTGAAAGGAGCACACGCAGTTGTAAAGGGCATCCGGCACGCCCGCTTCCCTGCGGGTATCTGCCGAGTAGGAATACTGGATCTCGTCTTTGCCCAGATAGCTGCGCAGCGCAAGGCTCAGCAGACCGGCCAGCGCTGTAAAGGGCTTGACGCCGTTCTCCACTGCCCGGTCCACAAGGCTCTGCTTGGTCAGCCGCACCCGGGTGCGGCGCATCCTGCCCTCGTGGGTCTGCACCACATCCCTCTGCATCGTGCTCTCGGTGGCTGCGGGGGATGGGTATTTTTCCATCATGGCCTCGATGTCATAGGCCGGGCTGCACAGGATGGGCGTGTTTGCAAACGCCGTGCCATAGCGCAGGTTGCAGTACTGTTCCAGAATGCGGGTGAGGAAGGGCGACACCCCGTGGCCGTCCATGAGGAAATGATACCAGTCAAAATAGACGGTGTCCCCCTCACAGCTCACGCTGAAAAGATAGCCGTTCGTTTCCTCCGGGATATCGCGCTGTACACTGCCCTGATACACAAGGCAGGGGTTCGGGTTCGGCTCCAGAAAAAAGCTCCGCTTTTCCTGCACCAGCTGTACCCGATAGTACGGTGCGGCCGAAAGCGCCGCCTCCAGTGCGCGCTGCAAAAGAGCGGGTTCCACCGCGTCCTGCAGCGCAAACTGGTACCGGCACAGGATCTTCTCCCGACGGAAGAAGTACATCGTTCCCTGAAAGATGTACTCCGTCGAGCGCCGTGACTCATTCATGAACTGTTACCCCGCGTTTGCCGCCAGATAATCCACCAGATCCCCTATGGTCACAAAGTTGCGCAGCTCCTTTTCGGGGATGCGCAGGCCGAAGGTCTCCTCCAGGTCTGCCACAATGGTCAGGATCTCCATAGAGGACAGATCCAGATCGTCCATCAGGACGCTGTTCTCATTCACATCTTCGGGAGAGACCTCGGCAACATCCTCCAGGATGGCCAGGATCTGGGAAATGATCTCTGCTCGTTCCATAGAAATTTTCTTCCTTTCCGTGACGGATTTTGGGTGTGCCGATCAGGATCAGCACGGTTCTGCCCTCAGTATAGCACAACCCCTATGGGTTTGCCCAGTTTTTTTGCAGAGTATGCGGCACAAACCGCAAAATCAGGGCTGCAGGCCTCAGCGCATCAGCTTGCCCATGGCGTTGCGGGGCAAGGGCTGGGCAGAGAATTCCACTGCGCTCATACGCTTGTACAGGGGCAGGGTGCGGTTGGTTTCGGTGATAAAGTCCCGCACCGTCTGCTGGTCGGCTTCCTTGCAGCAGACCACAGCGCAGATCTTCTTGCCCTTTTCTTTCACCAGGCACTCCTTTACTGCCGGGCACTTTGCCAGCAGGCCCTCCAGCTCTTCGGGGCTGACGTTCTCGCCGCTGCCCAGGATGATCACGTTCTTTTTGCGTCCGGTGAGGAAGTAGTAGCCATCCTCGTCCACCCGGGCCAGGTCTCCGGTATGGAACCAGCCCTCGGCGTCCACCACCTCGGCGGTGCCCTCCGGGTCCTTATAGTAGCCCAGCATCACATCGCCGCCCCGCATGCACAGCTCGCCGTTGTCCAGCTTGATCTCGCAGTGGCCGTCGTCCTTGCCGATGGAGCCGATGTGCTTGGCATCCTCCGCAAAGTTGATGAGGCCGCCGCCGGTGGTCTCGGTGCTGCCGTAGAGCTGGGAGATCACCATGCCGTGGTCGTGGAGGTCCATCAGGGTCTGGGGGTCAAACATCGCAGACATACAGTTCAGAGCCCACAGATCCCCCAGCTTGTCCTGCTTGCCGGTCATCAGGTCGTGGTGGATGGACTGCACCAGCACCGGCACGGCGGCCATGGCCTGGCTGGGCATCCGCTTCAGGTCCTTATAGAAGGACCGCAGGCTGCCCAGGTTCTGGGCCCAGCCCATCCAGGCCCAGGTGAACAGGCAGCCAAAGGCACCCAGGTGGAACATGGGCAGCAGGGTCATGTGGCTGACCAGCAGGTCCGGGTCATTTTTCAGCTGGCAGAACCGCTGACCCACCCGTACATGGTGGGGCATCACCGCAAAGAAGTTCCGCTCGCAGAGCATGACGCCCTTGCTGCGGCCAGTGGTGCCGGAGGTGAACATCAGCACCATCAGCTCCTCGGGCTGGATGCGGTTCACAAGCTCTGCAGGCTCGTAAGCCTTGTAGGCATCCATGGGGCGCAGCAGGCTGCCGTAAGCCGCCTGCATCTCCTCGTTGCAGCCGTAGTCATCGCCGTCGGTCAGGATGGCGGAAGGCTCCACCAGCTCCAGCTCCCGGTGCAGCTCATCCCAGCTCTTGCGCTGGTTCATGGGCACGATGACGCCGCCCGCCATCATGACACCGTAGCAGTTCACGGCGTAGTGGTAGCTGTTGTTGCTCCACACGCACACCCGCTTGCCCTGAATGTCCGGGATGGTGCTCAGGTAGTAGTTCACCGCGCGGCGGATGTCCTGCGCATACTCCCCGAAGTGCTTTTCCACCACCACATCCTGGTCGGCGTCGTACCAGCGGAAGGCCACCCGGTTCGCAAATCGCTGCTCCATGTTCAGCGTCAGCAGCTCATACAGATTTTTCGGTTTATGTAGTTCCATTATCGTTTCCCTCTCTATTCTTTAAAAAACCAGTCTCACGGCCATAACGCCTTGTGGGAACTTTTTCCACCATGAGACCGGCTTTTTCCGCTAAGATTTAGGACCGCAGCAGCTTGCCAGCAGCATTGCGGGGCAGGGGCTGGGCCGAGAACTCCACCACCATGTGCTTGTACAGGGGCAGGGTGCGGTTCACTTTGGTAACAAAATCCCGTACAGCGTCCTGCTGGTCCGGGTCGCAGCAGACCACGGCGCAGATGCGCTGGTTCCGCTCGCAGACCCTGCACTCCCGGATGGCAGCGCAGGGAGCCAGCAGCTTTTCCAGCTCCTCGGGGCTCACGTTCTCGCCGCTGCCCAGGATGATCACGTTCTTTTTGCGGCCGGTCAGGTACATATAGCCGTCAGGCTCCACCCGGGCAATGTCGCCGGTGTGGAACCAGCCCTCGGCGTCCAGCACCTCGGCGGTGGCCTCCGGGTCCTTGTAGTAGCCCAGCATCACCGGGTCACCACGCATGCACAGTTCCCCGTCCTCCAGCTTGTACTGGCAGCTGTCGTCCACATGGCCCACGCTGGTCAGATACTTTTCCTCCTGGGAGGAGTTCCAGGCACCGTCCCCGCAGGTCTCGGTAAGGCCATACATCTGGGCGATGAAGAAGCCCCGGTCCATCAGGTCCTGGAGCACGGCAGGGTCGAACATCGCTGCGCCGCAGGTCAGCACACGCAGGCCGTTCAGACGCTCCCGTTTGCCCTTCATCACATCATGATAAATGCTCTTCAGCAGCACCGGCACCACCGCCATTACGTCGCTCCGCATGGCCCCCAGGTCCCGGTAGAAATATTTCAGGTCGTTGCACAGGTTCACGCAGTGGCCGGTGACGCTCCAGGACACCAGGCTGGTCATGGCCGAAATGTGGAACATGGGCAGGCAGGACAGAGAGCTGAACGCGTCGGTGTTCCAGCCGGTCTGGCTCCGCACGTCCTCAAAGGGAGTCAGGAAGGCAGGCATGGCGGTGAACAGGTTCTTCTGAGACAGCATAACGCCCTTGCTGCGGCCGGTGGTGCCGGAGGTGAACATGATAAAAGCCATTGCATTGAGGTCCGGCACCTCGGTGATGTCCATGGCAGGCTCAAAGGCAGTAAAGGCGTCCATAGGCACCAGACGGTCCCCGTACGCCTGGCCCAGGGCCGGCTCCCGGCTCAGGTACTCGCCGTCATGGAGCACGCACACCGGCTCCACCAGATCCAGCTCGTAGCGGATCTCGTCCCAGTTCTTGCCGGTGTTCAGGGGCACTGCCACAGCTCCGGCCAGCACTGCGCCGTATAGGCACATCACATAGTGGTAGCTGTTGCGGGCCAGGATGGCCACTCGCTGCCCCAAGGGGTTCGGGGTGCGGCTGCGCAAAAATGCCACGAATCGGCGCAGGTCTGCAGCGTACTGCCGGAAGGGCACCTCCACCACGCCGCCCTTGGCCTCATCATAATAGCGGATACCAATCCGGTCTGCGTAGATCGTTTCCAGATTGTTCAGAGACTGATACAGCGAATGAACCATGTTAGCCTCCACGTCACTGTTTTTTACATTCCTGCAGCCGGGCCCACCCGGGGCTGGGCCGCTTTTTCGATTGTGTTCAGTATACAATACCGCCATTGGCAATGCAATACTTTTGCAAGATTTAATTTCCATTTTTGGCAATTAAATCTTGCACATCTTGTTTTTTCCATCCGGCAGCCTGTGCCGTCTGCCCAGAAATTCGGCCCTTCTGCCGGGCTTTTTTATCGGTAAAGACAACAATTGCCACCCGGCAGTGGGCAATTCAAAATTGACAGTGTGCACAAAAAGCATTATACTAGCCTTATATCCTTATAAATGGATCATTTTTTACTGTATGCGCCTGTTGGTCACATGTTTCCGGACGGCGCAAGGAAGGACCCTTTTCATGGAAGGCACCAGACCCAGCACCGTCAACTCCATCGGCATGTTCGACATGCTCAAGGGCGTGGGCATGATCACCATCGTGCTGGCCCACACCGCCGAACTCTACCCCATGCAGATCTCCGGCGGGCTGTCGCTCACGGCGTTTTTCCCGTTCATCTATCGTGAGGCCCTGATGGCGGCCTTTTTCATTGCCAGCGGCTACGGTTTCCGCAAGCGCTCCATCGGCAAGTGCATCCAGCAGCAGCTCAGAGCGCTGCTCAAGCCCTACTGCATCACGGCGGTGTGCACTTCGCTCTTGCATCTGCTGTGCCACTACATGGCGTTCCATTACTTCCCCAGCAGCGTCACCGAGACCCTCAAGGTGGCCGGCGGCTTTCTGCTGGGGCTGCCCCACACCACTACTTATGCCGGGCAGCAGTTCTTTTCCACCGGCCCCATGTGGTATCTGCTCTCGCTGCTGATCGGCTGGGTGCTGCTGGACGCCATCCTGAATATCTTCCCGGAGAAATACACACACTGGGCTGTGCTCGGCATCATGCTGCTGGGCTGGGGCACCACACTGGTGTGGGAGCTGCCCTTCAGCCTTTCGCAGGGGGCCGTGATCGTGCCCTACCTTTACATCGGCTATCTGGCCAAGAAGAATCGCTGGCTGGACAAGCCCCTGCCCCGCCGCACCCTGTACATCCTGCTGGGCGGCACAGCTCTGACCGCTGTGGGAGCTCTGCTTGCCCAGAGCACCGACTGCATTTCCATGGGCGAGTGGACCCTCGGCCCGCTGAGCATCCTGCTGGATGCCGCCACCGGCTTTTTGTTCATCCGCCTGTTCATGCGGCTCAACCGCTTCACCGGCCCCATCGCACAGGGCCTGCAGGCCATCGGCCGCAACTCACTGAACATCTTCTGCATCCACACGGTGGAGCTTATCGCCATTCCGTGGTATCTGTTCGCAGCTCACTTTACAGACCACCCGCTGCGGGGTATGCTGCTGCAGAACGTGATCGCGTTTACCTCCATCGGGCTGGTGTGCGCCCTGCTGAACCTGCGGCGCAGCTGGATCGTCAAAGCCTCGGCCGCACGGCGGCAGGCCCAGCGGCGCACCCCCGCGCTTTCGCAGCATTGATTTCCCCGGCTGCTGCGGTGCAGCCGTATCCTATAAAACAAGAGGAGAATCCGGTTATGAACAACGATGCCCCCCAGACCCTGGACGCGGCAGGCAGCCGCGTGGCCGAACTGGAACAGCAGCTCCGGCTGTCGGACGAAGGCGTTTCCCGGCTGGCACAGCGGTGCCTGGAGCTGGAGCAGCAGGTGCTGAAATATGAGGCCGTGCTGGCCTCGCAGGGTGCCGACACCGAACAGGGTGCTCTGCTTCTGCCCCAGCTGTTCTACGACTCCGGCTCCGGTTTTTCGCCCCATGAGTGCCTGACCGTTGCCCCTGACTCCTACGACGAGCTGACCCACGAAGTGTCGGCTGTGTTCGAGTTGCCCGTGGAGGCCAGGGCTCTGCGGCTGGATCCCGGTGAATTTGCCTGCTGCATCACCGATTTTTCCCTCTCAGACGAGCGGCTCAGCTACCACATCCTCAACGGCAATGCCCTGCAGGAGGGCACCATGCTGTTCATGAACATCGACCCCAACCTGACAGTGGAAAGTGCCGTAGGCTTCCCCGCCGGGCTGCGGTTTGCGGTGAAATATCGCTACTATCCCCTGGGCCGCTACCTGCATGAGCAGCCCGGCAAGGCCCTGCTGCGGGCGCTGACCGTGCTCAAGGAAGAGACCGAGGCCGTGTCCCGTCAGGGCACCGAACAGCTGCTGGAGGCAAACGCTGAGATCCAGCAGCTGCGCAAGCAGCTGGCAGAACAGCAGCAGCATCTGGCCGACCTGCAGAACAGCCGGGCCGCCTACGAAGCCTCGCTGGAAAACGTGCTGGCCAGCAGCAGCTGGAAGCTCACGGCACCGCTGCGCAAGCTGCTGGGCCTGTTCCACCGGCATTGAAGGGGGTTCGTACATGTACAGCAGTTACAGCCCCCTGCAGCGCCGCCAGCTGCGGGAACAGACCTATACCGACACCCAGAGCACCTATCTGCTGGTGTACGCCCCGGGCCGCCGCAATGCCCTGACCCTTTCTCTGGCCGAGCAGCTGCACCGCAAGTTCCGGCTGGTGGACCGGCTGGAAGGTGAGCTGACCCCCTCCGTGAACGGTGTGCTGCTGGTGAGCGAGGATGTGGAGTGCACCTCCACCGCCCTCACCTATTTTGCAGCCGCCTTGCAGCAGGGGGCTGACCTTGTGGTGTGCGATGCCGTGTTCGGCTACGACGGCGGCAGTGCCCTGTACCAGACCGACCAGCACCTGCCCGGCCAGCGCTGTGCCCTGCTCTCCCGCGCCCTGCTGGACCGCTGCCGCGCGGCGGCCCGCGGCAAAGACGATGTGCTGGAACTGCTGCGGCTGGCAAACCAGCTGGCGCAGAACTGCCGCTGCGTCCCGCAGGCACTGCTGCACTTCCGCCGGGAGCTGTGCGCCGAGGACGTATTCTCGGCCACCGGCAAACGCGCCGTGGTGCTGAGCCATGAACTCACCATGACCGGTGCGCCCATCGTGCTGGTGAGCGCCATCCCGGTGCTGCGCAGTCTTGGCTATGAAGTGGTGGTACTGGGCCCCTCGGACGAGGGCTCTCTGCCGCTCTTTCTGGAGGCCGGAGCTGCCGTGGTCACCCGCCGCGACTGCGTGACCTCTTCCACCCTGTGGGAGCTGGCTTCCAGCGCAGACTTCGTGCTGGCCAATACGGTGGTGGAAGCCCCTGCCGTGAGCACCCTGAACGGCGGCTTTGTGCCGGTGCTGTGGTGGCTGCACGACGCCTTTGCAGGCTATCCCTTCATCACCCACAAGATTCCCAAGGAGCTGGCCGACAACGTGCACATTGCCGCTGTGGGCTCCCACGCCACCGCCGCCATGCACTCGGTGCGGCCCAAATTCAAGGTGGAGCAGCTGATCTACGGCCTGCCCGACTACGCCCGCGAGAGCTTCCCTCGCTACGACCTGAGCTATGCCGGCGGGCGGCCCCTGTTTGTCACGGTGGGCTCCATGGAGATGCGCAAGGGGCAGGACATCTACTGCGAAGCCATCCGCCTGCTGCCGCCGGAGGTGCGGGAAAAGGCCTCCTTCCTCTTTGTGGGCAAGGCTTCCGACCGGGACGTCTCCGCCCGTGTGCACGCCCTGACCGAGCAGTTCCCTCATAATGTGTTCTACCGCAAGCGGCTGGAACGCCCGGAGATCAAGTCGCTGATGGAGCAGTGCACCTGCATTGTGTGCGCTTCCCGCGATGACCCTATGCCCACCTTTGTGACCGAGGGCCTGATCTTCGGCAAGCCTTCCATCGTGTCGGAGCACACCGGCACCGCCGGGCTCATCACGGAAGGGGTGGACGGCTTTGTGTACCGCAACGACGACCCCGTCCAGCTTTCCAAAGTGCTGGCCCATGCCATTGAGCACCCCGCCCAGCTGGCCGCTATGAAGGCCGACTGCCGCAAGCTCTACGAGCGCTACTACACCAACGAAGCCTATGTCTCCACCCTGGTCCGTCTGATCCGGGAGCTGACCGAGTCCCGCTAAGCCTTTTGTTTTATTCTTGTTAAATTCAACGCCCCGGAAAATCCGTGTGATCTTCCGGGGCGTTTTTGCACGCAGTGCATCAAAACAATCTGCAATATTTGTCCGTTTCTTTCCGTTCCGGACATCTTTTTTATCATCCGGGCCGGATTGCACAAGAAAATTCGGCTTCCGTTCACAAAGACGGGCGGCGGCTGTGCTATACTTTTAAAAAAGTTTCATCCTGTCTGAAAGGAGTCCCTGCCCTCATGAACCAATCTGCCGCCTCTCAGCCTTCCCGCAAAAAGGCCGTGTTTTCCCTGCTGACCCTGCTGGCGCTCACCTGCGTGATCGTGCTCATCTTCCGGGATCACTGGGCCGAGATCACCGCCGCCCTTGCCCAGCTGAACCTGTGGCAGGTGCTGGTGGTACTGGCGCTGGGCATCAGCTACCCGCTGCTGGAGGGCTGCGTCTCCTATGTCATCGTGCGGGGGCGGCTGCCCGGCTTCACCCTGCGGCAGGGCATCGACAACGCCTGGTGCGGCACCTTTGGCAACGTGGTCACCCTGGGCGCGGGTGCCGTGCCGGTGCAGACCTGGTATCTGCATCAGGCAGGGCTGGACATTGGCCCCGGCGTGGGCCTGATGACCCTGCAATATGTGTTCCACAAGACCACGGTGCTGCTGTACGCCACCGTGATGCTGCTGCTCCAGCACAAATGGCTGGCCGCCAACACCACCGGCGTGCTGAAATATCTGCCCATGGCATATGCTGTGGTAGCACTGGTGATTGTGGCGCTGGTGCTGGTGTGCGTGTCGCCGCTGGTGCAGAATCTGGCCCGCTGGGCACTGGGCTTTCTGCCCAAGACCGAAAAGTGGCAGCAGCGCCGGGCCGACTGGCTGGAGCAGCTGGATGTACTGGGCACCGAGAGCCGCCTGCTGCTGGCCGACAAGGTCCGCTGTGTGCAGATCTTTGCCCTGCAGGCGCTCAAGCTGTTTTTGCTGTTCTGCCTGCCGTGGCTGTGCATCCGGTTCATGCAGCTGTCCCCGCTGAGTTTTGCGCGGGTGCAGCTGCTCACCAGCCTGATGTTGTTCGTCTCCAACGCCCTGCCCAACGTGGCAGGCATGGGCTCCATCGAGACCGCTTTTCTGCTGCTGTACAGCAGCTTTTTGCCTTCCGGTGAGGTGATGAGCGTGCTCATGCTCTACCGCATCGCCAGCTATTATTTCGTGTTTGCCGCCAGCGCCGTGGGCTTCTTCCTCGCCCAGCGGCGTCTGACCCGGACACCGCCAAAGGAGGCGTGACTCTTTATGAAGAACAAGAGCATCCTGTACCGGTTCGGCCTTGTGGTGCTGGTGGTGCTGCTTCTGGTGCTCATCCTGCCTTCCAGCAAGATCGACCTTGCATCAAAGATCAGCGCCAGCACACAGGCCAGTGTCCGGGCGGAGCACCAGCAGAATTTTGCCAGCTCCAACGAAATGGAGTTCGAGGTTTATTCCAGTTCGGATGAGATCTATCAGAACATTTCGGAAGTGCTTTCCGGCGTGCGCTGTGTCAGACGGCTCAGCCAGAACTATTCCTCCTACTCCCACGAATTTCCGGTGGATTCCATCACCGTGAGCTATTACGATGACGCCGAGCAGCATCAGCTGCTGCTTACCGTCTATTCCGACGGGGTGTGCATCCTGAACAATGCCTTTGTCTCGGTCGAATACCCCGGCGGCGGGGCCGCAGAGCTGTATCAGGCGCTTGCGGAGATCGTGGAATAAATCGTTCCTTTTCTATATAAAACAAAAATCGGGGCGTGCAGGTGGTCAAGCTGCACGTCCCGTTTTTGTTTTCTTTGCACGCGATGCGGTACCAATCACACCGAATGCCGCGCCGGAGGCCGCAGAGCAAACCATGCTGCAGCTTCCTTTTGAAAAAGAGAATGGAATGGAGGAATTGGCGTTTGCGCAGCAATGAAAGCCCCAGTGAGGCTTTTAAGCCACAAGGTGGTCTTGCGCAAGCAAGATGGAGTGGCCTCGCCACGACAAACCTGACGTCCGGTATAGCTTAACCGCTATAGCAGACTTGAGTTTTGCGCAGAAGCATTGCAGGTACCTCTGCTGTTCTGGTGCAACGCGTTTCAAGCGGTTAGGTTTATCTAACCTCGTTGCGAGAACAGAATACCATACGCAGTTAGTCTTGTCAACCCTTATTTGAAAATTTTCCGGGACTTTTTTGCAGTAAAGTTTTTTCTGCCCGATTCGTGCACCCTGTACAGACACAGCCGGCTAAGGCTGTGCAAAATCCACCAGTTTCCTCTTGCTTTTGACCGGCATCTTTGTTATTATAACTTATGCAGCACTGCAACTCCACATCTCGCCGCTGCTTTTTGGCAGCAGGGCGGTTCTCAAGGGTGCAGTGTGTCCAAGGAGGCGCTTTGACAATTTTTGTTCAGAGCTGCTCCGATCAGTCCGCCCCCAGAAAGCCGCCAACAAGGAGCGGCTTTTCAAAGGCTCAATAGTTAGGCTATGCTAACCAACGCATGGAATGGAGCAAGGAGGTTCCAATGATCAATTTTGAACAGTGGGAAGGCTTTGAGGGCCGCATCTGGAAAGAGGAAGTCAATGTGCGCGACTTCATCCAGAAGAATTACACTCCCTACGACGGCGACGAGAGCTTTCTGGCCGGCCCCACCGAGGCGACCGACAAGCTGTGGGGTGCCCTGCAGAAGCTGCAGAAGGCCGAGCGCGCCAAGGGCGGCGTGCTGGATATGGAGACTGAGGTGGTCAGCAGCCTGACCGCTTACGGCCCTGGCTATATCGACGAAAGCCTGAAGGATCTGGAGCAGATCGTGGGTCTGCAGACCGACAAGCCCCTCAAGCGCGCCTTCATGCCCTACGGCGGCATCAAGATGGCAGAGCAGGCCTGCACCACCTACGGCTACCA
>ENA-ORKV01002057-ORKV01002057.1-human-gut-metagenome-genome-assembly--contig:-NODE-2057-length-12919-cov-2.716555_pt1 | contig 12919 bp, 14 predicted proteins | sample MGYA00243058_ERZ508805 | MGnify/ENA primary metagenome ERZ508805 (study PRJEB26277, sample SAMN04329770) | human gut metagenome | biome: human-associated habitat | host: Homo sapiens | place: USA... | reverse complement strand
ATTCTTGTGGGTGTGCAGGGATCCGGTTTCCTGACCGGGAGCAAATACCTGAAATGAAAATTCTCCGCCGTTTGCACCGACAGCCTGACCGCCGAACACTTTTCCGGGTATCTTGACCTCCGGACCGAGTTCAAGAACGTAATCCTTAATGGCTGCGAGGTTACCAAAATTTGCCGCGCTGAAATTCGCGCCTTTTTCGATTGTTTGAATCTGTTTCATTGTAGAGTTTAATTTGAGTGTTAAGATTTTTATATCAATGTTGCAGCTCAGGAATAACACCGAGTTGTATGAGCATCGAGAACAGGGTAGATGCGTAAAACACCACATCCGGCGATATTATCGATTGACCGAGGTCAATGTCACCGGTGTTTATGAAGCGGATGAAATTGTCCATCACTTCAAGATTGAGTTTTAAGCTATCCATATCGTTTTGCTTTATCTTCATATTTTCTGCAAAGTTACAACTATAGCATCTATCTGTCAAGAAGTTACATTTTCAGCCCATAGTAACCTTTTTATCGGTTTTACTGATTATCAGAGAGAAAAAAATTCACAAGCAACTACTTTTTATCGACCATGTATAGGGGCAGTTGATTTTATGAAGGTATATTAAAACTAATTACTAACTTTGCAAATAAAAGTAAACATCCTTGTATATGAGAAAGAAAGAGGAAACAGGTTCAATTATAGAGATGTGCCCTGTCAGAAATGTCATAGCCCGTTTCGGCAACAAGTGGGCGCTTCTTACTGTGCTTATCATAGGCGAACAAGGCGTTATCCGGTTCAATGAACTCAGCCGCTTGATTCCAGATGTGTCATCGAGAGTGCTTTCATCAACCTTGCGCACACTGGAGGCCGACGGCTTTATAGACAGGAAGGTTTATGCCGTTGTACCTCCTAAGGTTGAATACAGTCTTACCACGTTGGGAAAATCACTTCTCCCGCTCATACAGCAGCTTACAGAATGGGCACAGACAAACATGAAAACAGTGATGGCTCACCGCAAAGCCTATGAAGATTTGCGAACTCTGTGAAGTAAAAGGTCGTTGATTGCATAGTCTTATTCCCAACCATCGTTTTAGCTGAGATGGTTTCAGCATCTTGTGAGCTTGCATCATGCAGCGGTAGGCAAGCGGCAGTCGCTTTCATCGTCTTTGCGTCCCCGGGGCCACCGCATGACCGGGCTAACTGAGTTGCACCATCATGCCCTAAAATCGGGCGGATTTTAAAGCAATATTCTCCTCGTTGAAGAATGGTTTTAACACGGTATTTCAGATATTTAACCTTGCCACCCGACTTAAATACAAACATATTTTGTCATTTGAGGCCATAAAACGCCAGTCCGGAATATTCCCATACAAATAAATCGGGGCATAGATTGTCAGTAATACGAGCTGACAACGATATATATTTGGCAACTATAAGGCTTATCCCAATCATCAGTGTGCTTCTCTAATTTGTATACCAATGAATACCTTTGAAGTTTGTCGCCAAACTCTTTTATTTTCTTACCGCGTGTTGCTTCCTGATAATAAGGGCTCACACATACGATAATGTTATTATGGGATTTATCGTCGTTTAACACCGATAAAACGGCATTGCCATCAAAATCATCTAAGTCTATAACATTGGAAAAAAGATGAATGACGGTTGTGGATTCCGGATTGATGTCATCTTCATTTATTTGGTTATCTTTTTTACAAACGGCTGATATTTTTGATTCACTAAAGAACGCATTTACATGGCCGATGCATCGTTGTAGGTTTGTGCGTGAAGATTCGATGAGGATAAAATCTCTGATGTAATCATTATCAACATATTTCGAAGCCATATAATCCGAAAGAACCATTTCAGCAATACCTTGCCCGCAGCCATAATCTATGATAGTGACGCCGTCTTCGTGCCAAACTTTAGTGGGTATCTTTTCGTAAGCATGAAGCAATTTGGCTTGATGAATTTAGTCATATTTGACGATGTAAGCATTAAGAGCCGGTTCGTGACCTAATTCGTCAATAAGATTTTGTTGCTCCATCTTTGAAAGCGATGCAAACCACTCCTTTGCCTTTTGTAGAACGTTTACAAAGGTTTGTGTAGATTTCCTAACGTTGGGTGTGTAGTTCATAATTCAGATTATTGAGTCAGTAAGAGGATTGGCGATTGATTTCTTATAATTGGAAAGTGCCGAGGCTGAAGAGGTGTTGGCATAGCAGTAGAGGCATCCATGCGGACAGGTGTTGTATGCGCCGATGTCTTTTGAGAGGATGCAGCCGCACGCCTTGCGCTGACCGGTGTCTGTCTTAGCGTTATAAAGAAAGTTTTGCAAAATTTCATCATCAGGAGCAAGACTGCTGATTAGTTCAGGGTCGATGCAGCGATTGTGCCCTATTCCATATTCTGAAAGGTCAATGCGTTCGGCACATGTCGCGAGTTCGAGATTCCAGTTGTTACGGTTCAAAGTCGATAGTCGCGCTGCGGACTCGCGCATAGACTCTTCATCCCATTCGCGATAATTGATACCGCTTTGCCTTAGATTTCGCGATACTTTTTTATATGACTCAATGTCAGCGAAACTGAAAACGAGTTTTTCTGTATAGCCGGTCAAGGCATTGCCGATATGTGCGATTTTCTCAAGAAGAGTGTCAATATTGATTTTATCTGTGAGAATGAGTGGGTCAAAACGCCATACCACGGCTCCTCGACCGAGAGCTTCAACGGCACGACGGAATGTTTCTATCCTCTGTGACAACGGAGGGACATTCGGCTCCAGTCCTTCCGCTTCGTAATCGTTAAGGGTATATTGAATATAACAGCCAATCCCTCGCTCCTTAAGAATAGGCAGATATGGCAACAGCGGAGCAGGATTCTTCGACCAAAAAACAATAAAACGTGTATTCCCGAATGAAACATAACTATCCTGCCCTGAGAAAGGATTTCGCCACCTGACATGACCCTTTTCAAGTCGACGGAAAAACCAGTCGGCATAAAATGCCGGAATGTCAGTAGCCCGGCTTGCCGATATTATCAGCGGTGCCTGCGCCGTAACTTCCGCCCCGCTATCATCGTGCATGGATATGGTCTGATGTTTCATCATCTTAAAATTAATAATACACAAAAACAAAAGTACTTTTTCTCCTCAATTATACAAACAAATTTTGCTATTTTAGACCATAAAACAACAGCCATACAAACAAATTATGATTGTTTATATGGCTGGTAATAGGTATTTTATGTAAATTTTAGAGGCTTAATATTCCTCTTCATTGAAGAGATGCGAGCAAATTACCTATCAGATAGTTAGCTTGATTTTGCAGAAAATAGACAAGCAAACTTTGCTATAAAAGGCGATAAAATGCGGTAACTTCAGCCAGGTTTTCGTCTGGGTGGTTTTCGCACTAATGTGTAAAATTTATCATATTGACGCTAAGCTTTTATTATTTGTTCAGAGGGGTGATGAAGATGAATACGTGCTGCCCGTCAGGGGCAGCGAAGTTGGTGAGCTGTTCGAGTTGCTTGACGTAGCCAACGGAGTTTTCGCGTATGTTTTCGATTATTTCAGTGACGGATGAGCCATCTGCTTTCTCAGTCGTGCGTATTATCATGTCGTCGGTTATGTTGGAGCCGTTGAAAAAACGAGAAGCTTGCGACATAGCTTTAACCGATGCCACTCGGTTGAGCGCTGATTCAGATTTATACTTTGTTTTGTCGAGTTTGACAACCGACATCAGATAAGTGTTATCGTAGTCCTCAACCGCCTTTACACCGTCAAACGGTGCATTCTCATACATACGCACAAGGAAATTAGTCAAAGCTGTGCGCTCCTGATTGTAGTTCTGGGCAAAGCCGCAGATTACGCTTAGCCCAAACAGCAATGATAGAATTACTTTTCTCATGAATTTTTATCTTTTTGTATTTCCGCAGAAATATAATGACTGTCTTCCCATACTACGTAATGAATTTTACGAAGAATTACAATCATTATCATGAATGACAAGATAGCAAGAATGGCAACCCCGGAAAGAATGAAGACACCAAATCCCAGACAACCGAACACGAGATATAGCATTCCTACAATCACCATACTTCTCAAAAAAGAATACTGAGCCTCAAGTACCGATAAAGATGAAGAGCAATAGTTCATCGAGACTCTATAATATGCGGCATAATATTCTTCCATAAGAGTTTCATGGCTCAGATCGGTTTCATGCTCCTTCTGTTTCGCATTTTTTTGAAAACGATAAAATCTTCTCCTCGCTGACTTTATCAGGCATTCGTTATTACGAAGGCAATTAAAGATGAACCGCGCCAAATAATGGATAAGCATACCAATTATGTAGCTGACAGTAAATGTAGCCACATAGAATGTCAGCTCATCATAAGGCCATACAGGGCTATCTATGAAACAACGGGATATTAAGAAGAGAACAAGGTAACCCGGTACTATCATCGACAACAAGTCGAAGAGAGTCAATTTTGAAAGAAAACCATTCATATCCCTATTGTTTCGGTTCTATCCAGAACTTTGAATATTTCCCAATAGCCTCCTTGGGTATCATGAAAGTAATCTCTAACTGCGTGTCTGTTTTATTGGACCATTCACCTAAGCCTAAAGAATTGAAAAAACGTTCATTATAATCAAATTCATAGCCAGTTTGAAATATACCCGTTCCTTTTATTTTACCTATCGGGGAATTATATTCAAGGCTAATGACTCTTCCATAGAGAGGGGATGTTTCTTTCTTATAATACTTCTCGTTATTATTGTTGCTACATTCTCTGATTTCAGCTATAGTAGGCAGCATAAGATCTGATATTTGACCGGTATTGTCTTTTATAACAAAATTTGCGAAACATTTTCCAATCAATTTATATAATTCTGATTTAAAGAACACTGCGTTTTCGTCACTTCTAAGAAGAAAATATCTGTGATCTATATAGTGATCATCACTTACTCCACTTATTTCAAAGCTACTCGTTCGATCGGGAACATAAATATCCTTATTGTAAATAATCCCTGTTCTCAGCCCTCTTTTCCCCCATACCTCCTTATCCTCATCGCTCAATGAAATGGCCGACAGATTGTCATAGATCAATCTTGTAAATTCATTGAAATACTTAACCCCTTTTTCCTTATCGCGCTGGATATAATCTGCCAACCTGACATCTTCGCTGAATTTTCTATTGTTACCATTATATTGTTTCTTATATTTCTTCCAAATATCACGATAGTCGCTTGGCCATCCAAGAGCTTCTTCCGGAAGATTTGCGCTACCTAATCTATGCTTATAATCATCATAATTTGCATCCAGCCACTTAATTTTAGCCTCAATCTCATAACTATCTCCCGAGATAACAGGCTCTGATATGTCCAAAGTCCATGACATTGTAGCCGGAATAAGAACTTCTAATTGTTTGAGTAAATTCTCAAGCACTTTGCGTTCATTTTCTTTCTGAAGTTCAAATATCTTCATCTCCATGCCGAAGGTGTTGCCGGCGAATTCACATTCGCTGCCGTGGCTCTTGGCATAGGTGATGAGGTTGGGGAGGCTGACGGTGGCTGTGAGTGTGACAAAATGATTACCATTATCGGTTTGGACGGCAGATATCTCCTTGTATTCCTTGATAGAACCATTGGAGACTGTAACGATTTCATCTTTTACAATTTCATCGTTGAGAATTGTAGTATTTGCCGAGACGAATGCGCCAAAGGCCTGTTCGATGGCACTCCGAAGTGCATTTTTGATTGCGTCTTCTTTGGACGGGCCGTCTGACGATACGGTCAAAGTTACATCTTGTGGTGCTTCTGCCACTGCGGGTATCGCCATCATGACGATGGAAATAAATGCGAGAATAAAAGATTTTAGATTCATAGCGTGATTGATTAAAAGCGTTTGAAAAAGTTGATTTGCGGTAGCTGGAAATTCTTGGCAAAGGTGACCCCGACAGCACGGCAGGCATCAACAATCGAACGCTTGAACTGTTGGTTATCCTCATATTTTTTCATCCGGAATTCCCATTCTCGTTTGGTGTCTGCTGCAAGTTTGGCAGAGACAGAGGTACGAAACTCTACTACTGCAGGATAGCCTGAAGAACGCGGGTCTATCTGACTGATGATCTCAGCGACTTCAATTGCCGTTGCGCCGGATTGTGAGGCCGCCCACTTGCTTTTGGCTTGCGCCAGCAGACGGCTGCCCTCGGCATCTATTTTCCGCTGATAGATTTCGGAGGCAAGTTGCTGACAGCTATTGTAACATTCGGTGCAAACAGGAGGCACTGACATAAGGCTGAAAATAGCCTTGTCAAACTGTCCGGTCGAGGCAAGAGTCTTCGCCTCCGTCTGAATTTGGGGGCAGGAATTCGTATAGTAATCCAGAATCTTTTCTTTGGCTTCGCTAAGGAGAGTTTTTATCTGTAGATTCTGGACCGACACTTTTTGGAATGTAGCACTGAAAGCCTTTGTCTCATTGGTGCCAATTCCGGAAACAGTCATGTCACAACCGCCATAAACCTTGTTTTCGATAAGATCGACCACGACAAACGACAGCTCAAGTTTCTGAGAAATTCTTGGAGGGGTGATCGGTACGATATCCTTTTCGAGCACATCACACTTTGCCACAAGAGCAAACCGTCCGGTAGCCTGATTGTCGGCAAACCCGTCGGCGGCGATAACCCGATGCATTCTGTTGGTCAGAAATTCAATAGATTCCTTGGGAATGGATTCAGACTCATCACTTACAAAACATCCAAGTGAGATTGCAGACTTTTCCGATTCGGAGGCATTCGCCACACCATAGAGCGTAAGCGTGACCGAAAGCAACACAAGATATTTTATCAAAGTATTGTCAGATTTCATTGGTGCTTACTCTGCATTTCCTGTTAATTCAAAATCATACGTATCATAAGTTCCATCCATCGAACCTTTAAATCGGACTTCTCCGCTGGCGTTGCCTGTCAATTGACCTCTGAACTCGCCTGTTCTTTTTGCATCTTCTCCAGCTCCATCGTACTCGATCAATGAGAGATTCCCATTATCATCGTAACTGCCGGTCAGAATAAATTCTATTGAAGAAGCATGAGCATATCTGATAGACCCCTCCACATTAAAGCCTGTATTATCGCCAATAGAAATATACATTGTCGCCTCCATATCACCGATATTCCCCTTGAGTATATAACTGCCACACATCACCCGGGTTTGCGCTTGGGCTGTATTGGCAGCAGGGCTATTGCGTTGCCCCAGTTGATATTCAAGTTGCGTTGCAGTGAACTGAGAATCGGTTATCTTCTGATACTCCACAGGCAAATCCCAAAACAAGGTCATTGCCTTCTCAATCTCGGAACCTTTAGGGCTAACTATCTCGACATTGTAGGAATCGGCTTGCGACCCATCATCTTCAATTACGGTATTTTCTATCACAAGATCTTCGATGATGCTTTTTTTTAAGTCTTTAATAACATCGTTGCTGACACCTTCGTACATGGCTGTGACTTTTAAACTCGAAATATCAAATTCCATGCGAAGACCCTTATCCTTGTAAGCAGACCATTTCCCTGAAACAGACGCTTTTGCGAACACCGCGTTTTCAGTCCTGTAGTATGTTATTCGAATAAATGTTTTATCTTTAAACTTTATTAAGTCCTCTGCGGAAATATCGATGTCCAAATCAAGGTCAAGAGGCAATGTCTCACAGTCATATGTATTGCTTACCCAGCATCCTTCGATTGCGTTCTCAGTTTTTGACGAGCACGAGATCAGTCCCAACATCACTATTAGTGAAAAAGTTGAAAAGAAAATGTTTCTGATTTCCATATAGTTAATTTTAAAAGTTATTTTTCTCCTAAAATCACGATTGCCTCCCCCAGACCGCGGATTACTACTTTTGATGTAATATTAAAGGGAGCTTTTTGCAAATGCTTGCGGAGCGCTGTGGCAAAGGCGCGAGCGTCCATAGCGTTGCCTTTTTGATCAACCACAGGGATACGTACCTGCTCGAACTGTGCGAATGATTCCGTGCCGTCGCTGAGATTGAAACTGCCGTTGACTGTGTTCTGCCGCATCCATTGCTGAATGCAGTCGGTCAGTTCTTCGCCGTCATATTCTGTTTCAAGATCATTGTCCCAGTTATCCCAGCAGCGCACGGTCAAGGTTATTTCACGTCCGTTTTTCCTCTGGTCGGCATACCAGCTGTCAAGCTGTCGGTCAAATTCCTTTACATTTTCCTTGACCGCATTTTCAAGAGCAACCGGGATCGATTCATTTGTAGGTTTTGAATTGCCGGTAGCTGTAGCGATACGTTTGTTTGTGTAGGCATCGAATGCTTCCAGGGTGAATGAAATCACCTTGCCCTTCGGATCTTTTGTTATATTCCACCAAACCTGAATTACAATATCCGATTTCATGCGGCGTTTCAGTATGTCGAGGGGCGTTTCGGTGATTGCTGCTCCCGACGATTTGCTCATAATCACATTATCTTCGGCCTGTTTTACTCCGAGCGACTTGATTTCCATTTCGGCATCTTTAAGGCTGTAGCCCATGCTTGTCAACACTCCTCCGACCTTGGATATGACTTGAGGAAGCTCCATATCCTCCATAAATGCCCTCTGGTAGTCAGAGACCTTGACGGTGGAACCTTGATTGTCGAAGGACTTTGTAAAATATCGCTGTGTACACCAGTTGTCACTGGGAAGAATCATCAACGAAGGCTTCTTGGCATTGTCGGCCCAACTGATGCAGCCGATGACCAGACTTAATAATGTTAATAAAAATCGGTTCACAATGGCATGTCGTGCCGCGGTCATCCTCTCGTTGGCATTAAATTGGTTTATACGAGAAAAGCGTAGGAATCTGTATCTGTTACCGTCCTACGTTCAGAGGCTTCTCGCATTGCCCTATTACAGTTGGACGGCAACGAAGAAGCCCTACGCTTGTATATGCAATCAATGCGTTCGGCTATATTTCTCACGAAATATCGTGCCGAATGCAAGATAATTACATATCCACGGGCATCCATCGTTGCTCAATCCTTGACTGTAATACGAAATTTTGCGAGAATTTCTGAACGTCAAGAATCAGCGCGGATAAACGCTTTTCATTATGTCTGCTTCCCGCCCTCGTCCCCTCAACCGGGCCTCCAAGCGGTCTGCAATCGCAAAGTTAATAAAATTTCGTGAAAGTTTGGCTATCAGGTTAAAGGAATTGAAAAAATAGGTCGTCGTCGGCCACCCATGCCTCGTCTGAGACCGGATGGTTTTAGCATCTTGTGAGCCTGCATCATGCATCGGTAGGCGAAGCGGCGGTCATCATCTTCTTCTTTGCGCCCCCAAGGAAGCGAACTGTCGCCGCCTCCGCCGCCACATGACTGGGCGAATTGGGTTGCACCATCGAGATAGCCGAGGAACAGATACATCGCACATCTCAGAATCCAAGATACTCACAACCTTTAGCTCATCGAGGCGTGACCGAGATAAACATCGGAAGATAGAATGTATTTTAGCCAAGTTTATTCTAAATCCCGTATGTAACCTTCTGATTAGCAATAATCATGCGTGCGGTAAAAGGATACAAAAAGCGATTGACAAGTTTATTTTGCTACTTATCAATCGCTTGGATATTAGTTATTTATGTCTTAAAATCGAGAGGATTTTATGTCAATACTCCTCCTCGTTCTTGCGAAAATAACAAACTGATACACAGCGTTATAAGTATATAATATAGGGATATGGGGTCAAATATTAGGCTCTAAATGGCTGTAAAACGCCACCCGATATTCCTCCTCTGTAGGAATATTTCCTCTTATTTTCTTATTTTGGGGTGTCAGATTTTTTTATAGTGCTTTTGTCTTATTGCGTGTTTCAATTTTGCTCATCAACTCTTCTATCATGAAGATACTTTCCCCAATTTCTTTTTGATTGTCGTATAAGTCGGGGCGAATTTTAAGCATTTCAAAATCCTTCATAAAGAAAAAGTCATTAACGTATTTTGAGGTATTGACCATCGCAAGAGTTTCTAATTCAGTCTGGGTAAGGAATGAAGAATAATTCAGTATGTCCTGAATCAGAGTCTGTATCTCCATTTTATTATAAAAGAAAAATTCTTTTAAGTTCTTGAATCCATCTACACCTAATTGATAAGCATCGTTCATGTCCTTGCAATTAAAATCTTCAATAAATTTTTCTTTTGCGTTGGGCATCTTTGAAAAAGGAGGAAGGTAGATAGCCGTCTTAGCCTTGTGTATCGTACCTTTCAATTTATTTAATTTTGTCAATATCACCATCCTCATTTTCTTTCTCTTAATATAAAATGGTATAATGTCTACAAATAAGTAGAATATAGCGCCAGCTAAAACACTATAAGAGAGATTTACAATGATTTCGTTTATATTGTCTGCTTTTTCACTTAATCCAAAACGCCAAAACAAATTCAATTTGATTGTAAGAATAGCATAAATACATGCAATGACAATAAGACATATCAAAATACATGCAAGATTATTCTTAATTACTTTAGACATATTAAGTAAGTTTTAGAAATGAAGTAATTTCCCAAACAGATATATTTTCTTTGACCTCAACAGATCGGTATCAATTTTGGGGGTAGTTCCATCCAATAGTGCGAGTTGGCAACGTTTAAGGATTTTACCCATGTAGTTCTTGCCTCCACTATATTGGCCTATATAATGAATACTGTTTCTCGCTTCTGTGGCTCGTTGTTCCATATCGGCCTTGTTGGGTCTGATACCATTTCTTCTGCACTGTTTTAGGTATTGAAGTTCAGCTGCTCTTGCCACAATACTTCTTGCTTCTTCAATTTCCTTGTTCTTAGCTCCCCATAATACACTTGTTCCTTCGTGAATGGTAGTGGAGTTTTCAAGCAATATTGCATCCCGAGGTATGGATTTAAGCAATTCTGCAAATTGCTGATTATGCAAGCACTTCTGCCAACATATATACATCATCCAATGGGGTGCAACCTCATCCCAATCGCTTCTAATCAAATCTCTATGAGCGTTTTTAATCTTTTTCTTTGCTGTATATCCGTTTTTCTCATAGAGAAGTTGATATTGTATGCGTTTCAGTTCTTCTGTTGGCTCTTGTGAGAATTGTCCGCATAGATAAAGAGATTCATTCGTATAGAAATGCTCCCCCATGAAGTCAAACTCATAACCGCTACATTGATTTCCAAAATCAAGTCTAATACCATCCTTCTCATCGTCTGCTGTTTTCCACGCCCAGCAATCTAATGAAGTCGCATCGTAGGTATCAACCGACTCAAAATTTTCTATGTTGAAATGATATGATTGATTAGGATTGTTCTTCTTAATGTTGCGTTGGTTTGCCTCGTTCTGCTTGATAATGAGTTTCGCCTGCTGTGGTATCTCATTTTCTTCTTTTAGGTCAGAGAGCCACTTTTCAAGTTGCTTTAATGAAGTTATTTTTGTTATCTCACCATTATACTCAAGATAACCTTGTATATTGTAGTTCTGTTGAGGTATCGCCACCTCATCATCCATAAGGTCTATTAGGTGTAATCCAAGAGCATCTGCAATCTTCTTAGCCGTGTTAGGTTGAAGTGGTTGCTTTCCATTTAAGATACGATTGAGAGTACCAAACGCAATGCCACTGCGTTTCGCTAATTCCGTCTGACTGATATTCGTTTCCACTATCAGTCGTTTGATGCTTTCAACTTTTGGATTCACTGTTATGATTTTTACACTGCAAAGTTAATGAAATTATGACAATCAAATCACATTCCGAACATTCAAAAACGAGCAAACATATATAAAAATGAAAGTCGCAAAAGCCATTTCTGACCTCAACGACCTCCATTTATAAGATATGTAGCGTTATTTCAGTGAATTACGCTGATTTTGCAATATTCACTTCTGTCTATTTGTGAATATTATCATTCTAATGCTTTAATGGCTTTTTCATTTCCTTGTTTAGCCGCAAGAGTATAATATTTCAATGCCATATTGGTATCTTGCTCTACGCCTCTACCTTTGGAATAGCATAGTCCTAAGCTGTATTGTGCTTTGTCATATCCTTGTTCTGCCGAAAGATTAAACCATTTTACAGCTTCTTTATAATCTTGATTGATTCCATCTCCAAAGTAATAAGACATTCCAATACAGTATTGAGCCATTGCATATCCTTGTTCTGCTGATTTCAGATACCATTTGTTTGCAGTCTTGAAATTCTTAACAACACCGTCACCAAAGAAGTAGCAATTACCAAGATTATACTGCGCCCTTGCATCTCCTTGTTCAGCACTTTTATTATACCATTCAATAGCCTTCTGTAAGTCTTTATCTGTTCCTTCTCCAAACTGATAGCATATACCTAGGCTTGCTTGTGCAACTGGTAAACCTAATTGAGCAGCTTTGTTATACCATTCAAACGCTTTAAGATAATTTTGCGTTACTCCAATACCCTCTGAGTACATTACGCCCAAATCGTTCATAGCCTCCGCATTTCCCATATCAGAAGCTTTTATGAATAGTGTCATTGCTTGTCCGTAATCTTGCTTGTCAAGGGCTTCAACCCCTTTTTTATAAAGTTCTGTGGCATCCGTTGAGCTTTCTGTATTGGTTGAGTTGTTTGTATGCTCTGAGTTGCAAGCAATAACGGGTACAAGACAGAGACAAAGCAAAAAATTGATAAAGTTCCTCGTTTCTCTTATAATTTTAAGGTGTGTGATTTCGGCAAACATCGTTTGCCTGAACCACACACCATTATAGTTTTACTTAACCTTAGCGATTGGAAGTCTTTTTCTTGGATTTTTGGATTTCGCAGAATTGGATGCATAGATGTAATCTTCTTTTAAGTCAATTACAAGATACATTCCATCTGTTGATTCAGAATTTGGGAAGATTAAAGGCGGATAAACGTAACCGTCAGAAGTAAAGGATGTTTCAATTTTACC